>ENA-OPCV01002093-OPCV01002093.1-human-gut-metagenome-genome-assembly--contig:-NODE-2093-length-13206-cov-2.796974_pt1 | contig 13206 bp, 9 predicted proteins | sample MGYA00241257_ERZ501494 | MGnify/ENA primary metagenome ERZ501494 (study PRJEB25962, sample SAMEA2042618) | human gut metagenome | biome: human gut; feature: human-associated habitat; material: faeces...
CTCGGCGGCAAAACCGGACGCGACGGCTGCGGCGGTGCAACCGGTTCCTCCAAGTCCCACAATGTAGAGTCGCTGTCCAGCTGCGGCGCAGAGGTGCAGAAGGGCAACCCACCGGAAGAAAGAAAGATTCAGCGCCTGTTCCGCAACGGCGACGTTACCCGCATGATCAAACGCTGCAACGACTTTGGTGCAGGCGGCGTTTCCGTTGCCATCGGCGAGCTGGCAGACGGACTGGAAATTGATTTGGATTTGGTACCGAAAAAGTACGACGGTCTGGACGGCACCGAACTTGCCATCAGTGAGTCTCAGGAGAGAATGGCAGTGGTTGTTGCAAAAGAAGATGCCCAGAAGTTCCTGGATGCTGCCGACCGTGAAAACCTGATGGCTACCGTTGTGGCTAAGGTGACCGAGCAACCAAGACTGGTGATGTTCTGGAGAGGCAAACGCATCGTGGATCTCTCCCGCGAGTTCCTCGGCTCCAACGGCGCTGCAAAATATACAAAGGTCATCGCAAAGGCTCCTGCTCAGAAAGCACACTGCTGCAAAAACAAGGACCTGAGCGTCAAAGAAAAATTTGAAACCATCATGGCAGACCTCAATGTCTGCTCGCAGCGTGGTCTGTCCGACCGTTTTGACTCGACCATCGGTGCGAACACCGTTGTGATGCCATACGGCGGCAAGACCCAGCTGACTCCTTCTCAGGCAATGGTAGCCAAGATTCCGATGCTGCACGGCGAGACCAACACCTGCTCGATCATGTCCTGGGGCTTTAACCCATACATCTCCGACCAGGATCAGTTCAAGGGCGCACAGCTGGCAGTTGTCGAGTCGATTGCCAAGATCATCGCTTCGGGCGGCTCCAGAAGCAGATGCTGGCTGAGCTTCCAGGAATACTTTGAGAAGATTGGCACCGACCCGGAAAAATGGGGTAAACCATTCCAGTCGCTGCTGGGCGGTCTGAAGGCACAGCTCGAGCTGGGCTGCGCTGCCATCGGCGGCAAGGACTCGATGTCCGGCTCCTTCGAGGACATCCACGTTCCACCGACATTGATCTCCTTTGCGGTTTCCACTGCCAAGGTGAACAATGTAGTCACCGACGAGTTTAAGGCTGCCGGCGACAAGGTATACCTGCTGGCTCCTGAGTACGACGAAAACGGAATGCCGATTTACGAAAATATCCGCAAGGTATTTGACCACATGGAAAGCCTGATTGCCTCCGGCAAGGTCAAGGCAGTCTACACACTGGGCATGAAGGGTCTGGGCGAAGCGCTGTGCAAGATGTCGTTCGGCAACCGCATCGGCTTTGCAGCACAGGAAAACCTGCATCACCTCTTCAAACCGGTTTACGGCGCATTTGTATTTGAGGCATCCGAGGAACTGGACACCTTTGCCAAACTGATTGGCTGCACCACCGAGGAATATACTCTCCAGATCAACGGAGAAACAGTGGACCTGCAGGAAATCCAGCAGAAGTGGGAAGCAACCCTGGAGCCGGTTTATCCGCGCATCACCAAGGCTCCGCAGGAAACCGTTCCGACCTACAACTATCAGTGCGTAGAGCGCAAGACCTCCTCGATCAAACTGGCACAGCCGCGCGTTCTGATTCCGGTATTCCCGGGCACCAACTGCGAATATGACACCGCTCGTGCGTTTGAACGTGCAGGAGCCAAGGCGGATATCGTTGTTATCCGCAATAAAACTTCCGAGCAGATCAAAGAATCGGTAGAGCTGATTAGAGAAAAGATTGCAAACTCCCAGATCATCGCCATCCCGGGCGGCTTCTCCGGCGGCGACGAACCGGAAGGCTCGGCAAAATTCATCGCTTCCTTCTTCCGCAACCCACAGATCACCGAGGCGGTGATGGAGCTGCTGAAGAACCGCGACGGTCTGATGTGCGGTATCTGCAACGGCTTCCAGGCGCTGGTCAAACTGGGTCTGGTGCCATACGGTGAGATCATCTCCACCGATGCAAGCTGCCCGACCCTGACCTACAACGTCATCGACCGCCATCAGTCGGGTCTGGTGCGCACCAGAATTGCATCCAACAAATCCCCATGGCTGATGCACACCAACGTGGGCGACATCCACACCATCGCTATCTCCCACGGCGAAGGTCGCTTTGTTGCCAGCGAGCAGCTGGTCAAACAGCTGGCAGAAAACGGACAGATTGCGACCCAGTATGTCGATTTGGAAGGCAACCCGACCGAAGATTACCGCTTCAATCCAAACGGCTCGATCGACGCCATCGAGGGTATCACCTCCCCGGACGGCAGAATCTTTGGTAAGATGGGTCATTCCGAGCGTTACACCAACGGACTGTACCTGAATGTGGACGGCGACAAGGACCAGAAGATGTTTGCCGGAGCAGTCAGCTACTTCAGAGACTAAAAGAGAATTGTGATATTCAGCATAGGACCTCTCTGCCGCACCGGCAGGGAGGTCTTTGCAAAAGGTTAAAAAGAAAGGGAGATTTTCTTGCCAAATCAAACACGACCTTCCACAACAGCGCAGGCGGACCGGGTCGATTATCTGATGTCGGTGCTGTGTGTGCTGACCATCCTGGACATCCTGACCCTTCCGCTGACGGCAATCGTGGGAATCTTTTGGGTCAAACAATATGAACTGCCGATGATGGGGGAGGGTTTTTCCACCAAAATAAACGGCAAAAAACTCGGGCAGCTTGCCTTGCTGCTGCTTTCCGGTGCAGCGCTGGGCGCCTTTGCCCTGTCGGCAACCCAGGGACTGGTGGTGGTGCTCGAACAGCGGCTGCCGGGGACCCTTTTTGTGATGGGTGCCGGACACACTCTGTGGCAGGACCTGCTGGTAGCGGTGGTGACCGCCTTTGTGATGGAGCTTGCCTTCCGCCGCTGCCTCTTTTTTGAGTGGAGCCGCTATGGAATTTTGCCGGCAATCATCGGCAGCGGACTTATCACCATGCTGTTGACCCCGCTGCCGCAGTGGCCGGGTGCTCTGCTGCTGGGCTTGTGTGCCGCAGCTGTCTACCAGGTGACCGGTTGTCTTGTGATGACCAGTGTCTTTCACATGGGATTTCTGGTGGCACAGACGCTGCTGTTGCACGGACCCAATCCGCAGCAGGTGCTTTCTGCGGGTGTGATGCTCCTGCTGCTGGCAGCGGCGCTGGTCGGCTGCTGGGCAGCGCTGGCTCTTTCTCCAAACGGTAAAGAAACCATTCAGAAAATGGTGGTCCAGCAGAAAAACCCAATCCGTCATCCGTATGTTTTCAGAACCAGCTTCAACTTTTTTGCAGTGGTGCTGGTGCTGTTTGCCACCACCGTCCTGTGGTATCCGCTGCTGCTGGGAAATGAAGCGACATAGAGCTTTCGACAAAATCCCTAATTGCCCGCCGGCAGAAGAGAGCAAAGTTGTGGGAAAGGCGGGAAAGTATAAAAAAGTGCCGTCATCAGGGGAAAAAACGCCTTTTGAGTGTTGACAAAAAAGGCACAAGATACTATAATATTTTCTGTTACGGATTGATTCGGAGGGATAAGTCTGTCCCGGAAAGGTCTGCTTCTGGCGGAGCGGACGGGGTCAATCGGTGCTGCGGCAGGCCCGAAGCGATGCTGCCGCAGAGTATACCATGTATACCGGAAAGGAAGTTGCTATGCTGCTTGACCTGAGAAGAGTGTTCGAAGGCGACGACCAGAGGGTGCCGTTTGTGCATCAGATGGACTTAAGCCAGATAGAGCAATGGGGTGACCGTCCGTTTGCGGAGCCGGTACAGCTTGAGGGTTATGTGCAGAACCGTGCGGGAATCGTTACGGTACACTACACAGCCAGCTACCTTCTTTCCACAGCTTGTGCCCGCTGCCTGGACCCGGTAGAGCGCAGGGTCCGTCAGGACTTTGACCACACTGTGGTCAGAAAGCTCAACCAGCAGGAGGACGATGATTACATCGTCTGCGAGGACGGCATTTTGGACCTGGACTTGATTGCACAGGACGACATACTTCTTGAGCTACCAATCAGGATGTTGTGTTCGGAGGACTGCAAGGGTCTGTGTCCGGTATGTGGCTGCAACCTGAACCGCGAACAGTGCGGTTGTCAGCAGCCGGAATGGGAGCCACAGGGCAGAACGGTCAGACCGTTTGCTGACCTGAAGTGGTCCGACGAGGAGTAAGTTTTCGCCGGCAGGGTCCCAAAAACTTTTGTTTTATAATTTTATGATAATGTTTTAAGGAGATGCGCAAAAATGGCAGTACCGAAGAGAAAAGTATCCAGAGCACGCAGAGATAAAAGACGTTCCAATGTTTGGAAACTCGACACACCAGCATTTTCCGTCTGCCCACAGTGCGGCGAGCTGAAGACTCCACACAGAGTATGCGGCAACTGCGGCTACTACAAAGGCAGAGAGATCATCAAAAAAGACTAATTGCGTCTTTTTTGGACTGGATGTTTTTGAACATGAAGGGCAGAGGGGAAGGTCTTTCCCTTCCTGCCCTCTTTTTTATGCTGCAAACCAAGCGGACAGGAGGCGGTGCGGATGGCAGTCAGAATCACCAGCGTTGAACCGGGCAGTCCGGCAAGACGGGCAAGGATACACAAGGGAGATACCTTGATCAGCATCAACGGAAACGCAATCACCGATGTGCTCGATTACCGGTTTTATATGACCGACGAGCATCTGGAAATCCTGCTGTGTGATCAGGAAAAGAAGCTGCGCACAGTCGTGGTGGAAAAAGACGAGTACGACGATTTGGGACTGGAGTTTGAAACCTATCTGATGGACCGGCAGATGGGCTGCAAAAACGCCTGCATCTTCTGCTTTGTCGACCAGACACCGCCGGGGATGCGCAAGAGCCTTTACTTTAAGGATGACGATACCCGAATGTCCTTTCTGTTTGGCAATTACACCACCCTCACCAACCTCAAGGAGGGTGACATCCAGCGGATTATCAAAATGCATATCAGTCCCATCAATATCTCCATCCAGACGATGAACCCTGCGCTGCGGGTGCAGATGATGAAGAATCCGTTTGCAGGGGAATCGCTCAAATTTGTGCGGATGCTCACCGAGGGCGGAATCAAAATCAACACCCAGATCGTGCTGTGTCCTGGCTACAACGATGGGGAGCAGCTGGAATACAGCCTTTCCGAGCTGGCAAAACTGGGACCGAACGTGCAGAGTATCGCGGTGGTTCCGGTCGGCTTGACCCGCTATCGGGAAAAGCTGACGCCGCTGCGTGGCTTTTTTCCACAGGAGGCGGTGGAGGTTGTTAAAACGATGGAGCGCTGGGGAGAATATTTCTGCAAGGAGTATGGCACCCGCACCGCTTACGCCTCGGATGAGTTTTACATCCTTGCCGGAAAGGATTTTCCGCCGTATGAATTTTATGAGGACTTTGCCCAGTTGGAAAACGGTGTGGGCATGATGACACTGATGCAGCACGATTTTGCCCAGGCGCTCAAGGAGGCGCAGCTCGAGCAATCCCCTGCCGCGCACCGCTGCACCATTGCCACCGGTCAGCTGGCTTACCCGATGATGCAGGACTTTGCTGAGCGGGTGCAGCAGGCATTTCCACAGGTGCAGGTGCAGGCCAAAAAAATCCGCAACGATTTTTGGGGACCCACCATCACAGTGGCAGGGCTGATCACCGGTCAGGACCTGCTGGCGCAGCTGGAAGGGCTGAATTTGGGCAGCGAGCTGCTGATCCCTGCCAATATGCTGCGGCATGAGCAGGACCGCTTCCTGGATGACCTGACCCTCGAACAGGTGCAGGAGACTTTGGGCGTGCCGGTGCTTCCGGTGGAAAACGATGCTTTTGAGCTGCTGGCAAGGATGCTGGGCAGCCGGTAAAAAAGAGAACGAAAAAAGAACGATTCTACTAGAAAGTGAGGTCAGGATATGGCAGTCAGACCAATCGTTGCAGTGGTGGGTCGCCCGAATGTGGGAAAATCCACCCTGTTCAATAAACTGATCGGGCAGCGGCTCTCCATCGTGGAGGATACCCCGGGAGTGACCCGCGACCGAATCTATTCAGCCTGCGAATGGCGCAACCATGAGATTATGCTGGTCGATACCGGCGGTATCGAGCCTTATTCGGATGATATTATCATTTCGCAGATGCGCCGTCAGGCACAGATGGCGATTGAAAGTGCAGAGGTCATTATTCTGGTGGTGGATATGAAATCCGGCATCACCGCCACCGATCAGGAGGTCGCTGCAATGCTGCAAAAGAGCGGCAAGCCGATTGTACTGTGCGTCAACAAATGCGACGGAGTGGGCGAACCACCATCTGAATTTTACGAATTTTACAACCTCGGTCTGGGAGAGCCGATTGCGGTGTCCTCCCTGCACGGACATGGAACCGGCGACCTGCTGGATGCGGTCTATGAGCATCTGGACTTTAGCGCCGAGGAAGAATATGACGAAAACAGCATCACCGTTGCCATCGTCGGCAGACCGAATGCGGGCAAATCCTCGCTGGTCAACCGCATTGCAGGCAGGGAAGCGGTTATTGTTTCGGACATCGCAGGCACCACCCGTGATGCGACCGATACTGTGGTAGAAAATGAGCATGGACGCTTTGTGTTCATCGACACGGCAGGTATCCGCCGCAAGAGCAAGGTGGAGGAGTCGATTGAAAAGTACAGTGTTCTGCGTGCCTATATGGCGGTCGACCGCTCGAACGTCTGTGTCATCGTCATCGACGCGACCAAGGGCTTCAGCGAGCAGGATTCCAAGATTGCAGGCTATGCCCATGAGCAGGGCAAGGCGTGCATCATCGCCATCAACAAGTGGGATGCGCTGGAGGAAAAGACCGATAAGACCATGCAGGAGATGAAAAAGCAGCTGGACATCGACTTCAGCTTTATGCCGTATGCGCCGATGCTGTTCATCTCTGCCAAGACCGGTCAGCGGGTCAACAACCTGTACGAGCTGATTAAAAAGGTGGACGAGCAGAATGCACGCCGCATCTCCACCGGTATGCTCAACGATATGCTCAACTACGCGACCGCCCGCGTGCAACCGCCGTCTGACAAGGGCAAGCGCCTGAAGATTTACTACATGACCCAGGTGACCACTCGACCACCGACCTTTGCCTGCTTTGTCAACCGCGCAGAGCTGTTCCATTTTTCCTATCAGCGCTATCTGGAAAATCAGATTCGAGAAAACTTCGGCTTTGAAGGGACCCCGATTCGGATGCTGGTCCGCGAAAAAGGTGACAAAGCACACAAATAAGGAAAAAGATTTTTCGACAAAATGGATTCTTTTTCCCCATAAAGAGCCTCATTTGGGGCTCTTTTTTTTCTCTGATGAATCGGAAAGTCTCAAAACAAAAGGAAAAGGGCTTGCAATATAGTGAAACAGTTGATACAATGTACTGGAGGAGGATGAGAAGAATGGAATCTCAAATCATGCTCAATCTTGCAGCGTGCGTGCTGGCAGGCTTGGTGGCTTATCTGTTGGGAAGCATCAGCTTTGCCGTCATCGTTTCCAGAATCTATGCACATGATGATGTTCGAAAATACGGAAGCAAAAATGCAGGGATGACCAATATCCTGCGGACCTATGGCAAGCTGCCGGCATTCTTTACCCTGCTGGGTGATTTTTTTAAGGGCGTTTTGGCGGTGCTGGTCGGCAGATGGATTTTTTCGCTGATGGGCGTTACTGCTTTTGATGCGGGCTACCTTGCCGGATTTTTTGCCCTGCTGGGTCATCTGTACCCGGTCTTTTTTGGATTCAAGGGCGGCAAAGGGGTGCTGACCTCGCTGGGAATCATCCTGGTGGTCAACCCGCTGGTGCTGCTGATTTTACTGATTATCTTTTTGCCGGTGCTGTTCATCACCCGAATCGTTTCGCTGGTGTCGATCACCGGCGCGATGCTCTATCCGTTTATTACCCTGATTGTGGATTTGTGTCTGCGACGTCCGGTGCTGTTCGATTTTTTGTTTGCAACGCTGTTTTCGGTGATTGTTATTTATAAACACAGGGAGAACATCAAGCGGCTGCTCAACGGCACCGAGCGCAGAATCGGCGACAAGAAGCCGTCGCAGGAGCCTTCGGAGCCGCGTAAGTAAAAGAGGATTTTGTACAGAAATTTGCTATCAAACAGGAAGGAGTTGGCAAAATGGCAAAGGTGATGGTTTTGGGTGCAGGAAGCTTTGGAACGGCGCTGGCGCTGCTGTGCCATCGCTGTGGGCATGAGGTGGTTGTCTGGTCCCACCGTGAGGAGGAAGCAAACCGGCTGCGGGAGGAGCGGGAGCAGAAAAAACTGCTGCCCGGTGTCAAGCTGCCGCAGCAGATTGCCTTCACTGCATCCTTGCAACAGGCGGGTCAACAGGACCTGTTGATTCTGGCAGTGCCGTCCTTTGCAGTGCGCCAGACCGCCCGCCAGCTTTGTCCGCTCCTGCAATCAAATCAGATTGTGGTGTGTGTGGCAAAAGGTTTGGAGCAGCTTCCACGATTTTTCGACAGTGCTCTCGCAGGAAATCCCACAGTGCGCCAATGTGGTTTTGTCGGGACCGTCCCATGCCGAGGAGGTCAGCCGCGCAGAGGCGACCACAGTGGTGGCTTCCTCCAAGGACAAGGAGGCAGCGCGCAAGGTGCAGGATTGGCTGATGAACCCATCCTTCCGCGTGTATGTCAACGATGACCTGATCGGCGTGGAGCTGGGGGGAGCGCTCAAAAATATCATCGCCGTTGCAGCCGGTATCGCCGACGGTCTGGGTCTGGGCGATAATGCAAAGGCTGCGCTGATGACCCGCGGCATCACCGAGATTGCCCGCTTGGGCGTTGCAATGGGCGGACATCAGGAAACCTTCGCAGGCTTGTCGGGCATTGGGGACCTGATTGTTACCTGTACCAGTATGCACTCGCGCAACCGTCGCTTCGGTATCAAGATTGGGCAGGGTGTGCCGACGCAGCAGGCGCTCGAGGAGGTTGGTATGGTGGTCGAGGGCTATTCCTGTACAGCGGTCGCCCGAGAGCTTGCGCACCAGCTGGGGGTAGATATGCCAATTACCGAGCAGACCTATCAGGTGCTTTACTGCAACAAGCCGGCAGACCAGGCGATGCGTGACCTGATGGGACGCCCGAAACGCAACGAAAGTGAAAACATCTGGGTGGTATAACGCTGGCGCGCTTGCTTGGATTTCCGCTTTACAATAGGATAGCACACAAGGGAAGGGGGCAAGGTTTCCCTTCTCTTTTTTTGCGGATGGAGCACAAGGGAGCAGTCAACTTGTCAAACGGATGTAAAATATGTTATGATAGATAAGAATGTGGCTGGTGCGTTTTTCGCACAGCTTCACCAGTCAGAATCAATACGGGGAGGCTACTATGGCAGCAAAGAAGAATCAGGGATATGGCAACGAGAGTATCTCCGCTCTCAAAGGCGCAGACCGTGTCAGAAAGCGCCCGGGCGTCATCTTTGGCTCGGATGGGCTGGAGGGATGCGAACATTCTGTTTTTGAAATCCTTTCCAACTCAATCGATGAAGCCAGAGAAGGGTTTGGAAACAAAATTATCCTGACCTGTTATCGGGACCACTCGGTCGAGGTGCAGGATTTTGGACGAGGAATTCCGGTTGACTACAACCCAAAGGAAGAGCGGTACAACTGGGAATTGGTTTTCTGCGAATTGTACGCAGGCGGAAAGTACAACACCAACAACGGGGAAAGCTATGAGTTTTCACTGGGACTCAACGGACTGGGTTCCTGTGCGACACAGTATTCCTCTGAGTATTTTGATGCGGAAATTTATCGGGACGGATATTGCTACAATCTCCATTTTGAAAAGGGAGAGAACATCGGTGGGCTGAAAAAGCAGCCGACCAACAAAAAACAGACCGGAAGCCGCCAGCGTTGGAAGCCGGACCTGGAGGTCTTTACCGACATCGACATCCCAGCCGATTATTTTCGGGATGTACTCAAAAAGCAGGCGGTGGTCAATCAAGGGTTGACCTTCCTGCTGCGGATGGAACAGGAGGACGGCAGCTTTGCAGAGGAAACCTTCTGCTATGAAAACGGTTTGACCGACTATGTAGGAGAAATCGTCGGAGATGCCTCCTTGACCAACATCCAGTATTGGGAAACCGAGCAGCGCGGACGCGACCGTGCGGACAAAGATGAGTATAAGGTCAAGCTGTCGGTGGCGTTCTGCTTCTCCAATCGGGTCAAGTTCCTGGAATACTACCACAACTCCTCCCATCTGGAGTACGGCGGTTCGCCGGAGAAGGCGGTCAAACAGGCGTTTGTTTCAAAGATAGACGGCTATCTCAAGCAAAACGGCAAGTACCTCAAGAATGAAAGCAAGATTACCTTTCAGGATGTGGAGGACTGTCTGGTACTGGTTTCTTCTTCCTTCTCCACCCAGACCTCCTATGAAAACCAGACAAAAAAAGCAATCACCAATAAATTTATCTATGAGGCGATGAATGATTTCCTCAAACGGCAGATGGAGGTCTACTTCATCGAAAATCCCGACGAGGCAATCAAGATTGCCGAACAGGTGCTAATCAATAAGCGCAGCCGCGAGAATGCAGAAAAAACCCGACTGAATCTGAAAAAGAAGCTGGCAGGCTCCATCGACCTTGCCAATCGGGTGGAAAAATTTGTAGACTGCCGCTCGAAGGATGTAAACGAGCGGGAAATCTACATCGTGGAGGGTGACTCGGCGTTGGGCGCCTGCAAACTGGGACGTGACGCTCAGTTTCAAGCCATCATCCCGGTGCGCGGAAAAATTCTAAACTGCCTGAAGGCGGATTTTGATAAAATCTTTAAAAACGACATCATCACCGACATCATCAAGGTGCTTGGCTGCGGCGTGGAGGTCGATTCCAAAGCGAACAAGGAGCTTTCCACCTTCCACCTGGACGGCTTGCGCTGGAACAAGGTGGTCATCTGCACCGATGCCGATGTTGACGGCTTCCAGATTCGCACCCTGATTTTGACCATGCTCTACCGCCTGACACCGACCTTGATTGAAAAAGGCTATGTTTACATTGCAGAATCCCCTCTGTTTGAGATTCGCTGCAAGGATGAAACCTACTTTGCCTATTCGGATGCGGAAAAAGTGGAAATTTTGCAGAAGCTGGGCAATAAAAAGGTCGACGTCCAGCGCTCCAAAGGATTGGGTGAAAACGAGCCGGACATGATGTGGCTGACCACCATGAATCCAAAGACACGACGGCTGATCAAGGTTTCCCCGGAGGATGCCGCTGCCACCGAGCAGATGTTTGCACTGCTGCTGGGCGACAATCTGGACGGAAGAAAGAGCTATATTGCCGAAAACGGTCACCGTTATCTGGATGACCTGGATGTTTCCTGATATTTCCCGGGAAATCGCATGAAATTCCCCGCTTGCTGCTATACAATATTTCCCGGGAAAAATATTTTCTGAGGAAATACTTCCTGCAAAACAGGGAAATGATTTTAGAAAAATTTCCTGGGAAATAGAGCGGGTGTTCCTGGATGGAAATAATTTCCCGGGAAAAGATTTGCACAAACCGAATCACACAAAGGGCGGACTTCGTCCGCAAAGGATATAATCATGGCAAGAAAAAAGAACACAGCGTCCTCGGTGCATAAAAACGACCCAAAGGCGTACATCGAGCACGCGGGCGAGGTGGTCGATCAGAAGATCACCGATACGCTGGAAAAAAACTATATGCCCTACGCGATGAGTGTCATCGTATCCAGGGCGATCCCCGAAATAGACGGCTTCAAGCCCTCCCATCGCAAGCTGCTGTACACCATGTATAAGATGGGACTGCTGACCGGCGCACGGACCAAATCTGCCAACGTGGTCGGCTCCACCATGAAGCTGAATCCACATGGTGATATGGCAATCTATGAAACGATGGTGCGACTGGCGCGCGGAAACGAAGCGCTGCTGCACCCGTATGTCGATTCCAAGGGAAACTTCGGTAAAGCATACTCTCGCGATATGGCGTTTGCTGCCTCCCGTTACACCGAGGTCAAGCTTGACCCTATCTGTCAGGAGCTGTTTCGGGACATCGACAAGGACACCGTCGATTTTGTGGACAACTACGATAACAAGCTCAAGGAACCGACCCTGCTGCCGGTGACCTTCCCGACTATCCTGGTTAATGCCAACACCGGCATCGCGGTGGGAATGGCAAGCTCTATCTGCCCGTTCAACCTCGAGGAGGTGTGCAATACCACCATCGAGCTGATTAAAAATCCCAACCACGACCTTTCGCTGACACTGACGGCACCGGACTTCCCGGGCGGCGGGCAGATTATCTATAATCCGGCGGAGATGGATAAAATTTACCGCACCGGTCGCGGCTCCTTCAAGGTTCGAGCCCGCTGGAATTATGATAAGAGCTGCAACTGCATCGAGATTACACAGATTCCGCCAACTACTACCACCGAAGCCATCATCGACAAGGTGGTGGATTTGATCAAATCCAACAAGCTGCGGGAAATTTCGGATATGCGAGATGAAACCGATCTGTCGGGCTTAAAGCTGGCAATCGACCTAAAGCGCGGTGTCGACCCGGATCTGCTGATGCAGAAGCTCTACCGCTTCACACCGCTCGAGGACAGCTTTTCCTGCAATTTTAACGTCTTGATTGGCGGCACACCGCGCGTGCTGGGCATCCGTGCACTGTTGCAGGAATGGATTGCCTTCCGTCAGCTGTGTATCAAGCGCAGAGTCTACTTCGACCTGACTAAAAAGCAGGAAAAACAGCATCTGCTGGAAGGCTTGCAGAAGATTCTGTTGGACATCGACAAAGCAATCGAAATCATCCGGCAGACCGAATCGGAGGAGGATGTTGTCCCCAACCTGATGATTGCATTTGGTATCGACCAGGTGCAGGCGGAGTATGTGGCGGAGATCAAGCTGCGCCACATCAACAAGGAGTATATCCTCAAGCGCACCGAGGAGGTCGACCAGCTGGCGCAGGAGATTGCCGAAATGCAGAAGGTGCTGGACGATTCAAAGCGCATCGACCGCATCATCATCAGCGAACTGAAAAATGTCATCAAAAACTATGCACAGCCGCGCCGCAGTTTGCTGCTGATGCACGAGGAGATCAAAACCTTCACCGAAGAGGAAACGGTGGAAAACTATCCGGTCAACCTCTTTTTTACACGCGAGGGGTACTTTAAAAAGATTACGCCGCAGTCCTACCGAATGTCCAGCGAGCAGTATCTCAAGGAAGGCGACCAGGTGGTGCAGCATGTTGAGGGCGGCAATGCCGACAGCATCGTCTC
>ENA-OPCV01002095-OPCV01002095.1-human-gut-metagenome-genome-assembly--contig:-NODE-2095-length-13192-cov-2.260638_pt1 | contig 13192 bp, 5 predicted proteins | sample MGYA00241257_ERZ501494 | MGnify/ENA primary metagenome ERZ501494 (study PRJEB25962, sample SAMEA2042618) | human gut metagenome | biome: human gut; feature: human-associated habitat; material: faeces...
ATGGACGAGAGATGACGAGAGCACGCATCAATAACGGGGTCTGGGTGGCGAAGGATTTGAATAGATGGGTCTATGGCATGGCTCGTCAGGGAATGGAGATGCATCTGAAAGATGTTATCGACTTGAACGGACAGGTGGAACAGAATGCTACAGTGACAAAATTATATGAAGACTCGCATGGAATCTTGTGGATAGGCTTGAGCAAAGGACTTTGTAGCTATGATGTTCGTCAGAAAAGAGTCAAACGGGTTTATCCGGATGTGGACGGTCGGTTTGAAGATCCGGTAATCTGGCGCGATCATATTCAGTATCATCTGATTGTTAATGATTGGCTGGGACGTATTGCTTTCTATCTTCGTTCAAAGGATGGAGTGAACTGGGTGGTCGATCCGGGTGAAGCTTATATGCCGGGAGTTGCTGTACATGCAGACGGACAAGCGGAAGGCTGGTTCAAATATGAACGCCTTAAAGTATATCAGGATAAATACGGACGTGCCATTCAGGCTAATTTCGCAGTAATCGATACGCTTAAAAACGAAGATAAACCTTTTGATCACCATAGCTCAAAGAATATTAGTATTCCCTTGAATCCGGGATTGTTGCTTACCATATTGGACGAGAAACCTATCACCTCGGGCACAAAAACAATTCGTGTGAAGATACAAGCGGAAGAAGGCTTCAATCCCCAGACAGATATAGATGTGAATTCCTTGCGTTTCGGTGCTTCTGAAGAAGTGAATTATGGCAGAGGCTGTCAGGTATTGACCACAGAAAATGCGGGCAAGGACTTGATTGTAACTTTCAATGGCAAAGGAAATGGTATCACTAAAGATGAATTTGCCCCGAAGTTGATTGGAAAATACAAAGACGGAAGAATGCTTTACGGGTATGCGCGTTTGCCATACATTGATTATATAGAACCGATCCTTTCAGCTCGTGCCCCAGTCTTTACCAAATCCGGGAAGGGATTGGAATGTACAGTGGAAGTACAGAATTTCGGTCAGGTAGAATCGAAGAAAGCATTGGTGGAAGTAGGGTACAAAAAGGAAGGGAAAACAATAAAAGTAGCTTCCGGTATGGTTCCGGCATTGAAGCCTTATGAAAAAACAGACATATTGCTTTCTGCTAAAGATAGGTTTGAGGAAGGAAAGGAATATGATTTGATAGTAACACTCTCTTCCGGCAAAAAAGTATTGTCAACATTTAATCTAAAAAAGAAAGTATTGGAGTAATTTGAGAAAGCTATCTATTCCAATGATTTGATAAGGGGATAAATATTCCGCTTACAAGGTATTAACTTCCTGTCGACAAGGTCTCAACTTCTTGTCAACAGGAAGTTAACTTTTTGTATGCAAGGATTTAGTCTCTTGCAATATGTTGATTTTCAACGCTCTTTTTATGAAAGACTTTTCAGTTGTCTTTTGTTTTAATGTGTAAATAAACTTGTCTTTCTGCAAGTAAAGATTGTAAATAATAAATTATCGAACATTAATAGTTAAATGGCTTGTTATTAGAGACTCGGCTGTTGCGGTTATTTGAATGGGTTTTCTTGAACCATTACTTTTTATAATAAGTTGTGCATAGCCGGAGAAAGCACTCCTTCCTATAGGAGCATTTTGTGGAAACACATCAGGTTCATGACACGAAGGATTGCCATTACCTATTCCTAACACTGTACCATTTTCTACTTTGAAACTAATATAATTATCGGCAGTGGGAACTATACGTTTTTTAGAGTCAAGTATTCGGGCGGTGATAATGGCAATGTCATTACCATCTCCATTTATTGAATCTCCGTTTTCGCTACTTAATTGTATTAATGCTGGCTCTCCGGTTGTTTCTATACTCTCTGTATATTTTTGATTCTCTTTTTTACCTTTAGCTGTCAATTTCCCCGGGATATATTTGACGCGCCAGGTGGGTATGTCATACTTATTTACTTTCTTTTTGCCTAAACTCTTATTATTAAGGAAAAGTTCTACTTCATCTAGGTTTGTGTATAGCTGTACATCGACGGAATCTGTTCCTATACCATTCCAGTGAGGTAAAATGTGTAATACAGGCTCATCAGTCCACCAAGCCTTATAGTACCAATATGCATCTTTCGGGTAGCCACAATAATCTAAAATGCCAAAGTTTGAGACTACTCCCGGCCAGTAATGCATCAAAGCTTCTCCACCATAATTAAATCCGGTCCAGACAAATGCTCCACCAATATATTTGCGAGTATCAACATAACGCATCCATTCTTGTGCGGTAGCTCCCCAGTTAGGACGATCATGATCGTAGGATTGATGATAATCTTTTTCTTTTATAGTGGTATAAATTCCCCGGGTAGTAAGTGTACTGGCTTCTTCCGTCAGAATACAGGGAAGGTGGGGAAGTTTTTTATGCACATTATCCATATTCCCTATTCTGAAATAGTTAGATCCTTGTACATCTACAGCTAATGAAAAGCCGGTTCCCCATCCTCCGTTCATTGCTGCTGTGCACATGCGGGTGGGATCCAGTTTATGCTGTATGTTTTTCATCCGCTCAGCTATCATTCTTCCTTTTTCTGTTTTTTGAATGGCTGGTTCTTCATTGCCTAAGCACCAAAGAATAATGGAAGGGTGATTTCTGTCGCGTCGGATAATGGTCTTCATCTGGCTAAGCCCTTCATCACTGGAACTCATCATACGCATTTCATCTACAACCAGCATTCCTAAACTATCACATGCTTCCAGAATAGAGACAGTGGGAGGATTGTGCGATGCACGATAGGCGTTGGCTCCGAACTCTTTCAATTTTTGTACGCGCCAGAAGTTTAGACGGTCAGGCACTGCTACTCCTACTCCTGCATGATCTTGATGACAACATACTCCCTGTATCTGTACTCGTTTTCCATTCAGGAGAAATCCTTGATCAGGTGTAAATGCTATAGTACGGATCCCAAAACGAGTGATGTAACTATCAACCACCTTTTTATTCACTTCTACATCTGTATGCAATTTATATAGATAAGGTGTTTCTGGTGACCATAACATTGCATTCTTCACCTGCATAGAAGTTTCTATATCATTTTGGTCAAACGGATTGACTTTTAGATTGTTTTCAATGTAATCTATTTGATTTCCCTGCATGTCTATAATCGTGTTTTTTAAGGTGACGTTTACTGTTTTGTCAGTTTCATTAGCTATTTCTATCAAAGCTTTTACATTTGCCTCTTTTTGAGTAATATTTACGTCGGTAGTTACAAATGTGCCCCATTGCGGAATGTGTACCGGAGAAGTACGGTGTAGCCATACATTGCGATAAATACCTGCTCCTTCATATGACCATAGTTCCGATTGTGTAGCGTCTACCCGTACAGTTATCACATTTTCTTTTTCTGGTTCATAATTCAAGCACTCGGTTACATCAAGAGTTAAGGGAACATATCCGCTTTCGTTTCTTCCCAGATAGATGCCATTCATCCATATTTGTGCATCTCTGAAAATACCTTCAAATTCCAATGTGTATCGGCATCCTTTGATTGCCGTCAGTTTGAACTTCTTACGGTACCATCCTATACTATTTTCCGGTGAGCGCCCGCCCAGTTTGCGGTAACCTTTTACTTTAAGTTGATTTATGTCAAAGTTTAAAGCCATTCCCCAGTCATGAGGTATGGATACTTGTTCCCACAGGCTATCGTTATAGACCTCTGTGTGAGGAACTTCGAGGCTCGATTTTTGATCGTCCTGAAGCATTGTTGCCTCTTTTAGAGAAAGAAAGCGCAAGTCCGTAATTGAAGTCTTTTCCGGGATTTGCTGCATGCCCTTTAGCAAAGCGCCAGTTGGGGTTAAGTGATATCTTCTCGCGCATACTTTGCGCGTTGGCAAGAGATATACACAGCAATAAAGCTAATAGATGAAATGTTCTCATGATAGTTAGTTTTTTGCTGGCAAAGGAATGGGAATTTAATCAAAGATAGGTATATGCTGTATACATAATACCTACCTTTTGCATACATTCTATTCTTCTTCCGCTGCTTCATCTTCCTTATTATTGTAAATTTCGCCTTTGCGGTAAACTTGTGGAATAACATGGAATTTAGCTTTGAAGCTTTTAGTAAACTGTCTGGGCGAAGAGAATCCCAGATGATCTGCGATTTCAGATATATTCAATTCTGGATTGTTTTTTAACATGAAGGCTGCCCGTTTTAGGCGTACGGTAATTATAAACTCATAAGGAGTCTGTCCGGTTATATCTTTCAATTTATTGAATAGTTTAGTACGGGCAATACTCATTTCACGAGCAAAAATATCCACATTGAAGTTTGTGTCATCAAGATGCTGCTCTATAATTTTCATGGCTTGATCTATAAACGCCTTATCCAAGATATTTGTTGCTAATATTTGTGGGGTAGCCTGAGGTTGTTTGCTGAACTTCTCTTGTAGCATGATACGGTTGTTAACCAGATTATTGCAACGTGATAATAATATGTTAATATTGAATGGTTTGGTAATATAGTCATCAGCTCCTATGCGAAGTCCTTCTAAATTGTGTTCAATGGCTGTTTGGGCTGTCAGTAAGATAACAGGAATATGGCATGTATCTAAATTTTCTTTGATAAGTTTACAGAGTTCTGTTCCTGATAATTTGGGCATTATCACGTCACTTAATATAAGGTTAGGATGTTCGGACTGGACTTTTTCCCAACCTTCAGCTCCATTGGAAGCTGTTATTACAGTGTAGAAAGTTTCAAATATCTTGGTTAACATGTCAAGTAGGGAAGGATTATCCTCTATAATGAGTATTTTAGCTTCTTTGTTTTTTTCAATAGCCGACTCTGTTTTTAGTATATCTGATTCGTATTCATCCAGAAAAATTGCCGGATTCTGATATTCAGATGTGACTATCTGTATTTCATTTTTTAATTCATTAATCTGTTCAGGTTTCAGATGCTCTTTACCGCAGGGTAAATGTACGCTAAAGGTTGTTGATTCTCCGGGGGTACTATATACATCAATCGTGCCATGATGTAATTCAACAATACCTTTGGTGAGTGATAAACCTATTCCGGTTCCTGGATGGGCTAATGAATCAATCTGCTCTGTCTGATAAAAACGGTCGAAGATTTTATCAATATCCTGAGGGGAAATGCCACTTCCATCATCGGTTACTTCTATTATAGCTCCATGTTTTTCTTTTCGTACCGACACGGAAATATTCCCTCCTTCCTTTACATGTTTGAAAGCATTTGAGAGAAGGTTATTTACTACCTTCTGCATTTGCTTTGGATCAAACCAGATGGAAATGTTATCATGTGTTTTGTGGAAATTGAATGATATCTGATGTTGTATGGCGTACTCTTGAAAAAGCAGGTAGGTTTCGTATACAAAATCTACAAGATTATTTTCACTTGCTTTTATGTGCATATAACCTTGTTCTTGCTTACGGAAGTCCAGTAACTCAGAAATCAATTCCCGTAATTGCAGGCTGCTTTTATAAACTTTTAGAATTTTATTATAGGCGGTTGGGGCGAAAGAACGCATCTGCAGTAACATTTCCATTTGTCCGATGATCAGAGTCAGTGGTGTTCGGAACTCATGTGAAATGTTGGTAAAGAAACGTAGTTTAGTTTGATTAAGTTGCTCTATATCCTCTAAGTGTTTCTTTTCATATTTTAGTGATTCCTGTAGCTTAATCCGGTTATTATACATGCGGAATAAATAGTAGAGGACACTGCAAATACATAGGACGTATATTATGTAAGCCCATACGGTGCGGTAAACTGGGGGAAGAATTTCAATTTCCAGTTCACTCACGGGTACAAGTGGGTTGTTTTTTGCACGTACACTGAGTGTATATTTTCCCGGATTTAGGTTAGTATATGTGACGGCTTGTTGTTTGCGTATGCTTGTCCAGTTTTGTGAGAATCCTTTTAGAAAATATTCTATTTCATCTTGATTAAAGGGGATATAATTGGTGGTGGTATACTCAATACTAAACATGGATTGATTGGGTTTCAATGTAATTCGATGGGAGTAACTTAAAGAATTATTGAGTATCTGGCTCTTATCACCAGGTTGAATAATTTCGCCATTTACTAATAAACGGAAAGGATAGATATTGTAGCTTTGTGGTATGTAGTCAATGCTTTCAGCTTTAAATGATATCATACCGTCTACTCCTCCGATATATATATCACCATTGGTTGTTTTGTATACAGAACGCTCGTTGGGAGCTGATAATGGTACTCCGTTTTCTTTGTTATAGTTTTGAAATCTGCGTGTTGAGTAATCTAGTATGGAAAAACCGGAATCGGTTATGAATAATATTTTATTCGGTGAAAGTTCGCATACGTCATAGACATAATTACTTCCTAATCCATTATTCTGTTCGTCAAAGTTTTCAAAATCATCCGTCTCATATCGGTATAAGTCTATTCCACTTTCATTCGTACAGAACCAAAGGCGTTTTTGGCTGTCCTCATATATCCTATTGATGCTATTACTACTGATACTTTGTTTCAGGGCGTGATTGTGCCTGTAATTCTTTAATTCATTACTGTCAAATGAATATTTATATACACCTTTTCCATCACCACCGATCCAAAGAGAGTTGTGGTGATCTATATAAACAGAAGTTGCATAGGAAATATTCTGGTGCTCGTCTTGGAAAAGGATTTTGTATTGACCTGTGTTTGGACTAAATATACTTACCCCTCTATGCGTAGCCAAAATAAGTTCGTTTTTATAAGGTACAATATCCCGAATTGTATTTGAATGGGAAAATACGTCATTATTTCTATTGAATGGGTAATGGGTGAAATGGTCATTTTTAGTATCTAATTTATTGAGCCCTCCCATGTGGGTGCCTATCCATAATATTTCTTTGTCTTTATCGTAGTAGGTGGATTTTATATTGTCGTGAGATATGCTGTTACCGTGCTTGATATGTTTATACCATTTAAATTTACCATTTTGGGGATTCAGTTTATTTATTCCTCCTCCTTCTGTTGCTATCCACAAATTATGTTGATTATCTTCAGTGATACAACCTATGATGGGTGAGCTAAGCCCCTCCTTTTCCAAAGATGATGTCTGATAATAGCGGTAGTTCTGGTTCTCCGGATGGAAATAATTAATCCCTCCAAAATAGGTTCCGATCCAAAGGGTACCTTGTTGGTCACATAGTAAAGTCCAAATAGAAGAGTGGGTAAGGCTATTTTCTTTATTACTTTTATGATAGCTTGTGAAAGTTTGATTGGTAGTATTATACCGGTTGAGTCCATTGAATGTTCCAATCCAGATATTTCCTTGTTTATCTTCACAGAAGCAACGAATGAAATTGGAACTAATGCTGGAAGGGTCCAGATTGTCATAACGGAAATTAGTTATAGAATCTTCATTCATTACATAGATCCCATGATTCGTTGTACCTATCCAGAATTTGCCGGTGGAGTCTTTAAATATGTCAATAATGTCAGTATCCGGTAGAAGATTGTAAAGTGTATGATCGTGGGTCATCAAACGGAAAAGTCCTTGGTTTTGGGTTCCTATCAGTATATACTCATCGCAAATGTATATAGAAGTAATATACATATCTAATTCTTTGACTTTATAATACTCTTTGAATTGTTTACCATCATAACGATAAATCGTATTTCCTATGGTAATGTAGAGTTGCTTGTGGTAAAACATGGAACGTGTGCTACCTTGAATCAGAGTTGAAATCTTATTTTTTGATACCTGCAAAGTTGAGATCCCTTTGGAAGTCATGAAGTAGATTTCATCTTTGCTGTTGCCTGTAATTTTGAGTATATTGTTATAAATTAGACTGTTCGGATTATCCTTCTGATATTTGTAAGTTATAAATTCTTTACCGTTATATAAGCAAACCCCATTGCGTGTTCCTGCCCAAATGAATCCAGCCGAATCTTGGTAGATTGCCATTACGGAATTATGTGCCAGTCCGTCATCGGTAGTCAGGTGATTGAAAGAGATATTTTGTGCCATACTGTTGGGTAATCCCAGAATGCAATAGCAAATTAGGAAAAAGAGGCTTTTATATTTTGTTGTGTATTCCATAGTGGTAATAGTTAGATATTACGGCAAAGATATTTCTTTTTTGATAAAAGTGGTAATATGGTACCTATCGTTTAAGTACAAAATAGGTGTATCATTAGTACATCGATTATTGAAAAACGTGATGTACTGGTAGTGTATATTTGTTGTACGTACATTGTGGCTTTGTTTTTTAGTGGTAATCTACTTTTGCATTATTCTTTTTAATTAGCTACTAATACGTATATGAAAAGTACTTTATTAACAATTCTGTCAGGGGCTCTGCTATTGATGATGTCAGGATGCAGATCGAAAATATCTGTTTCTACAGGAGATATTCTATCTGATAATATAAAGAATGCAATAACACAGTATTCTTCTCAGGTCAGGCTGATTGGAAATAATGATAAGATTATGATTCCCCGAACTTTGGATGAGCATGGCGAGATTGTATATATGCCTTGTAATGACTGGAGTAGTGCTTTCTTTTCAGGAAGCTTGTGGTATATATATGACTTAACAAAAGACACCAAATGGGAGAATTGGGCAGCAAAGTACACAGAGTCTTTAGATTCTATTTCATATTTGACTCATCATGATGATGTTGGATTTATGGTAGGAAGTAGTTTCTTGAATGGTATGAGGATAGGGGGAAGGGGGTATCGTTCTGTGATATTACGAGCGGCCAAATTACTTTCTACTCATTTTCATCCGGTAGCGGGAGTCATTCAGTTATTGGATTTGAACAAAGACTGTCAATCTTCCAAAGGCTGGAAATGTCCGGTAACAATCGAAAATATGATGAGCTTGGAGATTCTTTTTGAGGCTTCACAGTTGTCCGGAGATTATAGCTATCATAATATGGCAGTCAGCCATGCTGATAAAACTCTGCAGAATCATTTTCGTATGGATTATAGTTGCTACCACCTTGTTGATTACGATCCGGATACTGGAGAAATAAGAAGTAAGCAGACCATACAGGGATATGCTGATGAATCGGCTTGGGCCAGAGGACAAGCTTGGGCCCTTTATGGATATACGATGTGCTATCGATATACGCATAAGGCAGAGTACTTGATGCAAGCTCAGAATATTTATAACTATATTTTTACTAATAAGAATTTGCCTACGGACTTGATTCCATATTGGGATTATGATGCGTTGAATATACCTAATGAACCTCGGGATGTTTCAGCAGCAGCCATAACAGCGTCAGCTCTCTATGAGCTGGATACTTTTCTTCCTGGAACAAAATACAAAGAAACGGCTGATATGATAATGGAATCATTAAGTTCTCCAGTATGTAGGGCGGAAGAAGGAACAAATGGCTATTTTATATTGGAACATTCTGTAGGAAGCATTCCACACAAGCAGGAAGTAGATGTCCCCTTAAACTATGCAGACTATTATTTTCTTGAAGCATTGATAAGGAAACGTGATTTGGAAAAATGATACAATAAACTAATACTAACCCGTACCTATGTTTACAATCGTAGGGTACATAATCTAATTATTTATGATGCAAAAAGTGATTCTTAAATGGGTCTGGTTATTGATTTTAGTCAGTACCGGACTTGTGGGACATGCTCAGGTTACTACAGTACGAGGTACTGTATACGATGAAAGTGGTATAGAAGTAATTGGAGCAAATGTGAAATTGAAGGATTCTTCTACAGGAGTTATTACAGACCTTGATGGAGTATTCAAATTGGATGTGCCTGATTCGGGCAAAGCTGTCTTGATTATTTCTTTTATTGGCTATCAGACACAGGAAGTTGCTTTGAAAGGTAGAAAAGAAGTAAAAGTGACGCTGGTTGAGATTGCGAATGAATTGAGTGAAGTAACAGTGGTTGCTTACGGTGTACAAAAGAAAGAAACGTTAACGGGTGCCATTTCATCAGTGAAAAATGAAGCTTTGCTACGTTCGCCCAATGCAAGTGTTGCAAATGCGTTGGCCGGGCAGATTACCGGTTTATCTTCTGTGACGACGAGTGGACAACCTGGTGCAGAGGATCCCACTATTTATGTCCGTGGGGTTGGATCTTTAACAGAAGGTGGTTCCCAACCTTTGGTTTTGGTAGATGGAGTGGAACGTTCTTTTTTTCAGATGGACCCTAATGAAATAGAGAGTATTAGTGTGCTGAAAGATGCTTCGGCTACCGCTGTATTTGGCGTACGTGGTGCCAACGGGGTTGTCCTTGTCACTACCAAACGAGGTGTAGAGGGAAAAGCTAAAATTTCTCTTTCTTCTTCTTTTGGTTTGACGCAACCTACACGTTTACTGGAAATGGCAGATAGCTATACGTACGCTTTATGCCATAATGAAATGAAAGATAACGATGGAAAGGCACATTCATTTGATGATTATGTTTTAGAAAGATTTCGTTTGAATGACGAGCCTATAATGTATCCCAATATGAACTGGAGAGATTATTTACTCAAAAAAACATCTATTCAGACGCAGCATAATCTGAACATATCCGGGGGTACCGAAAAGGTACGCTATTTTATTTCATTGGGATTCTTATATCAAAACGGATTATTCCGCCAATTTGAGGACTTGGATTATAAAAGTAATTATACTTATAGTCGATATAATTACTTATCTAATTTAGATTTGAACCTGACGAAATCCACTATTTTAAAATTAGGTCTTGGTGGAATTGTTGGCTTGACACATGAACCCAAAGGTGCCGGTTTTGGTAATGGGTCACAGCCATTCTGCAGTCCGGGAATAATTGATGGAAAATTAGTGGTAATGAATCCTCAAAAATATGAGGGGGTTTTGATGAATAACAATGTGTTAAAAGGTTTTTATGATTTAGGCTATAAGAATAAGACTGCAAATACAATGAACATGGATTTGTCTTTAGTTCAAAAACTAGATGTGATAACTAAAGGACTTTCTGTAGAAATAAAGGGGGCTTATAATACATCCTATTCTTATTCGAAAAATAGAACACGATCTCAGACAATCAGATACGAGCCTCACTATCAATCGGAGTTGGAGGGGTATCAACCAGAAGCTGATCATCCTTTGACTGATGATCCCAATTATAATAAAAATGTAGTCTACAGAGTCTTGAACGACTATGCTACTCCATTTTTAACATTTGACGAAGAAACAACACGAGGGCGTAATTGGTATCTTGAAGCAAGCCTACGCTATAATCGTAAGTTCGGTGATCACAATGTAGGTGGACTATTATTGTACAATCAAAGCAAGAAATATTATCCGAAACAATACACAGATGTTCCGGCTGCCTATGTAGGGCTTGTAGGGCGCTTAACCTATGACTATAAATCCCGTTATATGGCTGAATTTAATTTCGGGTATAATGGTTCTGAAAACTTTGCCCCTGACAAACGTTTTGGTGCTTTTCCGGCAGGTTCTATCGGCTATATTATTTCAGAGGAGCCGTTTATGAAGAAACAAAAAGTTGTCGACTACTTAAAGTTGCGTGCTTCTATTGGCTTGGTCGGAAATGATAATATGAATGATAATCGTTTTCTTTACTTGTCAGATGCATATTTGGTGGATCAACAAGGTAATCAAACTGCATGGAAAGGATATCCTCATGGGTATAACTTCGGTTATAATTCAACTTATTGGACACTGGCGGCACTTGAAAGCCGACTTGGAAATCGGAATGTTACATGGGAAACAGCTTTAAAGCAAAATTATGGAATTGATGTTCATTTCCTGAAGAGTCGTCTGAAAATAACAGCTGATGTTTTCTTTGAAGACCGCAAAGATATTCTGATAAGTAGAGGTACCATCCCCATGATTTCCAGTTTGACATCAAGTGTTTTACCGGTAGTGAATATGGGACGGGTAAAAAATCATGGATATGAAATAGAGGTGAAGTGGGAAGATATGATTCAGGACGTACGTTATTGGGCAAATGCGAATGTATCTTATTCAAAGAATAAAATTATAGAGCAGGATGAAGTGGAACCCAATGAACCCTATTTATGGCGTACTGGAAAATCGGTTGGTGCCATATTTGGTTATGTAGCAGAAGGTTTTTATTCGGAGGCGGATTTTAAAGAAGATGGAAAATTGATAGATGGATTGCCTGATCCTAAAGTGCCTGTATATCCGGGTGATGTGAAATATAAAGACTTAAATGGTGATCATGTGATTGATACGGATGATCAATGTGAAATTGGATATCCTACCAGACCGGCTTATACATTTGGCTTGAATTATGGTCTGAATTATAAAGGATGGTTTCTTACTATGAATTGGTTGGGGGTTACAGACCGTTCATTAGTATTGGCTAATGAGTTTAGAACTGCTTTTGGTAATGGTGGCGGGCAATCGCTGGGATTGTTCTCATATCATGTTGATGAACGTTGGACACCCGAAACAGCTGAAACAGCAACTATGCCTCGATTGTCAGAAAACAGCGGAGCACATAATGCAAAACAATCCAGTTTATGGGTTAAGGATGGATCTTATTTGAGATTGAAGTCATTGACGATAGGATATGAGTTTGCAGATAAGAAATTATTAAAAAAGATAGGAATCAGTAAATTAGGAATTAAATTGTCGGGATATAATTTATTGACTTTTGATAAATTTGGAATTATGGATCCGGAATGTAAACCTAATAATCAAGATACATATCCTATCACTAAGACTTATAATTTAGGTGTTAATATTACTTTCTAATAAATGAATAGCCATGAAACTAAAAAATAAATATATAGGATTTCTTCCTGCCTGTTTTCTGTTTATATTGGTGGGGTGTGAAGATTTGAAATTTGGTAATGCTTTTCTTGAAAAGCCCGTTAGTACGGATGTAACTATTGATACCGTCTTTTCTCAAAGAAAATATGCGGAACAAGCTTTGGCCGAAGTGTATCATTCACTGCCAGATTATTTGCCTACGGATGGAAAATTGTCGTGGGGCACATTGGAAACAATAACAGATTTGGGTGAGAACACTAAAGCTGCCGGTGCGCAAGGATATTATACCGGTACGCTTACTGCAGTGGATACCGGACAATTTCCTTATCGTTTAGATCCTACCGGTAGTGAAGAAGCAGGAGCTTGCTCACCCATGTATGGAATCCGTAAAGCATGGATTTTTCTGGAAAATGTAGATAAAGTCCCTGATATGTCTACTGAGGAAAAAGAAGTCCGTAAAGCGGAG
>ENA-OPCV01002098-OPCV01002098.1-human-gut-metagenome-genome-assembly--contig:-NODE-2098-length-13184-cov-2.370478_pt1 | contig 13184 bp, 8 predicted proteins | sample MGYA00241257_ERZ501494 | MGnify/ENA primary metagenome ERZ501494 (study PRJEB25962, sample SAMEA2042618) | human gut metagenome | biome: human gut; feature: human-associated habitat; material: faeces...
GTACCTTTAGCCGTCAACACTAACGGGTTGATTTCAGCAAGCGATGCATCGTTTTCCATGAAGGCTTTATAGAGATTCTGAAGGATGGAAGTCATACACCTGGCTTGTTCCGCCTGGTCAAAAAGCATGAATGCAAAACTCTGTGCCAGATATTGAGGCAATCCTATCAACGGGTCGATATTATAGCGAATGATTTTCTCCGGAGTGTTGCGGGCTACTTCTTCAATATCCATTCCTCCTGCCGCGCTCATGATAAGCACTACTGAACGCGTGTTGCGGTCAATGGTAAAACTGACATAATATTCAGCTGCGATATCTACAGCTTCGCTGATTAAAATTCGGGTTACAGGAAAACCTTTGATGGTTATTTTCAGAATTTCCCGGGCGTGCTGTCTTACCAGTTCTTCATTGTCAGCCAGTTTTATGCCTCCTGCCTTTCCTCGTCCACCGGTCAACACTTGTGCTTTCACAACTACTTTGTCCACTTCTAACTGCCGGAAAGCTTTTACGGCTTCATCGGGCGTATTGCATAACACATGTCGTTCTACCGGAATTCCATACTGGGAGAAGATTTCCTTTGCTTGATATTCATGTACTTTCATGGATCATGGATTATAGATTAGTATATGTCTCTAACAAATAAGATGGATAAAAAGTTGTCAAATAAGTGATTAAGAACGAAAATAAGAAAAAGGATCGTTTCTGGTGAATGCTATTTGTTATAAGAAAAATATGATAATAGCGATAAAAAATGACGTGTATTATGAAAAAAACTTGTTTTATACTGTGAACTTTTCTGCCTTTTTGGTTAATTTTGCATATTAATCTCATATTTTAATATTAAACCGTTGGGATTCCTTGTCAGATTCGGAGTCAGGAATCCTTGGATGATAACACACGAACTGTGATGAACAGGAGAAGATTTTATCAACAGAGAAAAACCTCCATGCTGTTTGCCATACTCGTATTTTTTACTCAGGTATGTGTAGCCCAGGCATATAAATATATAAGTATGGAGGATGGTCTGGGCAGTCAGAAAGTTTATCGTATCCTACAAGATTCTTTAGGATATATGTGGTTCCTTACTCAGGAAGGTCCGGACCGTTACAATGGCAAGGAAATCAAACACTATGAATTGACGGATAAGGGACAGAAGCTCAATATGCAGTTTAGCCTGAATTGGCTTTACATGGCTGACGACGGTGTGTTGTGGGGAACTGGACGGAAAGGCCGCATTTTCCGCTATGAACAGGGCCGGGATCGGTTCGAACAGGTGTATATGCCTCCTTTACCGGAAAAGGGAATCTCTTCGCCGAATATTACATATAGCTATATGGATCATTCCAGACGTATCTGGCTTTGCAGTAAGGAACAAATGGCATTGTTCGATACCCGCACAGGAAAGATATCGCAATTATCATCCAGTATAATCAGTAATGTCACTTCTATTGCCCAGATAGATAGGGAAAACTTCTTCATAGGTACGGAGTCCGGGTTGTATCGGGCGGTATTGGATGAGTCTCGTACGTTACTTTCGTGTACACCGGCATATAATCTTCATGCACCGGTGAGCGAGTTATTCTTTTCAGCTGCTTTGAAGAAATTGTTTGTCGGTACTTTTAAGCAGGGAGTGTGGATTTGTGATCTTGATACTTCTCAGGAAAATCGGTCGGATGAAACCCTTAGTGACGTGAATATCAAACGTATTATACCCTTTGGGGAAAGGGAAATTCTGATAGCTACTGACGGGAAAGGAATCTATCGTATGAATATTGATACATGTTATGCAGTTCCTTATATTGTAGCAGATTATAATATCCATAATGGAATGAATGGCAACAATATAAACGATGTGCATGTAGACCATGAGGGTCGCATCTGGATTGCTAATTATCCCAGTGGAATAACCATCCGCGACAATCGTTACAGCGGTTACCGCTGGACTCGTCATTCGGTTGGAAACCGCCAGTCACTTGTCAATAACCAGGTGCATGATGTCATTGAAGATAGTGAGGGTGACCTTTGGTTCGGTACCAGCAATGGCATAAGTCTATATAGTTCCGCTACGGGGGAATGGCATTCCTTTTTCAGCACTTTTGATCATGAACTGGAAGATAAGAATCATATATTCCTGACGCTTTGTGAAATCTCGCCCGGAATTATTCTGGCAGGTGGTTTTACCTCCGGTCTTTACCAGATAGATAAACGTGCCCTTACGGTTGACTATATCGCTTCTTCTCTTTTCTTTCATTTAGACCTGCGTCCCGATCAGTACATTCGTGACATAAGGAAAGATTCGGAAGGTAATATCTGGTCAGGCGGTTTTTACAATCTGAAATGTTTTGATCTTAAAAGTGGCAAATCCCGCCTGTATTCCGGCTTGAATTCTATTACCTGCATTCGCGAAAAAGACGATTCTTCGATGTGGATTGGCACTTCGGCAGGACTATATTTGCTAGACAAATTTTCCGGAAAATACCGCAGCATCGATATGCCTGTGGAATCTATGCATATCCATGCCTTGTATCAGGGAGACGATGGTGTGTTGTATATAGGTACCAGTGGTTCCGGGCTGGTGCTTTATAATCCCGAAGAAGAGGCCTTCGCTCAGTATTATACAGATAATTGTGCCCTTATTTCCAATAATATCTATACAATTCTTCCTAAACCGGACGGGGATTTATTGCTTAGTACGGAAAATGGAATTGTTCATTTTTCACCTCGTAGAATGTCATTTAATAACTGGACGCGTGAACAGGGGCTTATGAGTGTCTGTTTCAATCCCGGTGCCGGTATTTTGCATAGTAGCGGTCGTTTTGTCTTGGGAAGTAATGATGGGGTCATTGGTTTTCCTTCGGATATGCACATACCGGTCCCAACTTTTTCTCCGATGTTGCTTAGTGATTTGAACATATCCTATCAGACTGTATATCCCGGTGATGAAGAATCTCCTTTGGAGACGGATATTAACGATACGAAAGTCTTGAAACTTAAATATGAACAGAACACTTTCTCACTGAGGGCTTCCTCCATTAATTATGACTATCCTTCTAATATTTTATACTCCTGGAGATTGGAGGGCTTTTATGATGAATGGAGTACACCTTCTTCCAACGGTCTGATGCGTTTCACCAATATCCCTTCGGGTAAATATATGCTTCATGTACGTTCCGTATCTAACGAAGAAAAGTATAAGAGTTATGAACAGCGCAGTATGTTGATTATCATATCTCCTCCGTTGTGGGCTACTCCGTGGGCTATAGCCGGTTATATTATATTGGCCGTTCTGGTGTGCGTGATTCTGTTCCGCATCATTACACTGAGGAAACAGAAGAGGATTTCGGAAGAGAAGACACGCTTTTTTATAAATACAGCTCACGACATCCGTACACCTCTGACTCTGATAAAGGCCCCGTTGGAAGAACTACGGAACAAAGATATGGTGAATGAGGAAGGTAAGGGCCATGTGAGCATGGCTCTGAGAAATGTGGATGTTCTTTTACGGCTTATAACAAATCTTATTAATTTTGAACGTATCAATACCTATTCATCACATATGTATATTGCTGAGTATGAATTAGGTAATTATGTGTCAGGCATTTGTGACACATTTCATGCGTATGCAAACATCAAGCATATCAGGTTGACTTACGAAAGTAATTTTCAATACCTGAACGTGTGGTTTGACAGGGATAAGATGGATTCTATCATGAAGAATATCCTGTCGAACGCCATGAAATATACACCGGAAAATGGGAACATATATGTCAGTGCATCAGAATATGAGGATGGTTGGGGCATTGAGGTGAAAGATACCGGAATCGGTATCCCCCGCAATGAACAGAAAGGACTTTTTCATACCTATTTTCGAGGTAGCAATGCCGTCAACTTGAGGGTTAGCGGTAGTGGAATCGGCCTGGCATTGGTGCATAGGCTGGTGCGTTTACATGGTGGAAAAATAACTATAGAGAGTACGGCGGAACAAGGTACACTGGTAAGAATCATTTTTCCTAAGGGGAACAAACATTTTCGTAAAGCCAGTATCATATCTGCAACTCCGGAGCGATCTATCAGCATGCCGGAAGTTGTTACTCCGGCACTTTCTGCCGTTGAGCCCAAGCAGAGTGATGCTTCTTCCCGACGTATCCTCATCGTGGAGGATAATGACGATTTGCGTATTTATCTGGTGAATACGCTTGGTGAGGATTATCTGGTGCAGTCCTGTCACAACGGAAAGGAGGCTCTTGAAATCCTATCCGAGTTTAAGCCGGATCTTGTGTTGTCAGATATTATGATGCCGGAAATGTCGGGAGATGAATTGTGTGCCGCCATTAAGGGTAATATTGAAACATCTCATATTCCGGTGCTTCTGTTGACTGCATTGGGTGATGAGAAAAACATGCTGGAAGGATTGAAGATAGGTGCGGATGATTACATGGCGAAACCTTTCAGCATCAGCATATTGAAGGCGAGTATCAACCGTTTGATTACCAATCGGATATTATTGCATAAGAAGTATGGCAGTTCGGACTTCGAAACTGAAAAATGGCCGAAAGGGTGTCGGGATACACTTGACTGGAAATTCATAGCTTCCGTCAGGGAAAATGTGGAGAAGAACATGGCCGATCCGGATTTTACGGTAGATATGCTTTGTTCGCTTCACCACATGAGCCGCAGTAGTTTCTATAATAAAGTGAAAGCATTGACTGATTGTTCTCCGGCAGATTATGTACGTCTCATCCGTATGCAGTATGCTGCCCGAATGTTGAAAGAAGGCGAACACTCTATTACGGAAATAGCGGATATGACCGGGTTCTGCGATGCAAAATATTTCAGAGAGGTATTCCGGAAGCATTTCGGGGTCAGTCCGAGCGAGTATAGGGGAAAAGGGACGGCAGAAAAAGAAAATTCAGATTTAAAGCAAGATAATGATGGGAGTGTGTCAAAATGAAGTTTAGAATGCAAATTACATGAATTAGACAAATGATTCTTTTTTTTATCCTTCTGATAATCAGAACTTATCTGACTTGTTGTTTGCGTAATTCATGTAATTTGCGTTCTTTTATTCTGTTTTGGCACATTCTCTTATATTGCTGCAATGTTTTGTTTGATTGTACTATGGAGTTTTTCTTTCAAGATGTGCACGTCGACCGGTTTAGGTACATAGCCGTTGAATCCGTTCTCCAGAACCTTTTCTTTATCAGAAGAGAAGGAATATGCCGTAACTGCAATGATAGGTATCGTTTTTGAGAATTTCCGTATCTCTCTCGCTGCTTCGTAGCCATCCATTTTGGGCATATTGATATCCATGATGATGACATGCGGCTGAAATTTTCGATATAATTCTATGGCTTCTTCACCATTCCAGGCATGTATCAGATTGTACTCTTTATTAAGAATAGAATCGAATAACAGGTAGTTGTTTTCATTGTCTTCTGCTATTAGGATGACAGGCTTTTGCTGGGGTACTTTTGTGGTAGGATTAACAGCTTCGTGCTGCTTATTCTGTTGTGTAGCAATTTCCTGCTTATACGGTATTGTGAACCAGAATGTGCTTCCTTTGTCTTTACCCTCAGATTCAACTCCGATTCTTCCTTTCATCTTTTCGATAATGTTTTTGCAGATGGAAAGGCCCAGTCCTGTTCCTTGGGTGAAAGTATCCACTTTGGTGAAACGCTCGAATATTTTATTCTGATCCTCCTGTGAGATACCCCGGCCTGTATCTTTTACATAAAAATAGAGTTCTTCTCCACGGATTTCATAACCAAATGTGATACTGCCTGTCGAGGTAAACTTGCTGGCATTGACAAGCAAGTTGATAAGTACTTGTGAAAGTCGGTTACGTTCGGTTTGTACATGGCACTCGGTAACTCCGGGAATAAAATTCAGGACAACATTCGGTTGTAGTCTGCGTCGTACTGTTCTTTCTACATCTCTTGCCAGTCCGTTCAAGTCAACGTTCTGGTAATTGAAATCAAGAGTATTTGCCTCTATTTTCGACAGATCCAGAATGTCGCTGATAAGTTGTAGGAGAAGCTGGTTGTTATTCTCTATGATACTAATGAACTCTTCCCGTTCATGTTCATCCTCAGTGGTGGTCAGCAGGCTGGAGAAACCTATGATGGCATTCAATGGTGTGCGTATTTCGTGGCTCATGTTAGCCAGGAATGCAGACTTTAGCCGCTCGGATTCCAGAGCTTTTTCTCTAGCTGTTACCAGTGCCTTCTCTTGTCTCTTACGTTCTGTAATTAATAGTAGCGAACCTACCAATGATATCGGATTGCCTTGCTCATCGTATTGATCTACTACCGCATTCGTTTCAAGCCAATCTGTAAATTTTCGTCCTTCCACTTCAGTAATGATGCGAAACTCTTCTTTGGCATGTTGTAATTTTCCGGATGCAAGATTCTTGTGTATCTGTTGCATACGTTCCACATCTTCCGGGTGCATTTTCTGAAAGTATTCGGAGGCCTTTATAATGTGCGCCTGGGGAGTGGACCCTTTTTCTTTAGTGAAATTCATGTGGGCCAGTATTTGTTCTGATTCGCAAGTAATCATATCGCTTTTCAGGTTCCAGCGCCAAGGAATGATTCGAGCCACGCTCAAGGTCATTTCCAGTTTCTTATTGATTTCTCGCAATGCGTTTTCCGCTTCATTGCGTGCTGTGATGTCAACTCCGAAGATATCTATGGTATGCTTTTCGGACGACTGGCAGATAATGAATTCATAAAAGGTGTGAGTCGTCTTAAAATAGTGGGTGAAGGTAATCGCTTGTTTTTCTTTGAATACCATTTTTATAAATCGAGGAAGACAGTCAATCTGTGAAAGCGAATTCTTATTCATATCATTCTCCTCATTTGTTGTAAACAAATTATTGAACAAGCTATTGCCGGCTTGGTACTTTATATCTATTGCCTCTCCCTTTTCATCGAAAGCTACTTTTGCCTGGGTATACGATATCGGCATATTGCACACAAGTGTATTATGGGCACTGAACAAGGCTATTTTCTTTCGCTGAAACAAGTATATTATAAATGCGATGACCACAAGTGAAAGAAGCAGGATTGTTCCGCTGATAATCCACCATCTATATTTTTGCCAGAATGTGAGCGGTTTATTCAGGAATATTGTATTTGACGGACAAAGGTCTGCATCAAGGCCATCCAATTTCAGTTGTGCATAGTTGACGAGCGGGTATGACTTTTTACTATATACGAATGGGATGTCACGTAGCTTTTTTCCCTGGAGCATTTGCCCGATAATGTCAGTTAATGATTTCTCTAGTTCTGCTTGGTCATAGAAGTATCCGCCAATGAATCCTGCCTTATTGATGTACGCTCCTCTTAACGCAAATACCGGCTGAGGTGAAGATGCCACTAGCTGAAAATCACCGCTGATGAGTGTAGGCGATCCAAACAGGTTTTTACGTTCATAGAACCAGGTAGAAAATAAGATGCTTGTGGTCGGATCATCTGTCAATAAATATTCTTGTAGTTGCTTGCTGTTTTCTTCTTTACCTACCAGGCGTTCGTATTCGATATTCGGATATTCTGATGCGATGTACGAGTGTATGAGTCGGTCCAGTCGTTGATTCTGATAAAGCTCGTCTGCCGCAAATATAATTCTCTTCATTTGAGGCAACATCCGTATCATCATGTCAATGGTTTCTTTATACATATCCGGGGTTTCAATAAAGGTGAAGTTATATTGTTCTCTGATGTCATTCAGAGGTGCTACTTTATTATCCGCCATATTTATAGAGCGTCCTGTGAAGTAATATTCCCGTGGGGCATAGGTATCTTCATTGGCAATCAATATCATTGGAATATCTCCCCATTCTTTCTGAATGCGATCTCTTAAAGTAAAAGCTATACTGCCTATGAGCACCAGATAATCCGGCTTATTCTTTTCATAACGCTGGAAGATTCCTTCTTCCATTTGGTTGTACAATGAGTCATTTCGGATAAATGTACCATTTATATGTACTAAATCGGCACTGACATCTTCTATTGAAGAAGTTTGGAGCATAATAGGGGTTATAAGCGTTTGACTCCATGGGGCTCCTTCATTATAAGAGTTAATAATAAGTAGTCGATGTTGTTTGGGGACTACGGTTGCATGGGCAATGGATAAACTTAAGTGTAGTAAGACAAAGCAGAGGCTGATTATATGTTTCCAAGATAAAAAAAGTCTCATAACCAGATTATTAAGTATTCTTTTATATTGAATTAATATTAGATATTAATACAAAAATACAAAAGTAAGGTTTCTTATAATTGCTTTTTAACTCTATATTAATAAAGATTAACTATTGCATTATGTTATTGTTGTGAGTTATGGTTTTTATCATGCAAAATAATACTAACCATTTTGAGCTTCTGATAGGTCAGTTTTATTTTGTAGAAAATAAGGCTGCTTCATCAGAAACAGCCTTATTCATTTTCGAGGGAGATTTATCTTACCCCTTTACACATTCATGGCATTGGCACTCAGTGCCCCTACTATAGCCGAAGCTACCGCAATCACTATTTTGAGAATTTTATCCCAGATTGACTTTTTCATATTCTTTGATTAAATGATTAGTGATATTTTAACCCAGCGGATTTTCATCCAGTCCTCCCTCGCCGCTACCGGATCCTCCCTGATCACCGGAAGAGTTGCCACCTGACGAACTTCCGTCCTTGTTTACCAATGCCTCCAAATCGTAGAAGTCAATTTTCTGTCCGGCACGTGTTGCCGTCACATCCGGTCTGATGGTGGTTGATGGTCGGAAATTGATTTTCACGGCCTTAATGTTCTTAGCCGTGCAATCCTCCTTTTTCTCCACTCCGATGGTCCGTGCCGACAGGCTGAATACCCCGAAATCCTTGATGTTCACCGATTGCCCGCCATACAGCTTGTCAATCAGCGCCTCTACAAAGTTGGTAATTACACTTTTGATATCTCCCAAGGTTAGCGAGCTTTTCTCCTTCATCACGTATGCCACGTCTTCCAGGTCGGCATTGTCCCCTAACGTTACCAGTTGCGGATAAAACTTTGCCACTGCATCCTCCTTTCGCGGATCTCTCCGCGGAATCTTTTTGAATGGTACTCCCATAATCAATCATTTTTTTAAAGTTAAAAAACAAGGTTATTTAATGATCCTTTTGGGAAAGCTGTCCGAATCCTCTTCTCATGCTTTTCTTAATTTGCTCTGCCATCATGGGCTTGCCGGAAGATTTTCGCTCTTTTCCCCTTTGGACATTGCAAATATACCCCGTTCTTTTCCCTTCCACTTTCCGCTTGAAGCTATTTGAGTTTGTATGAAAAAAAGAGAATCTAAATGAGAAGTAATACCTTCTTTATTCCTTTCTGTTGTCGCTGTAAATGAGTACCTTTATACCATGTAAATTACTAAAAAACAAACTTATGAAAGAAGAAAACTTAGATGAAAAAGTCCCTGTCCGCGCTTATACCAAAGCCGACCTTGCCATGCTTTACAATCCCGGTGTATGTATTACTACCGCCCTACAACTTCTCCGCCGGTGGATTTATGCTAACAGACAACTGATGGCGGAACTGAAGGAAGCGGGTTATAACAAGAACCGCCATTCTTATCTGCCCCTTGAAGTGAAACTTATATTCAAGTATCTCGGTGAGCCTTAGATAGTTTGAATCCGGCAAATTAAAGATTTGTACTTTTTGTAAATAAAATGCCAATATATGTAACGGGTGATAAGATATGATGTAATGCTGTATTACATATATTCTTATCACCCGTTTCGTTATATGATAACTCACTTCCCGAATCCCTTGTTTACCTCATCATTCTGCAAGTCCACCACTTCATATTCGGTGCTTCCCTGTGCGTTCCTTCTCGTGCGGAATCTGTATTTCTCCAGCGACAGTACCAATGTCTGTATCGCCTGTCTGTTCACCTGTATCTTTCCGTAAATGGCAATCTTGCTGAGTATGGCTGCTGCGGGCATCCACTTCACGCAGGTGTCTTCGGGTTCCGGTTTCCGGAAATATACCAGCAGATTCTCCTCCACCGGATCCTTCATGCGGTGCATTTCGTTGTGCCGGTTCAGTTCGTCTATCTCTTCCCCTTCGTACCAGTATTGATATCCCCCGTTCAGCAACGCGTATGCCTGCGCATATATCCCTTCGTAATTGACGGGTGTTCTGTAATCCATCGAAATGACAGAAGAGGGCAGAAATCGTCTGTTTCCTCCTATATCCTGTAGGCACAGCCGGTTGTTGGTGCTGGCAATGAAGGACGCTCGTCGTATGAAGGATAGTGTCTGCATGTCGTATACTTTTCGTTCCGTGACGCTCTCCTGCGTGATGGTTCTTTTGAGTCCTGCCAGGTCACTGATTCTGGCTCCGTCAAACTCCTCCATATTGATGATGAGGTGCGTGCTTAGCATCAGCTGGTGGTCCTTGTTTTCCGGATTGGCCATTCCGTTCCGGTAATATTCCCTCCACTCAGGCGGCAACAGCCTTCGTATCCATGTGCTCTTTCCCTTTCCCTGCTCTGAGTAGAGTATGATGACGAGATGGTTCACCGCCTCGTCCTGCAATGCGCACGCCAGCATACCCACGAACCACTTTCTGAAACTTTTCTTCCAGAACTCCTGGTCTTCGGTCTGTACGGTTTCTGCCAGCTGTCCGATGTAATCTGTCACTCCGTCCCATGGCTTGAGCTTCTCAATGTAGTCCGTGAAAGGATTGAATTCCCTGGGATATGAAGAGTTTACGATCGCCTTCACGTAATCCAGCGAACACTTGATTCCTGTCAGTTGCAGTTCCAGGAATATGGCGTTGTAGCTTGTTATCCTTACGGGTCGGAACTTGCCTATCCATTTTTCTGTATCCTCATTGAAGTTAAGGTATTCCAGTCGGTCCATTATAATGTTCCTCCGGAAATCATAATGGGTTTTCAGGAAATCGAGCAGCTGATGAATCGTGTCGGGCTTCTCCTCTTCCTTGCGCATGTTGGCTTCCGTCGTCCTGTCGGTATAGATGTACGCGTTGTGTATGGGCGCTGCCGCGTTGAACTCTTCACTGCCGAATTTCTCCTGTGCCAGGCGCATGACTACTTCCTCTTCCAGGCCTTTCGTATAGCACTTGTTTCCCAGTGCGAAGATGAAGCAGTCCCGTTTTCCCGGCTCAAACTTTGATATCCTCTTCACCGCAAGCACCGCCTTGTTGAATTCCATCCTTTCCCAGGGTTCGGCTTCCACCTTTCCGCCTTCCGGCTTATCACTCATCACTTTCTCACTCACTGCCTTCTCACTTATCACTTTCTCACTCACCGCTTTTTTCCTCCCCAGTCGTGGCTTTTCGGGTGGAGTGATATCCGTCAGTGTCTCGTCCACCTCTTTCATGAGTTCTTCATTGAGGTACGCCTTTTCATCGAAAGACGTGAAGAATCCTCTTGATATGTCCTTCCCGCTTCCGTCGACTTCCACATCCAGCAGTTTTTCGTAATATTCCTTGCAGGTGTCATACATTATTCGGTGATGCTTCTCCAAGGTGGGGAAATCCATCCCCGTTTTGGCAAGACTTTCTCTTAGAGTCGTGGCATACTTCGTGCGCATGAATACGAATATCTTGAATCCGTGTGCTTTGGGAGTCAGGAAAGAAGCCAGCGTATTGGGATCTCCATTGATTTTCTCCCTCAGTCCTTCCAACTTCTCTTCAGGTTGGTCGTCAATATCCAATAGGATGATGTGTGTATACCTTGTAATGCTGTATGCCTGCCTTTTCTCCCTGTATCCCGCTGTAACGGTATAGAAAGGCAACTGTTTTTTCACATTATTCGCCTCTTCCATCTTTCCCTGGCTGACGAGCAGCCTGATTTTGAATATCAGTTTTGCATGTATCCCTTTGGTGATGTTTTCAATAACTTTTCGGAGTGTTATTTCTCCCCGTACATTGCTGAATCCGCTGTATGCGGTAACTGGAATATTTTCCATTTGTTTTTAGTTGTTTAAATCTGCCTTATTGGCGGCACGAAATAGGGGATAATAATCTGAATGGCAAAAACGCCTTTTTAGTGAGAAAAGGCGTTTTTGCACAATTTTGAACGTTTACTTCTTTATTTTTACTTGCTCCTCCTTTTCCTGAAATTCTTTTCTCAGATTAATGATTTCAGTATTAATGCTTTTCAGAGCTAGAACTCCTTTTTCATGCTTTCCTTTTTCAAAGAGTACGATGTGCTCCAGTTTCTTTGCCAGATCCATGGTTCCTTTGATTCCCGTTTCTTTTTTGTGGCGGATGAGCATGTTTATCCATGGAGTGAGGAATTCCTTCCTTTCTTCGGCCCCGACCAGAATCCGTTCTCCAAACGCCTCATTTTCAACTAACAGGATATTGATCCTGTCTTCTTTCTTTTCAATTTCGATGTTGTAGCCATCCTTGCAGTTGAGTTCAATACTCAAGATTGTGTTTTTTTAGTCATAAAATCACAATTTTAGAAGTTGGTAATTTATTTTAAATTCGCTATTCGAAAACAAAATTAACGGTTCTATCTGTAATATCTGTCATTCTTTTCTGTAAAAGTGAATATTTTCTGTTCTATGTGTTATACACAAAATGGTAAATAGGTATGGAGAGTTACTACCTATTACTTATAGAATGTGTGTAACAAGATATAAAGAAAAAGTAGGAAAATACGCGCCTATGGGTGTGTATACGCGGGTACATTATTATAAAAGAAACTGTGGGATGAGAGATTGTCGGGACAGAAATGCAAGAATAATGAAATAGGGGATAGGATAGGAGAGTATGGATATGGTGTTAATAATGATTGTCGTAAATGATGGGTGTTTTTTAATCGTTCGTTTAATGTGCACAAAGATAATGCCCGGAAATGAAACAACAAAATATTCTGATAAAGAAATACTAAATATTTTCTTTTTGCCTATATATATTACTAATACATAGACAGTTACCTCTGAAATAAAATTGTGATTTTGCGATTACTTTCTTATTGAAAGAATCTTAGTGCGAAAATAGCCTTCCGACGTGCCTTTTAAACGAACGATTAAAAGATGAATTATCCTCTTAATCCATTCGTTTATAGCTCTTTACCTGCGAGAATAAACAAGGTGATGAACAACAGCGAAAAAACAATGGGCAAGAGGAACACAATACTTGCCATATCTTACATAAAGTGTTCGCAAGTGATTGAAATTCAA
>ENA-OPCV01002104-OPCV01002104.1-human-gut-metagenome-genome-assembly--contig:-NODE-2104-length-13140-cov-3.465953_pt1 | contig 13140 bp, 10 predicted proteins | sample MGYA00241257_ERZ501494 | MGnify/ENA primary metagenome ERZ501494 (study PRJEB25962, sample SAMEA2042618) | human gut metagenome | biome: human gut; feature: human-associated habitat; material: faeces...
TCGGCATCACGGCCCAGCAACTGGGCATTGCCGCAGGAACCATCGCCAATAACGGCGTGAACCCCGTCACCAAACAAACGGTGTTCGAAGCCAGCCTGGCACCGAAAATCACGTCGATGATTTCTACCGTAGGCTTCTACGAGCATTCGGGCGACTGGATGTACACCGCCGGCATACCGGCCAAAAGCGGTGTAGGCGGTGGTGTAATGGCCGTATTGCCCGGTGTCATGGGAGTATCGGCCTTCGCTCCTCCCCTAGACGAAGCGGGAAACTCCGTAAAGGCCCAATCGGCAATCAAGTTCATCATGAACAAGCTCGGCCTGGGTGTATTCAACGGTGATAACGTAACGATTACAGAATAAGTTTCTCTTTTTAGTTATGAGTTATAGGTTATGAGTTATTTGTTGGTAGGCACCGTAATCAGCAAATGACTTATAACTCATAACTTATGACTTTATAATGGACTTCATCATGAAAATGGCTCTATCAGAATTTGTATTGCGGGAAAAAGGTATCTATGGCATACTGCATGTCATTATATTGATACTGTCGCTATTTTTAGTTATCAGCATCTCTGTCGACACGTTCAAGGGGATCCCCTTTTACGAACAGTCGGTCTACATGAAAGTACAGTTGTGGATATGTGCCCTGTTCCTGGCAGATTTTGTATTGGAATGGTTCCTGGCAGAGAAGAAGGGTCACTACGTGGCCACGCATTTCATTTTCCTGCTGGTAGCTATACCCTATCAAAACATCATTGCCTATATGGGATGGACTTTCTCACCCGAGATAACCTATATGCTGCGTTTCATCCCATTGGTGCGGGGTGGTTACGCCATGGCTATCGTGGTGGGTTGGCTGACGTACAACCGCGCATCGGGACTGTTCGTTTCCTACCTTACCATGTTGCTGGCCACTGTCTATTTTTCCAGTCTGGCCTTTTATGTCATGGAGCATGGTCCCAATCCTTTAGTTAAAGGATATGGAGACGCCTTATGGTGGGCATTTATGGACGTGACGACGGTGGGTTCCAATATCATAGCAGTCACTCCCACCGGACGGGTACTGTCCGTACTGCTGGCTGCGCTGGGCATGATGATGTTCCCTATCTTTACAGTGTATGTAACGAGCCTGGTCGAACGGCGCAATAAGGAAAAAGAAGAGTTCTACAAGAAAGTTGCACAGAAGCCCGCGCCCAAAGCCGACGCTTCCTGAATAGTTAAAACCTGAACTTTCACTTATCCGTTGGGAACAACTCTCCCCAAGTGTTGTTATAGACGCTGATTTTGAATATATTTTTCATCTAAAACCTTAACTTATGGCAAATATTAAACAAACAGTGAAGCTGGGTGTATTTACCCTGGCAATCATGAATGTGACGGCAGTAGTATCCCTACGTGGACTTCCTGCCGAGGCCGTGTACGGAATGAGTTCGGCCTTCTACTACTTATTTGCAGCCATTGTTTTTCTGATTCCGACGTCACTTGTCGCCGCGGAACTGGCTGCCATGTTTCAAGACAAGCAAGGCGGTGTGTTCCGCTGGGTGGGCGAAGCCTACGGAAAAAAACTGGGCTTCCTTGCCATCTGGGTACAATGGATTGAAAGTACAATCTGGTATCCTACCGTATTGACATTCGGTGCCGTATCCATTGCTTTCATCGGCATGAACGACGTACACGACATGTCGCTGGCAAACAACAAGTACTATACGCTGGTCGTGGTGCTCGTTATCTACTGGCTGGCAACTTTCATTTCCCTGAAAGGTATGAGCTGGGTAGGAAAGGTAGCCAAAGTCGGCGGTCTGGTAGGTACGATTATCCCTGCCGGATTACTGATTGTCCTCGGCATTATCTACCTTGCCACAGGCGGACATTCCAATATGGACTTCCACAGCAGCTTTTTCCCCGACCTGACGAACTTTGACAATGTGGTGCTTGCCGCAAGTATCTTCCTCTTTTATGCAGGTATGGAGATGGGCGGTATCCACGTGAAGGATGTAAACAATCCGTCCAAGAACTATCCGAAGGCTGTGTTTATCGGTGCACTGATTACGGTGCTTATCTTCGTGTTGGGCACATTCGCTCTAGGTGTCATTATTCCGGCCAAGGACATCAGCCTTACACAAAGCCTGCTGGTAGGTTTCGACAATTACTTCCGTTACATCCATGCTTCCTGGCTGTCGCCGGTTATAGCCGTTGCACTGGCGTTCGGCGTGCTGGCAGGTGTGCTGACATGGGTTGCCGGTCCGTCCAAAGGTATCTTTGCCGTAGGTAAAGCCGGTTATCTGCCCCCGTTCTTCCAGAAAACCAACAACAACGGTGTGCAGAAGAATATCTTGTTAATCCAAGGTTTGGCCGTGACATTGCTCAGCTTGTTGTTCGTAGTGATGCCATCCGTACAGAGCTTCTATCAAATCCTGTCACAGCTCACCGTGTTATTGTATCTCATCATGTACCTGTTAATGTTTAGCGGTGCCATTTATTTGCGCTATAACATGAAAAAGGCTCCACGTCCTTTCCGTATCGGCAGTAAAGGCAACGGTTTGATGTGGTTCATTGCCGGACTCGGTTTCTGCGGTTCATTACTGGCATTTGTGCTCAGCTTCATCCCGCCCAGTCAAATATCAATCGGCAGTAACACCGTATGGTTTGCCGTATTAGTTATAGGATGTATCGTTGTTGTCTCTGCTCCGTTCATTATCTATGCATCTCGTAAGCCATCATGGGTAGATAAGAACACACAGTTCGAACCTTTCCACTGGGAAGAACAAGCTGCCCCGACAGATGCCCCAACAACCGGAGAAACAAAATAAGCTGTCTCCCATACTTTTATCTTGGAAAAGAGAGTGCATCAAAATAAAAATTGACTTTGAACACTCTCTTTTTCTTTTCCCGCCTATATTTCTTTCCTTTCATTCTTCCTATTCAAGAAAACATTCCTATATTTGCAGAGTAATTATCTTTAAAATTACTCTTTAATGATATGAAAGTGTTGGGTTATGGATTTATTGTGATGCTGCTATTGGTATGCCTTGCTGGGTGTACTCATTCCCCTTGTTCATCCCAACATAAAATAGCACTTATCCATTCTTACCAGAGAGGTTATAACAACGCCGAGCGAATTAACAGACTCTTTGCCGATGAACTGAAGAAAAACGGGCTACAATGTGAAATTAAAAGTTATTATCTCAACTGCGAAAAATACGGCAGCACAGATGAAGAACGTCGCATTTCCGGATTCATCGACGATTCGAATATATGGGGAGCCGATTTAATAGCAGTCCTTGACGACCAGGCCACTTATTCCCTGATGTCATGCAATCATCCGAAAGTCAGAGAAATACCTGTCGTTTTCAGCGGAGTAAACTACCCCAATACAGAACTACTGCAACAATATCCCAATGTAACCGGATACATCGACAGACCCGATTACCTCAAGACTTGCCAGATGATTGAACGGATTATGGGAAAAGTATGTATCCACGTTATTAAAGGAGGTACTTTTCTGGATAAAATTATATGGAAAGACCTGGAAAAACAATGCACAGGACACAATATCAACATACGCGACAGGGTGAATGAACGGATATTAAATATATCCCCGGATTCACTAGAGAATAAAAAATTCTCTCCTTTTGATTCGGAAAAACCAACCGAACTCTCTTATCTCGATACAACCATGATTGCCAAACTGGTCAGCGACTCTGTTCCCGCACGCCGGTTATTGTGGATGGCCAGCGGAGTTTTCGATTATTCCTTGTTTCTATATACCAAACGTGATTTCACCACTTTACGCATCGGCAGTTTGTTTGACAATCCCGGGTTTGAGACCATAAATGAAGGATTCGGAACAAATGACTATATGCTCGGAGGCTATTTTACACCTATCGAAATTCAAATAAAAGATATGGCGGCAGGAATAAAAGAAAGACTGGACAAGAAAATGCCCGGTCAGCAATTACAGCAATGCGCCAAACAGTATGTCGTCAATTGGGTTACTTTGGAGAAATATAAAATACCCGAAGAAAGGATTCCCGAAGAGTATATAATTATGTACAAACCTTTCAGCAAAAAATATTCCACTCTTATCCTGACCATCAAAATCGTTGTCGGCATCCTCCTATTGTTATTTGTAAGCTACCTCATTTATATATATGGACGGGAGAAAAAACGGAAACAGGATGCTTTGCGCAACTTAAAATATGAGCATGAGCTACTGATCCTTGCCATGGAAAGCGGAAATACGTATGCATGGCGGTTTGATGGAGAAAAAGCCATTTTCGATCCACAGTTTTACGAACTGATTCATTATGACTCTCCGCAAATGAACATCGATGATATGGTAAAATTCATTCACCCAGACGAACGAGAGAGATTTCTGCATCAGGTGGCCAACCTTTCAGACCATCCCAAACGGACAGCACAATACCGCTGTAAGTTTACAGGTGAATATCAATGGTGGGAGTTTCGTTACAAACAGATTTGTCACAATGACAATATTCATATCATCACCGGTCTGCTGCAAAATATCCAAGAGGTAAAAGACAAGGAAGAAGAGCTGATTCAAGCCCGCAAGGTTGCAGAGCGGGCAGAATTAAAACAATCTTTTCTGGATAATATGAGTCATGAGATACGCACTCCTCTCAATGCCATCACCGGGTTTTCCAACCTGCTGACTACGGAAAAAGACCTTTCGGAAGAAGAGAAACAGGAATTTATCTCCATCATCAATGATAATACCGATTTATTGCTCAAACTGGTTAATGATGTGCTGGAACTATCACGCATTGAATCCGGCAATATGTCATTCAATTACCGGGAAGAGAGCGTCCGTTCTTTGCTCAACAGTATTTACAACACCCATCAACTGACTATTTCATCACCCTTAAAATTTATCAAGGAGTTTCCCGAAGGAGATGTATTTGTACACATAGACAATATGCGTATGACACAGGTCATCACTAATTTCCTGAACAATGCCAAAAAGTTTACAAAGAGCGGACATATCAAATTAGGATACCATCATCAACCAGCCAGTCATGAAGTGCATATTTTTGTAGAAGATACCGGAGCCGGTATTCCAAAAGAAGAACTGCAAATCATATTCGACCGATTCTATAAACATAATGAGTTTGCACAAGGAGTAGGACTTGGCCTGTCTATCTGTAAAGTGATTGTTGAAAAAATGCAGGGACGTATCGAGGTTACTTCCGAAATAAACAAGGGCAGCCGTTTTACTGTCGTACTGCCCTGCCTGTAATTGAGTTGTTTTAGTATTCTTCCATTTTAAGACAATATTCTTTTCGGTAGTGTAAAATGTAAAACAATATAGCCCAACATCCCGGCTATCACCGTACCGCTCAAAACACCCAATTTTGCCTGACTTAAAAGAACCGGAGAAGCTTCGAATGATAAATTAGCTATAAACAGGGAAACGGTAAAACCGATACCTCCCAACAAGCAGATACCTGTCAGGTTCACCCAGTTCATACCCCCGGCCATGCCAGCCAACCCACTTTTGACAATAAGCCATGTAAAAAAGTAAATACCTACAAATTTTCCGACTACCAATCCCACCATGACCGCCCATGTAGGTGTTCCCACTTCAATGCCTCCGTGACCGGCTGTCAGCACCACACCAGCATTAGCAAAAGCAAACAAAGGAATAATCACATAATTCACTAATCCATGCAGACTATCTTCCAATGACTGTAAAGGAGAAATCACTCTATCGGAAGCCGATTCGATACTTTTCAACACATTAATCTGCAATTTGCTCAAAATTATACCTTCTTTGTCTGTACTCGGAAATATTTCTATGTTCTCCTTAATACGGTTAATATACTTACCTATCTTATAATGTGGTGTAGCCGGAATCGTAAACGCTACTATCACCCCTGCAATAGTGGCATGAATACCACTTTGTAAAAACAGATACCACATCACCAGTCCCAGTAAAAGATAAAACCAACGATTGTGTATATGCAAATGATTACCGGCACAAAGCAAAAAAAGCACTCCAAAAGAATACAACAAGAAATTCACATCCAGATGGGAGGAATAAAATAAAGCGATTACCAGAATACCACCAATATCATCCACCACAGCAAAAGCCGTCAGAAATATTTTCAGACTGATAGGTACACGGTTGCCGAATAAGCTTAGCACCCCCAGGGAGAAAGCAATATCCGTTGCCATCGGAATAGCCAGACCACTCTCGGCATCCGTACCCGACGTCATACAATAATAGATAATAACCGGAACAATCATCCCCCCGCAAGCCGCCACTATCGGCAACAAAGCCTGTCGAAAACTGGACAACTCACCCACCAATGTTTCACGCTTAATTTCCAGTCCCACACTAAAGAAGAAAATAGTCATCAAAGCATCATTGATAAAATTCATCAAGGTCATGTGATTCCCATTATGACTGAACAAATTAAATTCCCCTATCTGAAGATGTACTTCTTTATTCCAAAAAGCTGCATAAGCGTCTCCCCAGGGAGAATTAGCTATAATCATCGCCAGAAGAACGATAACCATCAATAGAATTCCCCCATTAATGTGATACCGCGTAGCACTTAGAAACGAAACATTCATGTTTCCGATTTTGAGTTTTTCCATGTCTTTCCTGTTATAATATTAGATTCGTGATAAATTCTTATAAAACACGAACCTTCCTGTTATCTTTGAAGTCAATAACAGAAAGGAACGCTTTATTGTTTGTATAAAATACTCTTCTTACGAAGTATATGTCAGCCGTTATAGCTTCGTAACGCCAAGTTTTTCACCCACAGTACAAATATACTGGTTAAAATTAAATTTAGCACAAGAGTTAACACAGAAATTACCAGTGCAGGGCCTCCTAAATTATATCCCAATGCAATAAAGATGATTCCCGCTCCTACTTCTCCACGAGTAAACATACCGATAGATAAAGCAAGACGCTCGCTCAACTTACGGTCTCTATAGAATAACACAGGAAACAGCTTCCCGACATTCGATAACAAAGACACGATTACCACATGATAAATAATCATTCCCCAAGACATCATTTCTTGCGATCCGGTAATGGAATGAGTACCGCTATGCGTCTCCGAAAAATCCACTCCGACAAAGAGAGGCATACTCATACCCACCAGGAACATAAACAAGAAAGAAACACCGGTAGATACCTTATGCTCCAAAGGAGTATCTATCTCCTTATGTTTCATAACCATACCCAGAACGAAAGCCGGCAATAACACTTCAATATGGATACTTCCTTCGTCTCCATAAAAATATTTGCTCACCATATACACCAACTGTGTAACTGCAAAAACTGCCACCGAGTAAAAGAAAATTGCTTTCCAGTCTTGCCGCCAATTGTATTTCCCTAACTGTTTCCAGCCGATAGAGAGCAGAACAAACACTACTAAAAAAATGATAATCAATTGCCAGCGCAGACCCACCATCATTATTTGCAACGGAATCATCAGCAAGATGGTATCCAGGTCGTCAAAGATAGCCAACACCTGAATTTTTTTATAAATCCAACTTGATTTTAATCCGAGAGCCGCCAACATGGTAAACAAGATACCTGCAGAGGTGGGCGCCGCAAAACGGCTTAACAGAAGATTTTCTTTCCATGCTTCCCAGCTATGCCAATATTCGGGCGGTAGCAAGACAAATACATAATAAACGGCTATCAAAATCCATGGCATCGCTGCCGTAGCCATTGCAATAAAATAATCCTCAGCATAACTCTTCCACCTTGTTTTATCCATGACAAACTCACGTCCGACATTAATCATAATAAAACTCAGGCAGATGTAAAGCAATACATCAGACACACTCTTTATGGTAGTATACCCTTCACCTACCGCCCCCGGTAAGATTTGGGACACCAAAAGACCCATCATCAGAAAGGCCGAAAAAGACAGAACTTTTCTCATTTATATTTATTTAAAGATTATATAATAATGGAATGATTGCCTTGAAAGTTCTGCTGACAGCGACAATCATTCCGGGTATTTTAGATTTTTAATCCAACTTCAATACTGCAAGGAACGCTTTCTGCGGTACTTCCACATTACCAATCTGCTTCATACGCTTTTTACCCCTCTTTTGCTTTTCAAGCAATTTACGTTTACGACTCACGTCACCACCGTAACATTTTGCCGTTACATCTTTACGGACAGCCTTTATCGTTTCACGTGAGATAATTTTTGCGCCGATAGCCGCCTGAATAGCAATATCAAACTGTTGACGTGGAATCAACTCCTTCAGCTTCTCACACATCCGCTTGCCCAAATCGTATGCATTGTCGACATGTGTCAATGTAGAAAGAGCATCCACCGACTCACCATTCAACAGAATATCCAGTTTTACCAGTTTGGAAGGACGGAAACCTGACTGATGATAATCAAATGAAGCATACCCCTTGGAAATACTCTTCAACTTATCATAAAAGTCAATCACAATCTCTCCCAACGGCATTCTGTAATGTATTTCCACACGGTTTCCCGATACATAATTCTGACGCACCAATTCTCCGCGCTTGCCCAGACACAAAGTCATAATAGGACCGATATAATCGGTTGCAGTAATCACGGTAGCATCAATATAAGGTTCCTCGATATGGTCAATCAGAGTCGGGTCCGGCATACCTCCGGGGTTATGCACCTCATTGGCATGACCCTGCTTGTCATATACCATATACGATACATTCGGAACAGTAGTAATCACATTCATATCGAACTCACGATCCAAACGCTCCTGTACAATTTCCATGTGCAGCAGTCCCAAGAAACCGCAACGGAACCCAAAGCCCAAAGCCAATGAAGACTCGGGCTGGAACGTCAATGAAGCATCATTCAACTGGAGCTTCTCAAGCGAAGCACGAAGATTTTCATAATCTTCCGCTTCAATGGGATAAACTCCCGCAAACACCATCGGCTTCACCTCTTCAAATCCGGCAATTGCCCTCTCGCAAGGACGGGCAATATGAGTGATAGTATCTCCCACCTTCACTTCCCGTGATGTCTTGATACCTGAAATAATATATCCCACATCACCGGTACGCAACTCATTACGAGGCATCATATCCATTTTCAAGACTCCGATTTCATCGGCATCATATTCCTTACCCGTATTGAAGAACTTCACTTTATCTCCCTTGCGTATCACTCCATTCTCTATCTTAAAATAAGCAATGATACCACGGAACGAATTGAATACAGAATCAAAAATCAAAGCTTGAAGCGGAGCCTGGTCATCGCCCACCGGATGCGGCACACGTTCGATCACAGCCGCCAGAATATCTTCCACTCCCATGCCGGTCTTGCCCGATGCACGAATGATATCTTCACGTTTGCAACCCAGCAGGTCGATTATTTCATCTTCCACCTCCTCGGGCATTGCACTTGCCATATCACACTTGTTCATCACGGGAATAATTTCGAGGTCGTGCTCCAATGCCATATAAAGGTTGGAAATAGTCTGCGCCTGCACTCCCTGTGAAGCGTCCACTACCAGCAAAGCACCTTCACAGGCAGCAATCGAACGAGATACTTCGTATGAAAAGTCTACGTGTCCCGGAGTATCAATCAGGTTAAGGATATATTTTTCTCCCTTATAGGTATATTCCATCTGAATGGCATGGCTCTTAATAGTAATGCCTCGTTCTTTCTCCAAATCCATATCGTCCAACATCTGTCCTTCAGTCACCTGAATGGTATTGGTGAACTCCAACAGACGATCGGCCAAGGTTGATTTTCCATGGTCGATATGTGCAATAATACAAAAGTTACGGATATTCTTCATCTTCGTCGTTTAAATTTCGCGCAAATATACAAAAAAATGCGTTGGCTACATACAAAAAACGATGTGCCAACGCATTTTTTTATGAGTTTCTTTTTCTTGTTTACACCAATTTTACAAAGACTTCCCCTTCTACTTCAGAAGTTTCTACTTTGTCTTCTCTTAACAACCAACCCAAACCAAGATAAAAATCCTTATCAGCCTTCAATTTCGCAGCCTTTTTGATTTGTTTTTGTGTCAAACCTTCGGTTCCGTTCAGTGCTTCCCAGATTTGTCCGGCAAGAGCACCAGCTTTTTCTTTCAACATTTTCGATTTACTTTTAGTTAAACGTTAATCCGCATCCGCTTTCAGCATTGACGAATGTTTGTGTTTCTTATCGGTTGCAAAGATACACAAAATTATGTTATTCAACACGTTTGAATCAGAAAAGTTTTATTTTCTATAAGAAAAAGCGATTTTCTCAGTTATTTTTTATGCATTTCGAGATATTCACTCCAAATTTTAGCAGCTTCTTCCACCATCTTTACACACGGACGCTTGGCATAATACTGTTCCGTGCGGGCTTCCGGGGTAGAAATAACCGGTTCTTTTTTGCTTAATCCCAACAAGTCGGCACATCTCAATGCACCGTTTCTGCGCTTGAATTCTTCCGCCAATTCCTGCACCAGCGCATAATTGGCAGCCTTTCCCTCACGATCACTGCCTTCCGTAGCCCCGGTTTCGAGTCCGGCAAGCAGGAACATGCCACAAGCCGCCCCACACGTTTCACGCATACGTCCTATACCGCCTCCGAATGAAGCAGCCATCCGCAACGCCTGCTCACGCGTAAAGCCATACTCATCGGCAAAGGCGGCAACAACAGATTGGGAACAGTTATATCCTTCTTTAAATAAAGCTATTGCTTTTGCTACTCTATCTTCTTTCATTTCGCTACATTATTTACTATTTCATGGTTCATATATCCTTTCAGATTCTCCACCGCAATGTCCATCAAACGTATACGGGCTTCTTTGGTTGCCCAGGCGATATGAGGAGTGACAAAGCAGTTCTTGGCCGTCAGCAGCGGGTTGTCGTACTCAGGTGGTTCGGAACATAAAACATCCAGACCGGCGGCAGCAATCATCCCCTTATTCAGTGCATCAGCCAAGTCTCTTTCATTCACCAACGGACCGCGCCCGGTGTTAATCAATATAGCTGTAGGTTTCATCATGGCAAGACGAGCCGCATTGACCAATTCTTTTGTTTCTACAGTCAACGGGCAATGCAGACTCACCACATCACATTCACGGAACAACTCATCCAATTCCATTTTTTGTATTCCTTCAGGCAATTGAGACTGTACTTTCGAAGTATACGCACACACCTTCATCCCGAAAGCAGAAGCAATGCGTGCAGTTGCTTTTCCTGTATTTCCCAACCCTACAATGCCGATTTTCTTTCCATCCAATTCCGTCAATTCGGTATCCCAATAGCAGAAATCGGAATTGTCCGCCCAACGTCCCTGCCGATTGGCATGGGCATAATGTCCCACACGCTGAGTAATGTTAAGAAGATGTGCAAACACCATCTGTGCCACAGAAGCAGTACTGTAGGCAGGGATATTCGTCACAATAATACCGCGTTCCTTGGCAGCCGCTATATCCACTATATTATATCCGGTAGCCAAGACACCGATATATTTTAATGCAGGCAATGCCGCCATATTCTCCGCAGTAATCACCGTCTTATTGGTTATAAGTACTTCCGCTCCGGAAGAGCGTTCCATAAACTCATCAGGAGCTGTACGGTCATAAACCGTCAGCTCACCCAATGCTTCCAGCCCATTCCATGACAAATCACCGGGATTTAACCCGTAACCATCCAAAACAACTATTTTCATACCCTTTTATTATGATTATTCTTTAAACTTGTCTCCCCAAAGCCCTTGCATCCGTTCTTTCAGTTTTACTTCCTGAGCATTATTCTGCGGATGCCAGATCCGGCTGTTTTTTATCTCATCAGGCAAAAACTGCTGGTTCACAAAGTTTCCCTGATAAGCGTGTGCATATTTATAATCCTTACCATATCCCAACTGCTTCATCAGCTTGGTAGGAGCATTGCGCAGATGCAATGGCACAGGCAGGTTTCCCGTAGAGCGTACCAACTCCAATGCACTGTTGATTCCTTCGTATGCAGAATTACTCTTCGGACTGGTAGCCAGATACACAGTTGCCTCTGCCAAGGGAATACGTCCTTCGGGCCAACCTATCTTCATCACCGCATCAAAAGCCGTATTTGCCAACAACAATGCATTCGGATTGGCGAGTCCGATATCTTCTGCCGCCGATATCACCACCCTCCGGGCTATGAAAGCCGGATCTTCCCCGCCTTCCACCATCCTCGCCAACCAATAAAGCGCACCGTCGGGGTCACTGCCCCGGATAGACTTAATGAAAGCGGATATAATATCATAATGCATTTCACCATCCTTATCGTATGCCAGCGGATTCTGCTGCAAGCGTTCCGTCACTTTTTCATCAGTTATCACTATCGCTCCATCATCGGTATCGGCCTCAACCACCAGTTCCAATATATTCAGGAGTTTACGGGCATCTCCACCCGAAAAGCGAAGCATCGCGTCCGTTTCCTGCAACTCGATATGCTTCTCCTTCAAAATAACATCCTTGGTGATGGCGATATGCAAGAAGGGGTTACTTATGAAGCGGCATCTCTTGCAGGTCATTTATCATTAGGTAAATTAATTGTTTTATATGATGCAAATAAGGTTACTTTGGATGGACCTTTATCAATGTCATTTAGCGAAAACGTGAAAAAACGTTATGAAGCTTGTAATTGGCAAGTTTTAGAAGTTAAAGATGGAAATGACATTAATGAAATTCATAAAGCTATTAAAAAAGGTAAAAAAGAACAATTCAAGCCAACTTTAATTATTGTAAATACAGTTATTGGATTTGGTTCAGCAAATCAAGGAACAAATAAAGTTCATGGTGCACCATTAGGTAAAGAAGATGGTAAAAACGCTAAATTATCTTATGGTTTTGATCATGAAGAATTCTATGTTCCAGAAGAAGTTTATGAAGATTTCAAAAAGTCAATCAAACGTGGTAAATCTAAGTTTAATAAATGGAATAAGTTATTTAAAGAATATAAAAATCAATACCCTCAAGAAGCAAAACAATTAGAAGATGCAATTGATGGAAAATATACATTAGATGTAGAAGAAATTATAAAAAATTATCCTGCAGGTCATAATGATGCAACAAGAAATACATCATTAGAAATTATTCAAGAAGTAGCTAAACAAAATCCTACATTCTTATCAGGAACTGCAGATTTAGC
>ENA-OPCV01002119-OPCV01002119.1-human-gut-metagenome-genome-assembly--contig:-NODE-2119-length-13075-cov-7.281644_pt1 | contig 13075 bp, 12 predicted proteins | sample MGYA00241257_ERZ501494 | MGnify/ENA primary metagenome ERZ501494 (study PRJEB25962, sample SAMEA2042618) | human gut metagenome | biome: human gut; feature: human-associated habitat; material: faeces...
TATATTCCTCAAGTAAAGAAATGATAAATTCAGGTATTGCAATTTCTCTAATGGAGCTTTCTGTTTTTGGAACTTTTGTGAAAACTCCCATATCTGATAGATATTGACTAGAACGATTAATACTGATAATTCCATTTTTAAAATCAACATCTTGCCATTCTAGTCCCATTAACTCGCCTAAACGAACACCAGTAAATACTGTAAGGATGATTGCAACTTTGTATTTAGTATCTTCGCTAGATAATAGTTCTAAATTTTCTAGTAATATTTTAGTTTGCTCATCATCATATGATTTTCTTTTTGGTTTTCTAGCTTTAGGTGGTTGAACACGTTCAGCAGGATTCGACACTACTAATTGCCAATAAACTGCTTTGTGAAGCATTGCTCTTAATAATCTGTGATGTTCTAAAATTGTTTTACCAGATAAGGGCTTTCTAGTTTTTGAACCATTGTTACCTTTTTTTCTAACTAATTGAGTATCTTTTTCAAGTAAATCATAGAATTTCATAATGTCAGTTGGTTTAATTTTGTTAATATAGAAATGCCCAAAGTATGGTAAAAGTCTTGTTTCTAACATTCTACAATATCTTTTATATGTTGATGGAGCAAGTTCTTTTGAACCATAATCTCTTTTCCATATTTCAGTAAATTCAGAAAATTTAAGAGATTTACCATCAATTACTAAACCATTCTGTACTTCAGTAACAAATTTTGCTAGTTCAACTTCTGCATCCTTTTTGGTTCCGTGTACTGTTTTCCTGTGTATCATTGGTTTTCCATTTAGGTCAAATCCTTCAGATACTGTTAGCCTGTAACTATTTTTTCCTCTTTTTTCTATACTCCCAGCCATTACTTATTTCACCTCCTTTCAAGTATGACTATGGGTGGGAGAAGTATGCATATAATTGTTAACAAGGATATTGTACAATAATAGTTAACAAATTGCAATAGATTTCAAAAATAAACTTAAAAATTTTATAAATAGATAAAATCAGATATTACGAAAAGTGATGAATATCTAGGAATTACTGGATTTTTTGTGAAAAATGTGATATACTTCATACAATAATAAAAAGTAGTGTATGTTAAAAGAATAATTGATATAAATGTAATTAAAGTAGTAGGAGGACAAAAATGAGTAAAAAAGATACAAAATCTAACAAAATATTAAAAGTAATTTATTATGATGAAAATGCAGCGATCGACTATGTTACAATAATGAATGAAGGAAATATAACTGTTGAAGAAATAAATAAAGCAATTAGTGGAAACAATGCAGAAGTTGGAATAGAAGGAAGTGCTTCGGTAAAAACATCATTACTAAAAATGCTTAATCTATCTTTAGGAGTGAAAGCAGGAGCATCAGGACATCAATCTAATGAAAAAATAGTGAATTCAACTATAACTACTAATATAATGACTGAATTTATAAAACTAGCTGATTTAGACTCTAATATAAAAAAATTGACTGGGTTAAGATTGCGTATTGATGAAGATACTTTAACATATTTAAAAAGTGTTTTTCCTTATTTATCTTTATTGAAAGATCCTGAAAAGATTGATGAACTAAAAGAAATTAATATTGAGAAAGTGGATGAGGTTATTCTTTCGACAAAAGGATACTTTGAATTTTTGGCTTATAAGGATAATGTAGAAGAGTCGGTATTAAGATTTAATGTTGATTGTTTTAGAAATAACTATAAATTTGGGGATTTATTAAAAATGGATCTTTGCTATTACGGAATTAAAGTAGGAACAACCAAAAAGGAAGAATTAAAGCTAGAAAATGAAATAAATACGGCAAAGAAAGTACTATCGGAAGAAGATTTAAGTATTAACATACAAAGTTCTAATGATGAATTACCAATATATGATATAATAATTGCAGGAGTGAAAAATGATTGAAAATGAAAAAGTAATAATTTATACAGGTCCTACAAAGGCATTTAATGAATTTACAATGAAGTTTTATGAAAAAGACAAAAATAACTACAATTTAACTAAATTGGTTAATTTGAGTGAAAGTGAAAGGAATACATTATTAGTAAAGATTCCTGGACAGGAGCAGAAAAAAGATAGTAACTTTGAAGAAAATGTAATTGATTTATTAACTGTGTCTAGTAATGAATATTCTGGAGTTACAGAAGCTGTAACAAGTAATTTTGTAAATTATATTTCTAAATATAATATTAGTAAACTGATTATACAAAATCCACCGATAGAGATTATTAATGATTTGAAAAAACAATTTGATGAAAAAGATATTTGTGAATATAATTATGATTACGGAAAAATCAATAATAAACTAATAGTAAATTTTAAAAAAGATTGTAATTCTATAATTTTGGGACAAGAAGAAGCATTAGAAAAAGTAATACAATCTTTAATAATTCAACAAAAATTAAATAAGGATAATAAACCAATTGTAATAATGCTATATGGACCATCAGGGGTAGGTAAAACAGAGACTGGTAGATTATTAGCAAAATTATTGGGAGAAGAAATGTTTTACAGTCAATTTTCTATGTTCCAAAATGAAGGACATTTAAATTATTTATATGGAAATAAAATTCAGGAACCATCATTTGCTAAAGATTTGTTAAAAAGAACATCAAACATAATATTTTTAGATGAATTTGATAAAGCTAATAGATTTGTTTATTCGGCTCTATATCAAATGTTTGATACAGGCGAGTTTGAGGATAATAATTTTCATGTAAACTTAAAAAATACACTTGTAATTTGTACATCAAATTATGAAAATCCACAAAAAATATACGAGCACCTTGGAGAACCAATGTTTTTTAGAATAAACTGTTTTATTAGATATCAACAATTAAGTAAGGATGTAAAGGAAAAACTTATAGACAAATACTATAACAGCTTAATAGAGCAACTAGATACAGAAGAAAAACAAATAATTAATAATTCTAAAATAAAAGATAAATATAAAAAAATCGCAAATGAATTAGACAATGCTAGACAAATAGAAAATTTTATTAGAAATGAGATAGCTAAAGAATTAGTTAGAAATTTAAAATAATGTTAAAGCAAAGAAAATGCTTTAACATTATTTATTTTTATCGAGCCATTTATCAAATTCTTTGTAGGTTTTCTTTTCAGATCTAATGGCATCCATAAATTCTTTAGCTTCTTTTTTCCAATTTTCATAATCAATCTTATAAACTTCTATATCAGGATTACGCTTTACTAACATTGCTTTTTTTGCATAAATCTTACGATATTTACCATAAACAATCTCATTTTCTTGTTTAATTCTTTGAGCAATCTGATTCCCAATATCTCTACAAGTTTGTTTTCCTTTGTATAAATTATTACAGTAATTAATGCGTGGATTATCTGTTATAAAGTATTTACCACAATTCTTACATTTTTTTATAAGATATTTATTATTAAGTACAAATTGAAACAATGTAACATATAAAATTCCATAAATATTGTCATTACTAGAACTATAATCTGGTTCAACATCATAATCTGGAGCAGACTTAAAGAATTTGATTAAATCTTTTTCTGTAGATCCTTTAATACCAGATATTGTTCTAAAAGAAAAGCCTTGTGGCATAGAAAAGTAGTTATTTATAAATCTATCTAGCTTTTTAGCATGAGAGTTATAATAAATATAAAATCTTATTTTAGAAGTAAAATCGTTAATTTCTTCAATATTATTAATGTTAAATATATAATCAACAAATTCTGATAATAGTTTTTGACCACGTTTTGAGTCATTTTTTATTTCTTCAAAATATTTTTCAAATAATTCTTTTACTTTATTAAAAGAATAAAGTTTATTTACTTCAAATTTATTTATATCATCTTCACCAGTATATATGATGTATGAAGTAAAAAACTTAGTAAACCACATAAAACAATCATCATAATTATCAAAATTACAATTTAAAAAGTTAATAAGTTCAGTACAAAGTGTCTGAGTGGTAGTTGTAGTATTAATAGTAAAATAACCTGTATTAATGTTTTTTAGATTATAATATTTTGGCTTAGATGATTTTGTTTTTGCATATAAAAATGCTTTATGTGTAAGTGTTTCGTTCTTTGAAACAAATATACTAATAGGTTCATCAATTTTTAATTTGTTCATAATTCCTCCGTTAACAGTTTACGAAATTCAATAAAGTTAACCTGCTATCAAAATACACTAAAAAGTATTTACAAAGTTAACTACAAACAATATAATGCATTTGTTAACAAAAGTCAATATTAAATTACAAAAAAACAGGAGGTGATATTATGGAACTACAAAAGATTCAAAGAACAACACTAACGATGAAAGAAGCAAGTGAGTATTTAGGAATTTCTTATTGGTTAATTAATCAACTAGTAAGAAGAAAGCAAATACCATGTTCTAAAGTTGGTGGAAAATATTTATTTAGAGTACAAGCTTTAGATGAATATTTATCAAAAATGGAACAAGAATCAACTGATTAGATTCAAAAGAAAGTGGGGAAAGGAGGATATGGCTAATTTACAATGGTTAAAATTATCTACGGATTTTTTTGATAATAACAAAATAAAATTGCTAGAAAGCGAAAAGGATGGGGATACAATAATTAGAGTATGGATACAACTTTTAATAACAGCAATGAAATGTAATTATCAAGGTAGATTATCACTAACAGAAGATAAACCGATGACAGTTGATGAATTTTCAAAGATTATGGGAAAGTCTAGGAAAAAAATCACAAAATGTTTGGAAAAATTTGAAGAATTAAAAATGATTATTATAGAAGATAATTTTTATAAAATCAAAAACTGGTCTAAGTACCAAAGTGCTGATAAACTTGAAGAAATCAGACTACAAAATTGTTTAAGACAGCAAAAATATCGTGAAAAAATGAAAAGTGAAAAAGAAAAAAGTAACGTTACAGTAACGCAACGTAACACTAAAGAAGAGAAAAAGATTAGAAATAAAATAAAACAAGAAGGAGATGAGAATAGAAGTGGATTTAAAGAATTCAAATTATAAAGTTATCAGCAATGAAGGTGTAAAATGTGGATTCTGTAGTAAAAATTTAAAACCAATTGGATTTGATTATTTATATGTAAATTATGATAAAAGCATGATTGAATATGAAAGATGTAATTGTGAAAAAGCAGTTCAATTCTGGAAACAATTTGATTTAGAACAAGAAGAAAAACAAAGACAAGAAAAGTATAGAAAAATTATAAATAATATTTATAAAGATAACTATATGAAAAAGAGATTACAAAAGTATAATTTTGAAAATCTTATTGATACATATGATGATACATCTATTATAAATCAACTAATAAAATTCACAGATTTATGTATTGAATCAGAGATGAAAAATGGACTGATTATTTATGGAAATATAGGCTATGAAAAAACATATTTAGCAGCTTGTATAGCTAATAAAATGATTGAACAAAACAAAATTGTATTAATGGAAAAAAGTAGCTCTATAATTGATAAAATTAAAGAATCATTTAACAAAGAAGGACTATCAGAAATAGAAATTATTGAACTATATTCTAATGTAGATATGTTAATTATTGATGATTTTGGTAATGAAAATTTAAGTAAATGGGCTTTGGAAAAGTTATATAAAATTATTAGTAATAGATATGATAATGAATTACCAATTGTTATTACAACTAGATATAATAAAGAGCAATTAATTGAACTATTATCTACTGAAAATGATACAAAAACTGCAGAAGAAATTGTTGAAGTTCTGAATGAAATGTGTTATGGAATTTCAATTGCAGAAGAAATAAAAGCAAAAGAAAAAGTTAGCATAAGCGACCAAACTATTTGCTAACTCAATCTTAAAATCTAATAAGATTATAATATAAATTATAACAATTGTAAATAGGAAAAGTTTGAATTTTTTGTTCAGACTTTTCCTAAAATTTAAACAAAAATTATGAAAAAATGAATAAAAAAATTCCCTCGGAGAGCCAAAAAGGGTTTTAGGGATTTTTCTCTAAACAGCAAAAATGGTGTCAAAACACCACGCTGGCGAATATTAGGTACTAAAAAATACTACCTATATTCGTGCAAAATAACTTTTGCTAACTATCAATGCTACGTAGACTAGCATTAATAGAATTAAAAAAGTAGGAGTGGTGAAAAATGAAAATGGATTCAGAGAAAGTTTTAGATAGTATTTTCTTATCATATAATAAAATCTTAAAGAGATTTCAATTACTAGGTGTTACTACTAAATATGGAAAAGAAATAACACATGAAGATTTAAGAAAAGCTATAGAAGTTATGCTAAAAAAACATCCAACTTGTAGATGGAGAAGTGAAAAAGTAAGAAGTAAAAAATATTTTGTTTTAATTGAAGGATATTATTGGTTACTAAATGTGTATTTTCAAAAAGAAAAATCATTAACAGATACTGACATAGATTTCTTTGAAGATAGAATTAGGCAGTATGAGGAATTGTTAAAAGTAGAACATAATGAAAATTGGTGGAATGAAGATATGGATATAAATGAACTATGTAAGTATTTTAATAAAAAAGATATAACTGTTAGAAAAGCAATTAAGAAAATGTGTAAAAGTGGATTTAGCGAATACAAATTTTTAGTTAATAATAAAGTGGTAGTTTCTAGTAGAGGTGTGGAATGGTTATGTAAAAATGTATTTAAACAAAAGTATTTAGAACTATTAGAAAAGTACAAAATGAAATTGACAGAATTATATATTAAAGCCGGTTATCCATATGATCATTTTTTTCATAGAAATTAATTGTAAAAGATTGGTGAAATATATTGAAAAAAAATATATATTGTAATAGAATAAGGATGTTTTAGGATGCAAAGGAGGAAAAATGAGATATATTGGAAATAAAACTAATTTATTAAAGAATATAAATCAAGTAATAAAAGACAACTGTGACGGAAATGAGAAAGTTTTTTGTGATTTGTTTTCAGGTACATCCTCAGTAGCTAGATTTTTTAAGAATAGATTTAAAATAATTTCAAATGATATATTGTATTTTTCATATGTGCTTCAAAAAGCAACAATAGAAAACAATGAAGTTCCTAGTTTTGAAAAGATAAAAAATAAGTTGAATACTGAAAATATATTAGATTATTTAGAAACAACAAGTATTAAGAATAAAAAATATAATACGTTTATACATGATAATTATTCTCCAAATGATGCTTGTGAAAGAATGTATTTAACCTCAGAAAATGCAAAAAGAATTGACTATATAAGAAATACAATTGAAAAGTGGAAAAATCAGAAATTAATAAATGAAAGTGAATACTTTTATTTGTTGGCATCTCTAGTAGAAGGTGTTCCGTATATTTCAAATATTACAGGTACATATGGAGCATATTTGAAAGATTGGGATAAAAGGGCATTGAATCAATTTGAGATGATTAGGCTTAATGTTATAAATAATGATGAGGAAAATGAATGTTATAGGGAAGATGCAAATGAATTAATAAAAAAAATAACTGGAGATATTTTATATATAGATCCACCTTATAATTCTAGACAATATCTTCCTAACTATCATTTACTAGAAACTATAGCACGATATGATAAACCAAATATCAAAGGGAAAACAGGAATAAGGACTTATGATAATGAAAAATCAAATTATTGCATAAAAGCTAAAGTTTATAGTGAGTTGGAGGAGTTAATATGTAATGCAAAATTTAAACATATTATTATGAGCTATAATCAAGAAGGTATACTTAAAAAAGAAGAAATAGAACATATATTAAAAAAATATGGAGAAAAAAAGACATATAAATTGTATAAGATACCTTATAAGCAATATCAAAACAAGTTAACAAAAAAAATAGAGAAACATTATGAATATATTTTTTACATAAAAAAAGATCAAAGAATTAATATGAATAATATTTATATTAATATACCTATTTTAGAGACAGCACCTGCAATGTTAATGGAAGATGAAGAGCAATATTTTTACGATACTGAAAATTATGTAGTAGATAGTCACAAAAAATACATCAAGAGTCCATTGAACTATATAGGAGGTAAATATAAATTATTACCACAATTAATGAAATACTTTCCAACAGATATAAATACATTTGTTGATTTGTTTTCTGGAGGATTTAATGTAGGGATTAATGTTAAAAGTAATAGAACGATATGTAATGATATAAATGATTTTATTATTAATTTATATAAAGAATTATATAAAAGCCCAGTAGAGAGTGTATTAGAAAGAATAAATACAAACATACAAGAATTTGGACTAAGTAAGGAAAATGAAGGAGCATATAAGAAATTTAGAATTCATTATAACGAAACAAAAGATCCAATAGATTTGTATACTTTAACATGTTACTCATTTAATTATCAATTTAGATTTAATAATAATAGAGAATATAATAATCCATTTGGGAGAAATAGGAGTCAGTTTTCAGAAAATATGAAGAATAACTTAATTTTATTTTCAGAAAAATTAAAAAATATGAATATAAAGTTTTTATCAAAGGAATTTGATAAGGTTTCTATTGAAAACTTAGGAAAAGATGATTTTATATATTGTGATCCACCATATCTAATTACAACAGGATCATATAATGATGGAAATAGAGGATTTAAAGATTGGAAAGAAGAAGAAGAGATAAAATTGTATAATTTTCTAGATAAAGCTAATGAAAAAAATATTAAATTTGCATTATCCAATGTTATAGAACATAAGGGAAAAGAGAATACACTACTAAAAGAATGGAGTAAAAAGTATAAGGTTATATATTTAGACAATGATTATTCTAATTCTAGCTATAATACAAAAAAAGGAAAGAGTAAAGAAGTACTAATAATCAATTATTAAGGGGGAAAATAAATTGATAGAAGTAAAAGATATGGAGAAAAGAAGTTTTAGAACATTTGGCTGGGTACAAGATCCAAGTGACTTTGATGCATTGTATAAAGTAGTTTCGATTTTTAATGAAAGTTCTCAAATTCACGAGGAACTAGTTACAAACAAAATAACTGAGTTAATAGAAGAAAGAGATGGTAGAGAAAGATTACTAACTGCAATGAAATTAAGACCACTAAAATTAAAATATGGAGATTTAGTAGGAACTGCATTTTCTCCGAGATCCTCTGCAAGATGTAATGGAATTGTTCAAGCAACTGTAAAAGGACAACAAAGACCCTTTATAAGTGATTGGCCTGCAGATAATTTTGTAAGATGGGCACAATGTTTAGGTTTTATAAAATATAATTACTATGATGATACTTTTGAGATTACAGAATCAGGATTAAATTTTTCTAATAGTGAACAAGGGACAAAACGAAATGAAATATTAGAAGAAGCAATATTAAGTTATTCTCCTGCAGTTAGAATATTAAATTTATTAGAAGATGGAACCGAAAAAACAAAGTTTGAACTTGGACAAAAACTTGGATTTATTGGAGAAGAGGGATTCACAAGTTTACCACAAGATATATTGGTAATGACTTTAGCAAATGAAGAAGATACAAAAGAAAAAAATAAATTAAGAACAGATACAGAGGGATCATCAGATAAATATGCTAGAATGATAGCCAAATGGTTAATAAAATTAGATTTAGTTAAACAAGTAACCAAACAAGTAACTGTTCAAATTGGTACAAATACATATACAGAAAACATAGGACAATCGTATGTTATAACAGCTAAAGGAATAAAAGCACTAAATAGAGCAAGAGGGAAAAGCAAATTTAAAAGAATATCTAAAAATATATCTTGGGAGATGCTAGCTACTAAAGGAACAGATAGAGATTATATTAGAACAAGACGAGCATATATAATAAAGATTCTTTCAGAGTCAAAAAATGGACTTACTCTTGAAGAAATTAGAGATAGACTAGAACTAATATATATGATTTCAGAATTATTTACTGTAGTTAGGGATGATATAGAAGGATTAGTTAATATAGGACTTAATATAAGTATAAAAAATGGAAAGTACTATTTTGATGATGCAATTAACGATTTTATAATACCTAGAGTAAAAGATGAGACAAATAAAAAATCAGAAATTACAATTAAGAAAGACGAGCTAAGAGAAAAATTAGATATATTATCTCATGAATATTTATCATTAGTGGATCTATCTTTTGATAGTAAACAAAATAGATTGTTTGAAATGAAGGTTGTAGAGTTACTAACAAAAGAATGTAAATATGAAGGATTACATTTAGGAGGAAGTAGAAAACCAGATGGAATAATTTATACTTCTAATTTATTAAGCAATTATGGAGTGATAATAGATACAAAGGCTTATTCTAAAGGATATGATTTACCGATTTCTCAAGTCGATGAGATGACAAGGTATGTAGAAGAAAACAATAAAAGAGATAAAACAAGGAATCCAAATGAATGGTGGAATAATTTTGATAAAAACATTAATGAGTTTTACTTTACATTTATATCAGGTGAATTTAAAGGAAATATTGATGAGAAATTAAAAAGGATATCTATAGCAACAAAAAGAACTGGAGCAGCAATAGCAATTATATCATTAATTAAATTAGCTAATGAAGTAAAGGCAGAAAGAATGAACTTAGAAGAAGTAAAGAAAATATTTAGCAATAAAGTATTTTAAGATTTGATTATGGGAGAAATATATATGGAAAATTATGAAAAAATAAAAGAATTAGCAAAAAAAGCAGGAATAAGTGATGGGAAATTAAATAATGAATTTTTATTTACATTACAAATGGTAGATTATTTCTATTATAATAAAAATATAGGAGAACAAGATATAAGAGAAAATTTTGTTGATGGATCTTCAGATGGTGGGATAGATTATATTTTCAATAGAGATGATATAATGTATTTGGTTCAAGGGAAAACAAGTGAATCCTTATCATATGAAGACATTAGGAATGTATTTTTTAAAATGAATACAACTATTAATAATTTTGAAAAAATTAAATATGATTCATATAATGAAAAATTAAAATCAACATATTTAAATGCATATGATGATTTATCAGAAAACAAAAACATAACATTAGTACTATTTACAAAAACAGAATTTAATGACGAACTAAAGTTAAAAATCGATGAACTAAAAAAAGAAGATTTTTTAAGTAATTATAATGTAGAGATATATGATGCCAAAGATATAGAATTTAAAATAATGACATCATCATTTGATAAAGAATTTATCGACCAGGATTCAATAAAATTATCAGATGCTAAAAATGTGTTGAAATATGGAGAAAATGGGATTATTGTTAATATAAAAGCATCTTCACTAAAAAAATTATATACAAAGCATTCAAAAAATGGCCTTTTTAGTTATAATTTAAGAGAACATATATCACAGAAAAATGTAGATAGTGGAATTGAAAATACAATAAAAAAAGAAAAAGAAAATTTTTGGTTTTATAATAATGGTATAACAATAGGCTGTGAAGATTTTGTATTAGACGGATATGTACTAAGACTATATAATTTTTCTATTATAAATGGAGCTCAAACTACAACAAAAATAGGGGAATCAAAGCTTATAGATAATGAGTATGATTTTGATATAGTCTGTAAGGTTGTAAAAGCTAATAGAAGCTTAAATGATGAAAGTGATTTTATAATGAAAATATCAGAAGCATCTAATTCACAAAAACCAATCAAAGCTAGAGATTTGAAAGCAAATGCTAGAGAACAAAAAATGTTACAGACAAAATGTGCAGAAAATAAAAATGCTTTAGCTATAGAAATAAAAAGAGGTGTAAAACCTAAGAATTATTATAAAGTAGAAAAATGGCAAAGAGTTACGAATGAATATATAGGGCAGTTAATTCTAGCATGCTTATTACAAAGACCTGGTAGTGCAAGAAGTGGAAAAATAACAATTTTTACATCAGAAAAATTATATAATCAAATTTATAAAAATAGAAAACTAGATTGTGACATTATTTATGATTTAGTTAGAATTGCAGATGAATACGAAGAATTTAAAAACTTGTATGCAAATGATGTTGAAGATGTTGATTTAATAGCTGCCTGCAAGAACGGTAAATTAACAACTTTAGCAATTATCTTTTATTTATATAAAAGATTTAATTCAATTGTAGAAAACTGTTTTGATGAAAGACTAAATGATGATAATATAGTAAATACTAAATTGACACTAGAATATAATGAAGATGACTATGAGAAGAAATTAGGTGAACTATTTAAATTTATAATAAAAAAACTAAGTGATATATATGAAAAGAAAAAAGAAAGTTTAAAATTAACTAGTTATTCTAATTTCTTTAAAACAGACAAAACATATCAAGAAGTTATCTTAACAGAATTTGACAGAATATTAGATGATGAGTGGGATAGAGAAAAACTACAAGAATATATGAAGATTTTTAAATCATCAGAGAATTAGTGGTATGTAGAGAAAAAGAGGTAACTATGAAAATTAAATGTTTAATTTGTGGAGAAATAATCAAATCAAAATTTTTACATAATCTTGAGTATTGTAAATGCAATAATTGTTATATTGATGGTGGACAAGATTATTTACATTTTGGTGGAAATGATTTTAATAAAATCCTAATTATTTTTGATGATGGTACAGAAATATTGGCAAGTGATGAAGAAGAATACAAAAATAAATATGAGGAATGGGAAGATAATAATAGGATAAAGGGGTTAGCTAAAAATGAAAGTTTTAACAATTAAACAACCATGGGCAACTTTAATAATGCAAGGTGACAAAAGATTTGAATTTAGAAGTTGGCAAACAAAATATAGAGGAGATTTATTAATACATGCAGGTAAAGGCATAGATAAAGAAGCAATGAAAAAATTAGCAAAATATCTTCCAGAAGAACTACCATATGGAAAAATTTTAGGGAAAGTAAAATTAGTAGATTGTATAAAGATGTCTCCAGAATTCAAAGAATTATTGTTAAAAGAAAATAGTGATATTTATACTAAAAGTTCTTTTCAAGAAAACTATGGATGGCAAGTTTCAGATGTTGAAGTATTTGAAAAACCAATAGATGCAAAAGGTCATTTAAGTTTATGGGAATATAAGATATAAATAGATTTTAAAAATTATTTTGACAAATAAT
>ENA-OPCV01002148-OPCV01002148.1-human-gut-metagenome-genome-assembly--contig:-NODE-2148-length-12963-cov-3.156647_pt1 | contig 12963 bp, 17 predicted proteins | sample MGYA00241257_ERZ501494 | MGnify/ENA primary metagenome ERZ501494 (study PRJEB25962, sample SAMEA2042618) | human gut metagenome | biome: human gut; feature: human-associated habitat; material: faeces...
GTGGAAAGCTCCCTGCGCGGCGAGCTGCACTCCACCGGTTCCATCTGCCACGAGCACGCACACGAACATGAGTGCCACTAGTAAAAGGTTAGTACAATCGAAACCCATCGCTCGCGATCGGGAGGAGAGCTGTGTGATACAGCTCTCCTCCTTTTTTGTCGGCAGCTTTGGGTTTCGTTGCTTTTTAAAAACTGCTGTGATAGAATGAACTTATAGTTTCCAGATGTTTTGGAGAAATCTGGGCAGCCCAAAAAGGAGGAGCAGATATGCGGGTATTGTTTTGCATGGGAGAAAAAAGTGCGGATGGACGGGTGTTTGTTCGTCCGTCTGCGCGCTGCATTGCCATCGAGGGCGACAGGGTGGCAATGGTACACAGTTTGCAGTACGACTACTACAAATTCCCGGGCGGCGGCATCGAGCCGCAGGAAACCCGAGAGCAGGCGCTGGTGCGGGAAACGCAGGAGGAAGCGGGTCTGTTGGTGATACCCGATTCGATTCGGGAGTTCGGCTGCGTTCGGCGGCTGGAGGCTTCTGATGGGGCAGAGTATGACTGCTTTGTGCAGGACAACTTCTACTACCTGTGCCGGGTGGAGCGGACAACGGTCGAGCAAAGGCTGGACGATTATGAGGCACAGGAGCAGTTTACGCTGGAATGGGTGCAGCCAAAGCGGGCAATCGAAGTGAACCGGACGGTGGACCACGGTCCCAAAAATCAGAATATGCTCGAGCGGGAGGCACGGGTGCTGGAAATTTTGCAGCAGGAAGGCTATTTTTCCACAAAGGAATAGGAGGACAGCGATGGAAGTGTGTATCAGAAGGGCAAAGCCGGGCGACGAAGAAACACTTGCGATGATTCAGATAAAAAGCTGGCAAAGCGCCTTTGCCGACATTTTGGACAGGGAAACGCTGGAAGGATGCACCGACTTCGAGCGGGTGACGGCGACCTACCGCAGGTTGCTTGAGCAGGGCATCGGCAATGGCTATCTGCTCACCGTCGACGGGAAGCCGCACTGCATTGCGTGGTGGGACAGAAGCCGCACACAGCAGATGGCAGAGTATGCCGAGCTGATTTGTATTCACAGCCTGCCCGACCGCTGGCGGCAGGGCTTTGGCAGCAGGATGATGGAGCGGGTGCTGTCGGACATGGCAGTCGCCGGATACCGGCAGGTGATGCTGTGGGTGTTTGCAGAGAACACCCGCGCCAGAAAATTTTATGAAGCGAACGGATTTTTTACAAACGGCGAGCAGAAGCCGCAGCTGCTCCCGGTGGAGCTTTGCTACCAGAAAAGGCTGTAAGCGGTTGGAGAAGGAGAGAGTTCCTTGCAAATGGAAGGAAATCAGAAAAGAAGTGCATGGCTCATAGTGGCGTTTTTGGGAATCGTTTTATTGATTTACTATTTTAACGACCTTGTGGGTCTGCTGCTCAACAGATATTACAGCCCATACTGGAGCTGCAATAGTGTTTGGGCAATCACACAAATGTACGCGGAAACGCCCTGTGTGTCAAAAGTAAGATTTGAGCAGGTCGATGGAGGCAAAGGAGGGATAGACGCTGTGTGCTATATGCGGTGGGACGCGGGCATTGAGGAGGATTTGCAGGCATACAGCGACCTGTGCAGTATCGTGAGTTCGGACAAATTTTTGTCGGCTTATTTCGAGGATGTCTTTTCTGAAGAGGAGCACCCCGATACAGACCGAATCATCTTTTCAGTATCGGTTGTACATCAGGACCGCTCGCAGCTTTCCGGGGATGCTTTCTATCAGCTGGTTGAGTCGGAGGAGGGTTTCCGGTTGGTGCAAACCAGTCCCTTCCCGCCTAAACCACCGATACGCTTAGGGTACGAATCAGAAAAAATGGATGAGTTTGTCTGTACCCAATAGCAGAAAATTGAATTGACTAAAACAGCTCCCATCTGTTTTAAAACAGATGGGAGCTGTTTTGTTTTACAGGATGTACAACACAGAATCGTTTAAACGGCAATCAGGCTACGATTTTAACAGAGGTCTTCTGATATGGCAGCTTTGTAACAAGCACCGCAGACAATCTGGATTTTGCGGTACTTGATGACGTTGCTAAAAAATTGGCTGCCTGGGTCATCAAGCGCGGAGACGAACCGCTGGACTTCTATGCAGTGTATTGGTAAAAAGAATATGTAAAAAGAAGCACCGTTGCTTTGTGGCGCGTGGAAATGTGTCTGCTGTACGACGGCTTTTTTTCTTTTGTCGTCATCCGGTAGATTTAATCACACTTTCTATCTTACTTGTAATTCTATAATAAAGACCAAATTTTGCAGAAATCTCCTAAATTTAAAAATCAAAAGCATTTTTATTTTTCTTACTATTCGCATTGTAACAGAACTCGTCAAGGATAAGCAGGAGACAGCGTTCTTTCCTTTTACAAAATAAAGACAAAACAGGAAGGCTAAAAGAAAATCAAATTTCTTTTAGCCTTCCTGTTTTGTGGTGTGCTCATTCTATGCACCAGACGCAAACGTGTCCATTCTAAGTGAACATTATGCTGCGGGTGCAGCTGCACGGCTTTGGGAAGCAGCCGCGACGGTCAGCAGAGTGTTGTCCATATTTTCGGCAAAGATGCCATACCCGCGGGTCGGGTCGTTGACAAACACATGGGTCACGCCATGATACCTATGGAAACCTACCAAGATTGCAAAGAATACTACACGATTTGCGAAGAAAACACAAAAAATAAGAAAACAGGAAATCAGGAAAAAAGATGTTTCGATGATACCGAAGACATAAGGAAGGAGTCCATACAATGACCGCACAAATTATCGCGATTGCAAATCAAAAAGGTGGTGTTGGCAAAACGACCACTTGTACAAATCTGGGAATCGGTCTGGCAAGAGAAGGAAAGAAGGTGCTGTTGGTCGATGCAGATCCGCAGGGAAGTTTAACAATCAGCCTGGGATACCCGCAGCCGGATCAGCTGCCGTTTACTCTCTCCGAGGCGATGGGACATATCCTGATGGATGAACCGCTTCCACAAGGAGAAGGTGTTCTTCATCACCCAGAAGGGGTGGACTTTATCCCTGCCAATATCCAGCTGTCCGGGATGGAGGTCTCGCTGGTGAATGCCATGAGCCGCGAAAGCATCCTGCGTCAGTATCTGGAAATGATGAAAGAACAGTATTCTCATATTCTGATTGACTGCCAACCATCTTTGGGGTACGGGTCGCCGGTGGCGACCTCTAAACACCGAAGGTGGTTAGAAGTACCGACCGAGCCGACAGGCGAGACTGCTCACTGTCAACGCTTTGGCTGCGGCGGACCGCATTATCATTCCCGTTCAGGCAGAATACCTGCCGGCAAAAGGTTTGGAGCAGCTGCTTTCGACCATTGGAAAGGTGAAGCGTCAACTCAATCCCAAATTGCAGGTTGACGGGATTTTGCTCACCATGGTGGACAATCGAACTAATTTTGCAAAGGAAATTTCCGCTCTCCTGCGGGATACATATGGAAACAAAATCCGGGTGTTTTGCAGCGAGATTCCTCATTCTGTACGTGCGAAGGAGATCAGTGCCGAAGGAAAGAGCATTTTCGCCCATGACCCCAATGGCAGAGTAGCAGAAGGCTACCGAAATTTAACAAAGGAGGTGCTGAGTCTTGAAAAGCAGCGCGAAGAACATCCGGCTGACCTCAGTCGATGAACTGTTTTCTACCGAAGAAAGCCGTGAAGATGCCCAGCGGGAAAAGGTGGTGGAGATTGCACTTTCCCAGCTGCATCCATTTCAAAATCATCCTTTTCAAGTCAGGGATGACCAGGCAATGCAGGAAACCGCTGACAGTATTCGGGAATATGGGGTGCTGGTTCCAGCCATCGCACGCCCAGACCCGAACGGAGGATATGAGCTAATTGCTGGTCACAGGCGGCATCGGGCAAGCCAGCTTGCCGGGAAGGAAACGATGCCGGTTATTATCCGGGAGCTGGACGATGATGCCGCAACGATTATTATGGTGGACAGCAATTTGCAGCGAGAAACTCTGCTTCCGAGTGAAAGAGCCTTTGCGTATAAGATGAAGCTGGAGGCGATGAAGCATCAGGGGGAACGAGCAGATTTAACTTGTGGTCAAATTGGCCACAAGTTAAACAGACAAAAAAGCCGTGATTTACTAGCGGAACAAACAGGAGATAGTGCAAAAAATATCCAACGCTATATCCGCCTGACCGAACTGATTCCCGAGCTGCTGGAACTGGTGGATGAACATAAGATTGCACTGAATCCGGCGTACGAGCTTTCCTTCCTGAAAAAAGAGGAGCAGACAAAGCTATTGGATGAGATGGAAAGCGAGCAGACGACACCCTCCCTTTCGCAGGCACAGCGACTCAAAAAATTCAGTCAGGAAGGTCATCTTTCCCTCGATGTGATGCGAGCAATCCTGAGCGAGGAAAAGAAAAGTGAGGTGGACCGGGTAACGCTCACCGGTGACACCCTGCGCAAATACTTTCCGAAAAGCTACACGCCACAGCGGATGCAGGACACCATTATCAAGCTGCTCGAACAGTGGCAGCGCAGACAAAAGGAACAGGAGAGATAAATGATGGTTTTACAATCCGAAGATACAAAAACCATTGTGTTCCTTAGCTTTTTTCAGCCAGGAGATCAGAACTTCCTGCTCTGGAAGCTGTTCCTTTTGAAGTGATTTGAGGATGCAGTCGGTTTCTTTGACAGAGTAATAATTGATTCCGCACAGATCAACAATTCCGGTTTTTCCGTTGCTGTAAATTCCATTGGAAAAAATGGAATCATAGTAAGCAGAAAATTGATTGTCATCATCGCCGTAGACGTACAAGGAATCATCACTCCAAGAATGAATCGAATCAACAGAAATGATTTACTCAATGGTTGAGTGAGAGGGCAGTCGGCAATATTGGAACTCGATGAAATAAGAGCCGCCAAAGGCTTTTCCTTCCTCTTGCGAATGAAAGGTATGAAATAACAAAGAATCCCCTCCAAGCATTTTGTATGAAATGGAATAGTCCGAAATGTGGGTATTACCCGTAGGATGGCAATTCACTTTCATCCACAGCAACAGCTTCATAATCGTAATTATTCCAACAAGCCCCGATATCAGCTGATGTGAAGTAATCCTTTTCGTTGCCTGTTAGGTGAATCCTTCCGGCTTTCACAGCGATAGACGAATAAATGATTTCGTAGGTTGTAGAGTCAGAAAGATGAAAACGAAAGCTGGTTACAGAACCGCCGGCAACGGGTTCTGTCTCTTTGTCTTTCAAAGAGATGCGTTCAAACAGTTGATAGATGCTTTTAATATCCTCTTGCTGGGTAATCACTTTTTTCTCCGCTTCCATCGGATTGATAAAGTAAAACATATCGATGCTGGTTACATCTGTAACCTCAAATGGAAAAGTGATGGAAATTGTTTTGCCGCCACAGCTGGCAAAGGATATGCAAAGCATAATAATGAAGATCAGAATAACTGCTTTTTTCAGCATGATCATCCCTCCTTGTCTTTTTAAAATTTATCTGCTTTCCCTTTATTTATTTTCATTGTACATCAGGAAGGGAATGCTGCGCAAGACCCCAGCTTTGTAGCAGGCTGAGCCTATCGACACAACTCACTGATCTTATCGTACTGCTTTTTTGGTTTCACAGGGGTTTCACCCCCGTACCCCTACGAGCTTTTTGAAAAAAGCTCGACCAAAACTTTAATTCTTTGTCAAATCCAGCGACTTTTGCGCCGAAGGCGAACACTTTTCTTTTGGTCCTACCTTTTCTTTTTAGTAAAGAAAAGGTAGGGAAGTTGCATCTTTGTATGCAACTTTGGGGGTGTTTGGGGGTAAGAGTGAAGGGGCACTTTTTAGGTGAAGAGAAAAAATAACACCAAATATGGGTGACAGCATAAGGAGAAGGTGTCCTCTTTGAAATTACCTCTGTATCGTATAAACTGCCCACCGCGAGCACAAAGGTTGGACTAAAAAGAAACTAAAACGCGAAACAGCTTTGCTACTTTCTCAGAAAGTAGAGAATGACAACAGAAAGGAAGTTTTCCATGACACAAACGCTACAATTCCGATATTATTACAAAAATCAGGCGGAGCAATTTCACTTTTATAAGATACCCAAAGTCCTTTTTACCGATGCCCGATTTAAGGGATTTTCCGCAGAAGCAAAAATCTTCTATGGACTGATGCTGGATCGGATGAGCTTGTCGATGAAAAATGGCTGGATGGACAGTCAAAACCGTATCTATATCTATTTTACTTTGGAAGATGTAGTGGAACTACTGGGCTGTGGGCACGGTAAGGCAGTGCGGCTTTTTTCAGAGTTGGACAGCGTGAAAGGAATCGGGCTGATTGAGCGCAAAAAGCAGGGGCAGGGAAAGCCTGCAAAGATTTATGTCAAGAACTTTTTGGAGGATGAAGCTGTGGACGGAGATTCCGATGAAAACAAGACTTCCCAGAATCGGAACTCTGAGAAGGGGGATTTTCAAGGAAAAGACGAGCAGTTTTCCCAAAATGGGAACTCTCAGCAGGGGGTGACTTCCGATTTTCAGAAGTCTGCACTTTTGAAAAAAGAAAGTCCAGACATTCCTTTTTCGGGAAGTCTAGACTTTTCAAAATCGAACGGAAATAATACTGATCTCAGTAAGACTGAGAGAAACAATACAGAATCTTTTAATGATTCGATGGATGGGATGGAACGCGCGCGCAAAAAACAAGAAATGGAACAGCTTATCCGCAGAAACATTGAGTATGATGTTTTGTTTTTGCGGAATCCATCCTGTGACAAGGAAATCGACGAAATTGTTTCGCTCATGACCGAAGTGGCAACCAGCAGGAGAAGCACCATTCATCTGGACAAGCAGGGTATTCCGCAACCGATGGTGAAGGAGCGGCTGCTGAGCTTGCAGTGCGAGCACATCGAGTATGTGCTGGAATGTATGAAAAACAGCACCGCCAAGATTCATAACATCCGCGCCTATCTCCTGACCGCCCTGTATCACGCACCGGAGACCATCCACCACTACTATGCTGCACAGATGAGGGCAGATTGAATCTGCACACTGTTCGCCTCCGGCGCGAAGCCAAGTGGTTTATTTGAAACAAACCACCCTCCGTGAGCAGAAAGCCCGGACTAAAAAGAAACTAAAACGCGGAACAGTTCTTGTACTTTCTCAGAAAGTACAAGAGCAGATGGATGATCTTTCTCATGGACTTTTCTAATGCATCTTCAATCTCGATCATGTTTTGATTGCTTTTTGTCATGACTCCATCACCTTATCGATCTCCTCCTGATAAAGGTTAATAAAAGTATCGAGGATGGAGTTGTGTGTCAGCCCTTTAAAATGAGGGGCACTCTCCACAGCAACGGTATGATCTTCATCATAGAAGAAGGAGTGGAACATAACTTTATCAGAGGCTTGACGTTTGACTTCCAGATATTTGTTTAGAAAATAATCATGTGTGGAGATGAAAATTTGTACGCCGTTTTGCTGTAAATTGAGCAGTATTTCGGCAATGATTGGAATATGAATCGGGTTGATATTTGCTTCAGGCTCGTCCCAGAACAGGACAGATCCGCTTACAAGCACGCCATTTTTAACAAGCTGCCATAACAAGGCAATTTTTCGGATACCTTCCGCAACAAGGTTAAATTCGATTTTCATATTTCCATGCGTCAGGTAGAACTCATCCTGTTTTTTGTCAAAGAAAACTTTGCCCTCAATGATAGCTTCAATTTGCTTTAACAAAGTTTTTTTAATAGCAGCATCTTTTCCAGGAGAAATCATAATTTTTGCAGCGTTGATAACATCCAGATAGGTGTCGTCAAAAGAAACATTATTCATTGCAACGGCTGCATTCAGATTGTAGGAGTGGGATAAAATTTCCTTTGCAGGGATGAATACACTGGATAAACCTTCTTGTTGCTTTTCCCAGCTTTCTTCACCGGCTACTTCTGCATCCCATTTTGGGGTTTTATTGCTGAAAGAAGCAGATAATACCTTGCTGCTTCTCTCGTTTTTGCTCGTTATATGGACAGATGCATCATTGTTGCCTTGCTTTTTTCGCACAAGACGGGAGATACGATGCTCGTCAGGAGCAAAGCAACTTACAATTTTATTGGAGAAAGAAACCCTAGGATCAGCAGCACAACAAGCACTGTATAATATTTTTAGAAGATGTGTTTTGCCGACGCCATTTGGACCGATAAAAACATTGATTCCCTCGGAAAACTGCATATCGAGTGTATCAAAAACAGTAATATTTTTTAAACTGATTTTTTGAATGAACATAAATTACACCTCTTTTATCGGTGATATCGAGTAGAAGTTTTAAAAGCTCAAAACGGTATCGGAAGTTTAAAACAGTTTGAGCGCCTTTACGAAGTAACTTTATTATAGACCATTTTGAACGGATGAACAACCGTTTTATTCGCTTTTCTGTAAGTTATGAAACAGTGATTTTTCTTGGTTCCATAACATGGCGATGAGAGAAGTGTTTTGCTAAAAATATAAGTTCAGTAAATCTGAATTATCGTAAGACAGTAGATTCAAGGAAAAGTCCAATGGTATTAAGTCAAGAGGGTGATACAAGAAAATTTTAAGTAGAACTTGGGAAAAAGCGTCATGTAGCATGGAAAAAGGCAACACCAACCAAAGCCCTGTCCCTGTAAATTTTTGAAACAGGGCTGCGACGTCAGAGCGGCAAGCGGTGCGCTCAACCCTCCGGCGGGATATACAGGCGGTTGTCCTTCAGCAGTCGAAAGACCAACCGGACCAGTTTTCTGGCAGTTAAGGCGAGTGCGCGTTTATGCTGGTACTTGTTAACCTCATGGTACTTGAGATCATAGTAGCGCCGGAACTCGGAGTCGCATCTTCTCACAGAGTTGGCGGCTTCCAACAGGTAGTAGCGGAGATATCGGTTTCCGGATTTAATCATCCGGGAGTGCTCTGCCTCGAATTCACCGGACTGGTCTTTGTGCCAGACAAGACCGGCAAACTTGGCGACAGAGGCTTGAGAATCAAAGCGGTGGATATCGCCAATCTCAGCAATGATTCCGGCGGAGTAAACCTTGCCAATGCCGGGAATGGAAGTGAGTGTGTTTGGGATAATTTCAAACTGTTGCTCAATGGCCTTGTCCAGCACTTTGACCTGTTCCTTCAGTGCCCGCATGGAGGCGATAGATACAGACATTGCCTGGTTCACAGAGTTATTCACGGTAACTGGCAGACGGTAAGAATCTCTGGCTGCACTGCGAATAGCCTTAGCTTTTGCTACTGGGTCAGCGAAGTTCCTGCCCTTTTCATCAATGAAGAAAGTCAGTTCATCCAGATCGGCGTTTGCCAGATCATCCACTGTTTCAAACTGTTCCATGAGCGCAATGGTGGTGGCGCTGGTATTTTGAATATCCTTCTCCTGAGCAATACCGGAGCATTTCAGGAATAAGTAGTTAGCAAACCGTTGTTTCTCGCGGGTCAGGTTCTGAATGACGTCAAACCTGGCTCTGGTAAGGGTTCTGAGTGCCTGGCAGCGATAGTCGTCCATATAGACCTCCTTGGCGATCCTGCCAAAACGGAGATGGTCGGCAATCACAAAGGCGTCCACGAAGTCATTCTTAGGCAGGTCGGAGTAGGCTTCTTTGAATTTCCGAACCTGCTTGGGATTGAGGACATGGATCTTCCGCTGAAACCGGCCAAGGCTGCCATCCTCCCGGAGTGCGTAAACCAAGCTGTCTCCGTAGATAGAGGTTGCCTCCAGGCCGATCACCACATCGCTGAGATGCATGGAGCTGAGCGCCGACACGATTTTCTCTGACAATATTTTAGCACCGCCCAGGTTATTCTGCACGGAAAAACTGGAGTGTTTGCTGCCGTCCGGCTTCATCAGGTAGGCCACATTGCTTCTGCTGCTCACATCAATGCCAACGAATAGTGGGTTCATTTTTTCACCTCCCCCGTGGAGATTTCAGGCCAGCAGGCTTTGAGATACCCATGATAACCGGAGCGTCCGCAACCTCGCGTATCAGAATCATTCCGGAGAAAGCCAATGCGATAGCCCTTACTGCGAACAGGGCGGCCTTACTTCCGGCAAACAGCCAATGAGTTTGCAGCTAACTTCCGGTTCAGGGGAACGGACTTTTTTTGAAGCAGCCTTTCGGCTCAACTGGAGGAACAAGAACTTGACCCTGCTGTCCTACAGCTATTGTATCACGGGCATCCTAAAGCCTGCTGATATTCAAAAGTGAACTAAGCAGACTCTCTTAAAAACGTCTGCAAATCTTATTATACGAGGAGGAACTCAGTATGCAGGACGAAGTACGGGAAAAATCAGTTGCTTTTGTCATTCGGGTTGGCAAGACCGGAGGAAAATTGACCGTGTCAATGCTCAAATATGCGATGGAGCAATATCTCGAGCAGCAAAGAAATCCCAGAGCACCCCATGGGAGACAGAGTGTTAAAAGTCTGGTCAGACAGGGAGCAGGGGTCCAGAATATCGAAATCACAGATAAAAATATCCGCTCCTTTCAGTTGGTCGCCCGAAAGTATGGGGTGGATTACGCACTCAAAAAGGATACTTCCAGTCAGCCGCCGCGCTATCTCGTCTTCTTTAAGGCAAGGGACACGGATGCGCTGACTGCCGCCTTTCGAGAGTTTTCTGGCAAGCAACTAAAACGCAATAAGAAGCCTTCGATTCTGGTGCAGCTCAAAAAGTTCCAGGAACAGATGGTGAATCACGACAGAGCCCGGAACAGGGCTAAAAATGGAATCGAACGATAGCAGTGTATCAATAGAAGGGGGAAGAACACTGAACACACAGAAGATAAAAGAATGTATTTTGCCAAACCTGACGTATCTGTTCATCTTCTGGCTGGTGGATAAGATCGGGGAAGCCTATCGCCTGTCGGATGCGGTGAACTGTTTTTCGAGAATTATCGATGCAATCAATGGGCTTGCCAAACTTGGAGAGAATCCGTTCCCAAGCCTGCACCCATTTGATATGCTGGTTGGAGTTGTGGGAGTGCTTGTGATTTGGCTGATTGTTTTCTTAAAGAAAAAGGATGCCAAGAAATACCGCAAAGGGGTGGAGTATGGCTCAGCAAGATGGAGTGCATAATCTTAACTGTAAACAACACCTTTATAGACGCAGGAGGATATGCACATGAGCAATTACAATAAAATCACAGCCCTTTACTCCCGCTTATCCGTAGGCGACGAAGATAGGGACGGCGGTGAGAGCAACTCCATATCCAACCAAGAGTTAATATGTAAAGGGTGGTTTCTGCCACCTAATACATATGACTGCGGCTCATTTGTGGTGAATGGAACAGCAGTTGTAGGAAAGGAGTAAAAACACCTTATAACCGCTGGAAATCAACACGCAAAGGAGCTAATTTTTATGAAATCACTGTTTGAGCAAATGGGCGGCACATACCGGCAAGAGGGCGATTACCTTATCCCAAACCTCTATTTGCCAGATGAGCCGGACTACCAGATCGGCAAGTATGGGCGTATGCGCCGCAGCTATCTGAAAGAACATCGTCCGGTTCTCTATGCAAGCCTGCTCACAAGCGGAACGCTGCATCGGCACCTTGCCGAGATCGACCAAGCCTGTAACGAGCGTATGGCAATCATCGTTTCCGATATGGCAAGGCAGGAAGATGTGACCGAAGCGCTCAAAGCCGCCGACCAAATGGAATGGGTGCGCCGCATGAACAGCATCCGCAATCGTGCGGAGGAAATCGTTTTAACCGAGCTTGTATATGAATGACAAATGCCCGTTATCGGTTGCATGGCCGATAACGGGCATTTTCTGCGTTTTAGTTCTTTTGCTCTGTGCTGGCTACCAGCCGGTCAAAGTCGCTCTGATACAGCCGATCCTGAATGACACGGTACTGCTCAAACTCGCTTTCCGCAAAGGCTTTTGCAATGGCAGCGGTGACCTTTCCCTTATCTCGCAGAATCTCTGCATCGTTGAATTGCAGAAAAGCGTCCAGCTTGGAGGCCCAATCTGCCATGGTCATAGGAATATGCCGTCTGGCCTGCCGGGTAGCATAGTCCAGATACATGGTGACGATTTCGTTCAGTTCCTGCATTTCATCCATGGATAAGTAATTTTTTGCAACGGACACATCTGCCTTGACAATCTTGCCGTCAGGAGCATTCTTCCATGAGGTCAGCCCCATGTGTTCCTTGGTGTGATCGGCTCGTGCCATAATGACCTCTGCCGCTGTGCCGCCATGGACGGCATAGTGCATCTTGTTCTGAACCGTGGCGAAGAAATCCTTTGTGGTCTGGCTATCAAGAGAGTAGTCCACAGCGGTGGCGTAAATATCCGTGATTTTCTGGTAAAAGCGCCGCTCACTGGCCCGAATCTCCTGAATCTCGGAAATCAGGTGGTCGAAGTAGTCCTCATCGAAGATTTGCCCGTTGATAAGCCTGCTCTTGTCCAGCACATACCCCTGCTTGGTGAAGGTGTCCAGAACCTTGGTTGCCCACTGGCGGAACTGCGTGGCTCTGCCGGAATTGATTCGATAGCCTACGGCAATGATGGCGGACAGCGAATAGAACTTATAGTGATAGGTTTTTCCGTTATCCGCAACTTGTGCAAAATTTGCACAAGTTGAATCTTCGGACAATTCGCCGCTTTCATATACATTTTTCAGGTGCTTTGTCACAACGCTCCGGTCTACATCAAAAAGCTGTGCAATGGCCTTTTGCGTCAGCCAGACATCGTGGTTCTGCACGCGCACTTCGATCCCATCCTCATGGGCATCTTTCGTGAACACAAGGAAATCCACTGTGCTGTTGCGGATTTGCAGTTTATCCTTCTTGGCGTCTGCCATATCGTTTCACCTCAATCTTCTTCGCTGGTTTTCTTCCCTCTGCTCTTATAAACATTATACTGATTCTTGCAGCGGGGACTGCAAAAAGCGGAATTGGAGCGGCTGCTCAGGAACACCTTCTGGCAGTGCTTACACAACC
>ENA-OPCV01002152-OPCV01002152.1-human-gut-metagenome-genome-assembly--contig:-NODE-2152-length-12945-cov-4.338790_pt1 | contig 12945 bp, 8 predicted proteins | sample MGYA00241257_ERZ501494 | MGnify/ENA primary metagenome ERZ501494 (study PRJEB25962, sample SAMEA2042618) | human gut metagenome | biome: human gut; feature: human-associated habitat; material: faeces...
GCTAAACGCGCTCAACCCTGCCGCCTTAGCCGCAGGCAGCGAAGCGTCCCTGCGCAGTAACTTTGCGCGTCCGCAGACGCGCCCCCAAGCTGCTTTTTCCACCAAGATTTCGTGAAGCCCCCAAAATAATTCCGCATTCCGAAGTAAAAAACCGCCTGCCCACGCCAATCACCGCATGAGCAGGCTTTCCTTCATTCCAAATAGAGTGCCGATGCCGCCGCGACGCCCGCATCGTGCGTAATCGTCAGCAGCAGATGTCCCGGATAGCGCAATGCCGCGCCGCCGGATAGCACCGCCGTCGGCTGCCCCTGCGCCGTGTGCGAGATGGCAATCTCCGTCAGCGGAAAGGCAATGCCGCAGCCGAGCGCCTTGACGATGGCTTCCTTCGCTGCGTACAGCCCCGCCAGCGTGTCCGCCGCCGACGCGCCGCGGCTGCGCAGGTACGCGATTTCCTCTTTCGTCAGGATGCGCTGGAGGAAATGCGTGTTGTCAAGCTGCTGTGCCATCCGCGCAATGCCGCAGATATCCAGCCCGATGCCGCGCAGCTCAGACATAGCCCATGACCCCGCGCACGGATACGTCGCCGGACAGCACGCGCTGCAATACGCCGCTTTCGTCGCGCACCAGCAGCGCACCCGTCTCGTCAATGTCCTCCGCCGTGCCGATGAAGTCAATCTCTGTGCCGATGACGTGCACCCGGCTGCCCAGCGTGCAGCAGTGGCGGCGGTACGCTTCCTGTATGCCGGGGAAGCCGTGCTCCTCCAGCAGCGTCATGTTGTCCTCCAGCGCCTTCAGGTAGTGGACGACAATCTCCCGGCGCACGGGCGGATTGGCGAATTCCTCCAAGGCGGCGGCGCGGTCAGACAGCTCCGGCGGATATGCCCCGCGCAGCACGTTCAGCCCCGTGCCGACGACAACGTACTCAATCTGGTCGAGGTCGGCGCTGATTTCCAGCAAAATGCCGCACAGCTTCTTGCCGGAGAACACGAGGTCGTTGGGCCACTTAATCTGCGCGTCAATGCCCGTCACTTCGCGGACGGCGTGCGCCATTGCCATCGCGGTCGCGAGGGTAATCAGCGGCGCGTTTTTCGGCGGGAGCTTCGGCCGCAGGAGGACGCTCATCAGGATCGCCTGCCCCGCGGGGGCTGACCATGTGCGCCCCAGCCGCCCTTTGCCCGCTGTCTGGCATTCGCACAGGCACAGGCTGCCGCTCGGCGCGCCCTGCACCGCCATCTGCTTCACCAGCGTGTTGGAGGATGTGATGGTGTGCTCGTAGTGGTTGATGGCACGTCCAAGCGTCTTGGTCGTCAGCTGATTCACCCAGAAAATGGGGTCGAGGCTGTCGCCGAGGATGAGGCGGTAGCCGCGGCGGCCGGCGGCTTCAATCTGCCAGCCCTCTTCGCGCAGCTGGGCAATGCGCTTCCACACGGCGGCGCGGCTGATGCCCAGTTCCTGACTGATTTTTTCGCCGGAGACATAATCGCCGCCGGAGAGGATTGCAAGAATGTCATTCATTGGTTTCATCTCCTGAAAAGAGGTGCTTTTGTTGGAACATATGGTTTTGCCGGAGCAGGACGGAATGCGCCTGCGCGATGTACTGCGCCGCGTGATGGGCGTGAGCTACACGGCAATGAAGTCCGCCAAGTGGAACGGCGGCATCACGGTGGATGGCGTCGTGACCCCGGTGGATGCGTTTGTGCGCGCCGGGCAGTTGGTGGCAATCCGCTTCCGGGAAAACGCGCCGGCGTACGCGGTCAAGCCGTATGACCTGCCGCTGACCATTGCGCATGAGGATGACTGGCTGTTCGTGATTGACAAACCCGCCCCGCTGGCGAGCCAGTCCAGCGCCCTGCACCCGGACGACACGCTGGAAAATGCGCTGTATGCTCATTTGCGCTGTCCGGCGGATTTCGTCTACCGTCCGGTGAATCGGCTGGACAAGGGCACAAGCGGGCTGATGATTGTCGCCAAGGACGCGCATATTCAGCACCGCTTGCAGGCGCTTCTGCATACGCCGGAGTTCATCCGGACGTATCAGGCGGTGGTGGAGGGATGCCCGGATGACGACTGCGGCGTGATTGACGCGCCCATCGGCAAGGAGGACGCCGCCAGCATCCGCCGTATCGTGACCGCATCCGGCAAGCCGTCCGTGACGCACTATCGCGTGCTGAAGCGCGGAAAAACGCGCGCGCTGGTGGAGTTGACGCTTGAAACCGGGCGCACGCACCAAATCCGCGTGCATATGGCGTCCATCGGCTGCCCGGTCGTTGGGGATTTCCTCTACGGCACGGAAATTCCGCAATTGCCGGGGCGGTTTGCGCTGCACGCCAGCGCCTTGACGCTCCATCACCCGATGACGGGGGATTGGCTGTCGCTTACCTCGCCTTTGCCGGAATCGCTTGCGACACTGCTTGACTGATGGCGGATTGCAGGAAGTCCAAACCCCGCTGCCGCTGGATGGCAAGCTGCGCGTCCACCACGGAAAAATCCGGATGTGTGGGGTTGGCGACTTGCAGCGTGCGCAGCAGCTGGTCAACGCGGCTGTTGCGGCTTTCGGGGTCGTCCTCGCGGTAGCGGCGGAGAATCGTGCAGGGCGTGTGCAGCAGGAGGGAAAACGCGGCGGCGTGGAAGCTGTCCGTCAGCACCATGCTCGCGCCCGCAATCAGAGAAAGCCACTGCGCGGGGGTCACGCCCTTCGCCAGCGGATACGCGGACTGGAGTGCCGATTCCGTCCGCGGAATGACGCGCACGCCCAGACCTGTTTTCTGCCGAATCTGCTCCACCTGCGTCCAGTACGCGGGATTGTCCGCCAGGAAGAAGCACAGAATATCATTGCCCATCGGGATGTCGCCGCCGATGAGTTCCAGCCACTTTTCGCGCGGCAGGAGCATCACGGGGTCGGGCATGACGGCGGGCTTTTTGCCGATGAGCGCTTGCAGGAGCGCCGCGCCCTCTTCCTCCCGGACGGAGATGGCGGCGAACCCCCGTATCAATGCGGCGATTTTGCGCCCTTTCGCGCTGTCCGTCATCGTCGATACGCCCAGCGACGGCGCGTAGGCGACTTTCGGCTTCTTCGTGAAATTCAGGAAATACGCCGGATTGAGCCACGTCGGCGACCAAATCTGGTCTGACCCGCAAATCAGCGCGTCGTATGACAGCGCCTGATGCGCCAGCGCGCTCTGGTCGCGGCAGATGGGCGACAAAACCATCTGCGTCTGCCGGAACTCATCAAAGCCCTCGTTCAGCCCGCGCGCCGCGCTGCGCTTTTTCATGCCGTCCAAAATCAGGCGGGGCGAATTGCCGCTGCACAGCAGGTTCTTCATCTTTTCCGTCTGCGAGGGAACATAGTCGATATGCTCCGCGTCGTACCCCAAGGAACGGACGGCGTTTTGCAGCGCCCACGCTTGAAGAATCGACCCGTAGTTGTCATTGTGCAGGAAGGTCATGATGCCGATTCGTGCCATGCGCTCACCTCTATCGCGAAAGTTCGCTATCATTATAGCATACTTCTTCGCTGGAAGCAAACAAAACCGCGAAATCCGCTGGACAAGCGGCACGAATCGGCGTACAATGGGGTGGGGATTTACGACTGCACGCTTTCCAGCCACTTCTCCAGCGTGACCTCGTCATCGAACCCCAGTCCGGGACGAACCTCCTCCTGCACATCGTCCGGCAAGTCGCTCAGCGGCACGCCGAGTTCGCGCACCAGCGCCAGCGCGTCGCCGTAACGGTTGCGGAAGATGCACAGCTGCCCGCTTTCGTCCGGCATCAGCACAACGTGTTCCGGGCAGTAGAGGGCAAGCGCGCGTTCCATGCTCACCTGCGCGGGTGAAAACGACGTGATGACCCACTGGTCGTACTTCGCGGCGAGTTCGTCCTTCGTCATGCCGGCAAGTTCGGCTGGCAGGCGCTGGCGGCGTGTCATTTCGTGCCCGCAGGGGGAAAAGGTGACGCGCTGGAGCAGCTCACACTCGGCGCTCAGGCGAGCGGAGGCGTCGGAGGCGGTCAGTGCGCCGTCCTCGGCGTCGGGCGCGGCGGCGCGGCTTGGCTTCAAGCCGAAGCAGAGCAGCAGGGCGAGCGCCGTCAGCATCAGCACTCCGCGCAGCAGGGCGGCACGGTCGACGGTTGCGCGAATGACGGAATCCTTGCGTTTTTTGTCCATGTTCATCGCTCCTTTCTGTCTAACGTGTGTTTCTAAAATGAGACCGGTGCAGTTTCAAGCAGATTTTCTTGCAATTCAAGGATGAAAACCGAAGGTTTACTGGCGGTAAATCGAGGTTTGAAGACGCGGAAGTGCAAGAAAAGATGCTGAAAATGCTGCCGGGCGAATTTAGAAACACACGATAGCATGGCAGCACGGCGCGAAATCCATTCATCCCATAAAGGAGATTTTTTTGATGATTCAGGCGGTTTTGTTTGATTTGGACGGTACGCTGACGAACACGATTGACGACATTGCCACGGCGATGAACCGTGCCTTGCGCCTGCACGGTCTGCCCGGCTGGGAGACGAAGGAATACTGCTACCTCGTCGGCAACGGCGCGAAGATTCTGGCGCAGCGGGCGGTTCGCGACCGGCAGGACTTGGCGGACGCGGTGCAGGCGGAGTATCAGGCGTACTACGAGAAGCATACGCAGGTGAAAACGCAGCCCTACGACGGCATTCCGGAGCTGCTGCACGCCTTGGCGGAGCGCGGCTTGAAGCTGGCGGTGCTCTCCAATAAGCCCGACGCGGATACGAAGAACGTCATCAGCCACTTCTTCCCGGATGTACCGTTCAGCGTCGTGCGCGGGCAGGTGGAGGGCGTGCCGGTGAAGCCGGACAAGGCGGGCGCACTGCTGGTGGCGGAGCAGCTCGGCATTGCCCCGGCGGATTTCCTCTATCTGGGCGACACGAAGGTGGATATGACCTGTGCGTGCAGCGCGGGCATGAATCCAGTGGGCGTGCTGTGGGGCTTCCGCACGGCGCAGGAGCTGCTGGACAATGGCGCGAAGGTGCTGATTGCCCACCCGATGGAATTGCTGGAGAAGTTCAACTTGTAACAAATGCGTAATAGTTCTTTACAATTGCGTGATTTTCTGATACAATAGCCACAGTACCTGTGGGAATCTCTGATTCATTCGGCAGCCATCTGGCGAATGTCTTTTCCGCCATCTGACTACCTCATTTCATCAGAGCTTCCCGGATTATTTGGAGGGGAATGCTATGAAAAAGAGCATCGTGCGTGTGCTGGCGCTGGTGCTGATGCTGACGCTGGTCATCACAAGCAGCGCGGCAGCCTTGAAGCTGCAGAAGAACGACAAGAGCGACAATGTGCGCCGCTTGCAGCAGGCCTTGACGCAATTGGGCTACTACTCCGGCACGGTGGACGGCAGCTTCGGCAGCGGCACGAAGGCGGCGGTGACCGCGTTCCAGCAGGCGAACAGCCTGACGGTGGACGGTATCGCCGGTTCCGCGACGATTGCTCTGCTGGAAAAGCAGACGGGTATTGACATTGACGGCAATTCGTCGTCCTCCTCTTCGACCGCGACGGGGCTGTTCAAGGGCGATTACAGCAAATTGCAGTACACGTCCAGCGGCTCGCGCGTGCGGGTATTGCAGCAGGCACTGAAGGACTTGGGCTTCACCATCTCCAAGGTGGACGGCGTGTTCGGGCAGTCCACGTTCGAGGCGGTCATGGCGTTCCAGAAGGCGACCGGGCTGACGGTGGACGGCAAGGCGGGCAAGAACACGCTCGTCAAGCTGGAAAGCTACTTCGACAGCAATGGAAACGTCACCCAGCCGATGATTACGCCCAAGCCCACCGCGGATTTGGACAACATCGCCTACGGCGTCCCGACCCGCACGCTCCGCGAGGGCATGGGCGGGCAGGATGTGCTGTACACGCAGGACCGTCTGGCGGCGCTGGGCTACCTGACCGGCATCTCCGACGGGCAGTACGGCGCGGCGACGAAGGCGGCGGTTCTTGCCTTCCAGAAGAAAAACGGCTTGTCCGCTGACGGCGTGCTGGGCACAAACACCCGCAAGCGCCTCTTCTCCGAAGGCGCGATTGGCGCGAAGGAAACGTCACAGCCCGACGGCGTGGGCGAGCGCAAGCTGACGCTGGGCATGAAGGGCGACGACGTGAAGAGCGTGCAGAAGAAGCTGATTGCGCTGGGCTACTTGACGGGCAAGGCGGACGGCGTGTACGGCACGGCGACGGAAAGCGCGATTCGCCGCTTCCAGACGCGCAACGGGCTTACGTCCGACGGCATCTGCGGCGAGGACACGGTCAAGGCGCTGTACAGCAGCACCGCGATTGACGCGGGCAGCTCCGTCACGCCCTCTCCCAAACCGGTGGATGAAAGCGCACCCACGCGCATTTTGCGCCCCGGTATGTCCGGCGACGACGTGAAGAGCGTGCAGAGCCGACTGGACAAGTTCGGCTACTACTCCGGCGCGCTGGATGGCATCTATGGCGCGGCGACGGTGGCGGCGGTTCAGGCGTTCCAAGCGCGCAACGGCTTGACGGCGGACGGCAAAGTCGGCGCGAACACGGTTAAAATCCTCTATTCGAGCAATGCGGTTGCGGCTGATCCGTCGGCTGCCACGCCCACGCCGACCCCCACGCAGTCCTTCGGCATCGTTCCCACGCGCACCCTCCGCGAAGGCTCGTCCGGCGATGACGTGAAGAGCGTGCAGAGCCGCTTGAAGGCGCTGGGCTACTACACGGGCACGGTGGATGGCAACTACGGCACGGGCACGATGGCGGCGGTTGCGTCGTTCCAGCTGCGCAACAATTTGAGCGCGGACGGTGTGGCGGGCAAGCGCACCTACAAGAAGCTGTATTCTTCGGATGCGCTTGCTGCCATCAGCACGCCGACGTCCACCCCGACCACGGGCGTGACGCGTCCGACCCGCCTGCTCTATTCCGGCTGCACGGGCGACGACGTGAAGAGCGTTCAGCAGCGCCTGAAGGATTTGGGCTACCTGACGGACAAGGTGGACGGCAAGTACGGCGCGAACACCGTCGCCGCCATGCGCGCGTTCCAGCTGCGCAACGGCTTGACTGGCTCCGGCAACGGCGATACGGCGACGTACACCATCCTCTACTCCGTCAACGCGATTACGGCGGAGGGCAAGCAGGTCGATTCCACCACGCCGACGGTGTACACCAACCTGAAAGTCGGCGCGACAGGCGACGCGGTGCTGCGCCTCCAGCAGGCGCTGAGCAACCTGCGCTATACCGTGACCATCAACGGCACTTATGACGAGACGACCCGCGCGGCGGTGCTGGCGTTCCAGAAGCGCAACGGGCTTGCCCCGGACGGCATCGCGGGCGTGAACACGCAGACGAAGCTGTACACGGGCGACTGCGTGACCGGCGATACCGCGCTCCCGGACGATAACAAGTCAGAACCGGGCAATAACGGCGGCTCCTTCGGCAATGGCCCGTCAAAGAGCCAGATTAAGCTGCAGATGTGGTACACGGAAATCAAGCCGACCATCAAGAGCGGGCAGACGGTGCTGGTCTATGAGCCGAGCAGCGGTTCCTCCTTCCGCCTGCGCTTCTATTCCTTGGGTCGCCATGCGGACTCTGAGCCGCTGACGGCGCAGGATACCGCGATTATGAAGGCTGCGTGGGGCGGCAAGTTCTCGTGGGACGAGAAGCCGGTGTATGTCCTGCTGCCCAGCGGCACTTGGGTGCTGGCCTCCATGCACTGTATGCCCCACCTGTCCGGCAGCATCAAGGATAACGACTTCGACGGGCATTTGTGCGTCCATTTCCCGCGCACGATGGAGGAAACCGCGAAGCTCGACCCGAAGAACGGCGTGCGCCATCAGAAGGATATCCGCAAGGCGTGGAAGGCGCTGACGGGCGAGGATATTACTTGGTAAGCGGATTATCCGCAAAATAGGGCATCCTGCGGTCAGATGGCGAAAAAAGCTGTCTGACCGCGTTTTTTGGGGGGGCGTAAAAATCCCCCGAAAGGCTTGCTAATCGGGCGGGAATATGGTAGAATGTACATGTCAAAATCGGCAAGTATCACTCGTTTTCGGATGGGCAGAAAGGAGAAGCGCGGTGGCTGCAACGCTGTCTGTGGTCGTTCCGGTATATGGGACGAAGCGGGATTTGCCCGCGTGTTTGGAGTCGCTGCGCACGCAGTCGCTGCGGGACGCGGAGTTCCTGCTGGTGGATGATGCCTCGCCGGATGGCGCGGGCGCGGTGCTGGCGGAGTATGCCCGGCGCGACAGCCGCTTTCGGGTGCTGACGCATTCGCAGAACCGCGGACTTTTCGCGGCGCGGATGACCGGCGCGGATGCGGCGACGGGCAAGTACCTCGCTTTTCTGGACAGCGACGATTTTGTGTCGTTGGATTTTTACCGTGCCGCCGTCGCGCTGGCGGAAGAAAACGACTTTGACCTCGTGATGGGCGACACGGTCTGGCAGCGCGAAAACGGCGACCGCTTCGTGCGCCCGGTTCATGCGGACTGTGTGCTGGAGGACGAGCTGCGCGGCAATGCGGTGCGGGATGCGTTTTTTCAGCAGGCGATGACGTGCTACAGCTTCCACACCATTTGGAACAAGGTGATTCGGCGCGATTTGTGGCTGCGGTGCGCGCCCTACTACGCGCCGCTGGCGAAAAAGCACATTGTGATGACGGAGGACATTGCGTTTTCCGTCGTGCTGTATTTCTTTGCGCAGGGTTTCGGGCGGCACCGCGGCGACGGCGTGTTCTACTGTGAACATGCGTCGTCCTCGACGGGAGCGGCGGGAAATCCGGCAAAATTCCGCAAAAATTACGCCGATATTGCGCAGGTGTTTGCCTTTGCGGATGAATTTCTGCATCAGCAGGGGGCGAATCAAGCGCGTCAGCAGCTGCAAAAGGCGCGAAAGTGGTATGCGCGGATGTGGGCGGAGCAGGCGCGGAAGGCGGCGAATCAGCCGGAAATCAGCCGTTTGACGGCGGCGCTCTGCCCGGATTTTTCGCTGGATGAGGACGCGAATCTGCCGGAAATCTTCTGGTTTGACCAGCCGATGACCCCGTGGCGGGACGGGACGGAGCGCATCAAGCGCGCGATTCTGGGGCTGGACGGCATCGACTGCCCGGTGATTTCGCTGGATGTGTTCGATACGCTGATTCTGCGCCCCTTCCGCACGCCGACTGACCTCTTCCACACGCTGGAAGGCAAATGGCAGCGGGCGGCGCGGCGGAACATGACCTCCTTCGCACAGGCGCGGATAGAGGCGGAAAGTTGCGCGCGCGCGTGGCTGCCCGAAACGCAAGCTGACGTGACGATGTGGAACATTTACAGCGCCATGATGCAGAATCTGGGCGTGTCGGACGACTGTGTGGGGCAAATGACCTACAACGAGCGAGAGGCGGAGGTGCATTTCTGCCGCCCGCGCAAAACCGGCGTGCAGCTGTTCAATCTGGCGAAAGCGGCGGGAAAACGCGTCGTGCTGACGTCGGACATGTACCTTGACGCGGACACGATTCGGCGGATGCTGGAAAAATGCGGCGTCCGCGGCTGGGACGGCTTCTTCCTCTCGAATGAGCAGAACGCGCTGAAATGGAACGGCGCGCTCTACCGGAAGATGACGGCGCAACTGGGCGTGAAGCCGGATCATGTGCTGCACATCGGCGACAATGCGAAAATCGACGTGGAAGCCGCGAAAAAAGCGGGTTTGCACGCCCTGCTGCTGCCGCGCCCGGCGGATGTTTTTATGGACGCGGACTGCACGCAGATGGCGAATCTGGGACACGGGTGTCTGGCGGGCTTCACGACGGCGGACGCCATGCAGCCGCTGGCGCTCAGGTGCGCACAAGGGCTGGCGGCAAACCGCTTCTTTGATGACGGCTATGCCCCCGCGACGGCGGATTCCGCGTTTGCGGCGTATCCGTCCCGGCTTGGGTACTACGCCGTCGGCACACACCTGCTGGCGCTGGCGAAGTGGCTGCTGTGCCGCTGTCGGGCGGATGGCGTGAAGCGGCTGGTGTTCCTCGCGCGGGACGGTGCGCTGCTGCGGCAGGCAGTCGAGCTGCTGCGCACGGACGCGGATGCTGTCGAAACAGACTACATTCCCGCGTCGCGGCGGTGCTTGCTGCCCGCGCTGATGGCGAATCCGACCGACTGGGCGGCGCTGCCGGTGCGCTGGACGGTCTATACGCCTGAAAAAACGCTGAAGCTGCTGTCCTTCTGCACGCTTGACGCGCCGGAAAGCGAACTGCGCCATCAGGCGGAGGCGGCGGGTTTCCCGTGGCAAGCGCCGTTTCAGGAGAAAACGCGCTGGGAATCGTTTCTGCGCTTCTTCCGCGACAAGCTCTACGACGGCTGCCGTCATCAGGCGGCATACAGCGCGGCACGGGCGTATTATGAGGAAAAGCTGCCGGAAGGCGCGGCATGCTTTGATATGGGGTACAGCGGGCGTTTACAGGCGGCGCTCTGCCAGCTGACGCAGCGCGCGGTTCCGGTCTACTACGTCCATGCGGACGGGCGGAACAGCGAGCGTTTGTCTGCCGCCTATGATTTCCCCGTACACTGCTTCTATCCGATGCCGCCCGCCATGTCCGGCGCGTTCCGCGAGTTCCTGCTGTCCTCCGACGAGGCGCCCTGCGTGGGCTTCGAGCGGCAGAATGCGCGTGTCGTCCCGGTGTACGCGCAGGAGGGGCGCAATGAAGCCGCGCACTTCCTGTCAACCTGCGTCCAGCATCACGCGCTGCAGTTCGTGCGCGACTTCCACGATACCTTCGCCGGAACGGGCGTGATGCAGTCGCTTGACAATCCCGGCGTGCAGCTGGCAATGTCGCTGCCCTTCGAGGGGGCACTGCGGCAGCTGCCCGAAGCGGACGCGGAGCTGCTGCGGAATATCCCGTTCGAGGATGTGGTGTTCGCGGGGGAGAACGCGCTGGATTTGCGGACGCTGGTGCGCGACCAGTCGGCGGAAGCAGCGCTTGCGGCGCACAAGCTGGGCGCGGCGGACGCGCCGAGCCGCATGATTGGCTTCATCCCGGAGCAGACCGGGCTGGTGAAGCGGACGATTGGCTTCCTGCTGTTCGACCGCGAAACGTTTCGGAAGAAGCTGCGCAAGAGGATGAAACGAATGAGCAATGAGCAATGCTCTTCGTTCCTCCAATAAACACGCGGGTAAAGTATGAAGTCGTCACCAACTCAATCGCGAAAAGGGGTCAAGGGGCAATTGCCCCTTGTGGAGTCCAGAGGCAAAGCCTCTGGTAGGGTCTGGGGCAACGCCCCAGCGTCTCCCCACGTCACAAGGAAGGAGGAAGCGGATGGCGGTTGGATTGTTTTGGAATGATCGGGTGTCGTTTGAGAAGCATGAGTGGGCAAAACGCTTCTTTTTTCTGGGAAATAATACGGGAAATCTCGTGTTTATCCGGGCGCTGAAGGACATCTTTCACCCCGTGATGATTCCGCTGTGGGATGTTACGTCGGACACGTTCCGCGACCGGGCGGACATCACCCACTACATCACGACCGAGCTGATCTGGCTGACCCCGAATCAGACGTACCCGCACGTTTGGACGATGCTGAAGCGAATCGGCGATAAACCGCTGGTTCCAATCAGCGTGGGGGTGCAGAGTATGGCGCGCAATGTGGACATCACGCTCCACCCGGATACGGTCAAGCTCCTGCGGACGATGGCGGAGCGCGCTGTGCTGGGCGTTCGCGGCGAGTACACCGCGGCGGTGCTGGAGAAGAACGGCATCGTCAACTTCCGCATTATCGGCTGCCCCAGCCTGTATCAGGGAATGAACGAGAAGTTTCGCGTGGAGAAGAAACCGTTCGACCCCGCCATGCGCGCGTGCTGCAACTTCCGCACTTTCTACGGCACGCTGTCCGACCCGGAACGGCAGTTTTTGACCTTCTGCGCGAACCGCGACCTCGGCTTTGTGGAGCAGAACGCATTCCCGCTGACGCTGGAAAACTGCTGCGGCGACGAGTACCAGTTCCGCTATTTGCAGGACTGGCTGAAGCGGCAAATGCACGTTTTTTTCCACATTGAGGATTGGCTGGCATGGGTCAGGCAGTACGACTTTTCGCTTGGCAGCCGCTTCCACGGGAACGTGATTGCCATCACGAGCGGCATTCCGGCGCTGACGATGGTGGTGGACAGCCGCATGGACGAAATGACCCGCCTGTTCCGCCTGCCGACGCTGCCGATGGAGAATTTCCGGCTGGAAAAGCCGCTGGAATACTACTACGACTTGGCGGACTACACCGATTTCAACAAGGCGTACCCGGAAAGAATGCGCGTTTTCCGCGATTTTCTTCAGCGGAACGGGCTGGCGGAGGCGGCGGGCGGATGATACACGCGGTTGGCACGGCGCTGGGCGAAATCATCCGAAACCTGCGGCGAACCGTGCGCCTGACGCTCTACGAGAACCGCTCGCGGCGGGCTGGGATGCTGCTGGGGCGCTGGTGGGACTTGCTCAGCCCGCTGCTGCAAATCCTCATTTACTGGTTCGTCTTTTCCGTCGGGCTGGGAACGCAGGAAAAAAACGGCTTCCCATATCACCTGTGGCTGATGTGCGGCATGATGCCGTGGCTGGCGCTCAACTCCGCCATTCTCGGCGCGTCCGCGTCCATCCAGCAGGCCGCGTCCATCATCCGCAACGTGCGCATTCCGCTCTCCATCATCCCGATGAAGGCGGTTGTGCGCGCGTACTACGAGCATTTGTGGACGATGGCGATTCTGCTGATTGCGCTGCTCCTTGGCGGCGTGCCGGTGACGTGGCATTATCTGGAACTGGCGTATTACCTCGCGGCTTCGTGGGTGCTGCTGATCGGCGCGGCGCTGCTGACGAGCAGCCTGACGGCGGTCTTTCGCGATTTCGGCGAGCTGCTCGGCATTGGGGTTAAGGTTGATGGCACAGTCGGCGAACACGGCGACATGGTCCTTGAAACACATCAGGAACGCTCCGGATACCAACGATGTTCCTG
>ENA-OPCV01002166-OPCV01002166.1-human-gut-metagenome-genome-assembly--contig:-NODE-2166-length-12877-cov-3.925441_pt1 | contig 12877 bp, 10 predicted proteins | sample MGYA00241257_ERZ501494 | MGnify/ENA primary metagenome ERZ501494 (study PRJEB25962, sample SAMEA2042618) | human gut metagenome | biome: human gut; feature: human-associated habitat; material: faeces...
AGGTGGACGTACTGTAGGATCAGGACGTGTTGCTACAATCATCGAGTAATTATAATCTGTTATCAGAATATTAACTCAAATATATACCCCAGAAGCTTAGGCTTCTGGGGTTTTTAATATAATAGAAAAGTGAGAACGCTGTAGCATATAAATTGTATTCTACAGGAAGTTATGATAAGATAATAATAGTTGGCCAGAAAAGAAAATGGAGAGTATTTGTTATTGTCTAAATTTGATGAGGAAGTTGTTTTTGAATATCATATTACAATCCGAGATGAAGATTCTAATCTTGGTATTTTGACAATGCGCACACCGGAAGGAGTATTTGAAGCCGATTTTGATGCGTAAAGATGATGCAACGAGCGAGGGGACTATTACGTGATTCTACATGGATTATATACGTTATAGAATTAAAAATTTTAACAATAATAATAAAAAAATTGGAGGATAAATTAAGATGAAAGAAAAGATTCATGCATTATCAGAAGAGATGGTTGCTAATTTGGGAAGATTGGTAGCAATTGATTCACAGCTTGGCACACCGGAAGAAGGAAAGCCATTTGGAGAAGGACCAGCTAAAGCACTTAGCGTAGGACTTCAAATTGCGGAAGAGATGGGATTCCGTACAGTGAATTTGGACAATTATTGTGGTTATGCAGAGATGGGAGAAGGAGAGGAAATTGTTGGTATCGCCGGACATCTTGATATTGTACCTGTAGGTGGAGATTGGAGCTATAATCCATTCGAATTGACACGTAAAGGTGATTATGTGTATGGACGTGGAACTACAGATGACAAAGGACCTGTGATGGAAGCTCTTTATGCGATGAAATTACTGCGTGATTCAGGCGTAAAACTTAATAAACGTGTTCGTCTTATTATGGGATGTAATGAGGAAACAGGTTCTAGATGTATGCAGCATTATAATGAAGTAGCTGAGGAGTTATCCTGTGGATTTACTCCAGATGCAAGTTTCCCATGTATTCATGGAGAAAAAGGTCATATGGGTATGACTGTGTATTCTAAGAACACAAAGATTATTGCTATGAATGGTGGTTTTGTATCTAATGCAGTATGTGATAACTGCACAGCAGTTATTCCGGCAGAAGATGGTCTGAAAGAAAAATTGGAAGCCGCTTTTGCTAACACAAAACTTCAGGAATATAAAGTTACAGAAGAGAATGGAGAAATCCATATTGAAGCGAAAGGTGTTCCGGCACATGCAAGTACACCGACACTTGGTGTGAATGCAGCAGGCGTGATATTTGAATGTCTGGAGCAAGTTGGATTCGAAGATGACTTTGTAAAATTCTATAATTCACATATTGGAACTTCTTGTGATGGAGTTGGAGTTGGATTAAAATGCCAAGATGCATATGGAGAATTGACACTTTGTAACGGAATTGTGAAAACAGAAGATGGTGTGATCTCTTGTACAATTGATATCCGTGTTCCGGTTACATTTAAAGAGGAAGATATCCGCAGTATGTGTGAAGGAAAATTAGAGGATGAAAATGGACGAATTGAAATTAACAGTATCGGGAATCCATTGTTTTTCCCAAGAGAGTCACCGCTGGTAGAGGCCTTATACAAAGCGTATGTTGATGTGACAGGAGATACGGAAAATGAGCCAATGGTAATTGGTGGGGGAACTTATGCAAAAACATTGAAAAATATTATTGCATTTGGACCGGAAAAACTAGGAGTAGATTATCGTATCCATGGTTCAGACGAATATATTCTTGTATCCGAGATGGAAGAAGCTGTTCTGATTTATATGGAAGCAATCAAGAATCTTCTTGCTATATAGAATGTAAAAATATAATAATAAAATCAGGATCATCTGTGAGGCGGGTGCTCCTGATTTTATTATTTCATAGGAAATTCCATTTCCAGTGTTATTGAGGGAGAGCAATTTTCAGAAATTCTTCCATAGCTCTGCTGATGTAGCGTCCTTTTTTCCAGTAAAATGATACATTTCGATTACAGTTCTTGCCGGGAAGTTTATAAAAAATAAGTTCTGAAGTTGCCGGTGCGCTTGCGAGCAGGAGATCCCCGATAAAAGTGATCCCCATTCCAGAACAGGCGATATTATAGGCGGTCATCTGTTGATCTAGTCGAAAAATTGTATGCGGAGTAAAGTTGTTTTCCTGGCAAATCGTTAGAGCACGCTTACCGGTATCGTTATCTGAACGTAGAATAATAAAGGGCTCATTTGCAAAACTGTTTAGTGGAACGGAAAGAACCTCCGGAGAAAGGAAACTACCGTCATGAATGGTCTCAATAGGAATCTGATATTCTTGCAGTCGGGTATTTACGGAGTAGCTTTTGGGAACGGCAAGTAAAAGATATTCTTTTTGATAAACATAGTGATCAAAAATCTGCTCATCTAAAATACAGTTATCGATCATTAAATCTAGTTTTCCTGCTTGGAGGAGCAGAGAAAGATTCGCGCTGCTTTCCTCTACGAGAGAAATCTGGATATTAGGAAATTTTTGGGAAAAATCAGCGATAAGAGAAGGAAGCACCCATGAAGAAAAAAAGTTACTTCCGCCTATGTTGAGTGTTCCGGTTTTTAAATCTCCTAAATCGCGAATAAAATTTTCCAGATTATTTTCAATATCCATAATTTTTTCAATGGCCTGTATATAATGTTCGCCGACCTCTGTCAGTTGTAAGGGTTTTGTGCTTCGGTCAAAGATAGGAGAACCGATGCGATTTTCTATTCGTTTTACATTTGCACTTAAAGAAGGCTGCGAAATAAAAAGGCTGGCGGCAGCTTTTGAAAAACTTTTTTCTTTATATACTTCATAGACATATTTCATTCCTTGAAACATATTATCCCCCTTTGAAAATATAATTTTTAAGCTATATAATCTATAAAAATATATGTATTTGATTATATTATAGCAGGTATATATAATAAGGACAACTAAAAGAAACGAACCAAAATGATTCGCTGGGAGAATGAATGGTAAAAGGAGAGTAACTATGGACGATATGAAAAAAACGGATTATCGTGTAGAAAAAGATTCTATTGGGGTAAAGGATATTCCGGAAGAGGTATATTATGGAGTGCAGACTTTGCGTGCAGCAGAAAACTTTCACATCACAGGTCTGAATATGCATCCGGAGATTATTAACAGTCTTGCATATATCAAAAAAGCGTCAGCTATTACAAACTGTGAAGTCGGTATTCTTGAGAAGAAAAAAGCACAGGCTATTGTACAGGCTTGTGATGAGATTATTGAAGGAAAATTTCATGATGATTTTATAGTAGATCCTATACAGGGGGGAGCAGGAACTTCTTTAAATATGAATGCCAATGAAGTCATTGCCAATCGTGCAATTGAGATTCTTGGAGGAAAAAAAGGAGATTATACAATTGTAAATCCGAACGATGATGTGAACTGTGGCCAGTCGACAAATGATGTCATACCAACTGCCGGAAAGATGACTTCACTTCATCTGTTGCAGAATTTAAAGAAACAACTTCTGCGTCTTTATGATGCGCTTAATGAAAAAGCGAAAGAGTTTGATCATGTAATCAAGATGGGACGTACGCAGATGCAGGATGCAGTGCCGATTCGTCTGGGACAGGAATTTAAAGCATATTCAGTAGCGATCATGCGAGATATCCACAGAATGGACAAGGCAATGGATGAGATGCGAACTCTCAATATGGGAGGAACCGCCATTGGAACAGGTATCAATGCAGATGAGAATTATTTGAGAAGAATTGTTCCTAACCTTTCAGAAATTTCAGGAATGGAGTTTATACAGGCATTTGATCTGATAGATGCAACACAGAATCTGGATTCCTTTGTTGCTGTTTCCGGTGCAGTGAAAGCATGTGCCGTAACACTTTCAAAAATGTCTAATGACCTTCGACTTATGTCATCCGGTCCGCGTGCTGGTTTTGGAGAGATTAATCTTCCGGCAAAACAGAATGGTTCCTCTATTATGCCTGGTAAAGTAAATCCGGTTATTCCGGAAGTAGTTAATCAGGTAGCGTTTAATATTATTGGAAATGATATGACAATTACAATGGCAGCCGAAGCAGGACAGTTAGAATTAAATGCATTTGAGCCGATCATTTTCTATTGTATGTTCCAGTCTATCGATACGCTTGGCTATGCAGTTGAGACACTCGTAGATAATTGTATCGTAGGAATTACGGCCAATGAAGAAAGATGTCGTCAGTTGGTAGAAAACAGTGTAGGAATCATTACAGCGATTTGTCCGCATGTAGGTTATGAAAAAACAGCAGACATTGCGAAAAAAGCAATTAATTCCAATGAATCTGTAAGAAGCTTGATTTTGAAAGAAAATATTATGGATGAAGAGGAACTGAGTCGAATTCTTGATCCAATTCATATGACAGAACCAGGTATTTCAGGAAAAGATGTTCTTATGAAAATTTAAGATGAAAAATTAAGATGAAAATCACATATGATATATGCCCCAGAGTTTTAGGACTCTGGGGTTTTGTATTTATTACACAGGAAAGATTTTGAGTGATATAGTCAGGAGAGAGAATGGTTGATTACAGAAAAAAACATCGATATAATAAAAGCACATGAGATTAAAAATAAGAATGAGGTGTGGCTGCCATGAAATTTATACATATATCGGACTTGCATCTGGGAAAACGTGTGAATGAGTTTTCGATGCTGGAAGATCAAAGAGATATTTTGAAGAAAATACTTACTGTCGTTGATGAAGAAAAGCCGGAGGCAGTTTTCATTGCTGGAGACGTCTATGATAAATCAATACCGCCTATAGAGGCAATCCAGTTATTTGATGATTTTTTGTGTCAGTTATCAAGAAAAAAAGTGCAGACATTCATAATTAGTGGTAATCATGACAGCGCGGAGAGAATTGCATTTGGTGGTCGATTGATGAGAGAAAGTGGTGTGTATGTTGCACCGGCATATTCTGGAAATACAGATTCGATTGTACTGACAGATGAATGGGGACCGGTTAATATTTATTTGTTACCATTTGTAAAGCCAGTAAACGTAAAGCATTTTTTTGAAGAGGAACAGGTGGAAAACTATACAGATGCTTTGCGCGTTGCAGTGGAGCAGATGAAAGTAAATCCGGATGAAAGAAATGTAATCGTGACACATCAGTTTGTAACTGGGGCGAAGAGAAGTGAGTCGGAAGAGATTTCTGTGGGGGGAACAGATAATGTAGATGTAAATGTATTCGAAAATTTTGATTATGTAGCACTGGGCCATATTCACGGACCGCAGAAGATTAGCAGAGAGACAGTGCGATATTGTGGAACTCCGTTAAAATATTCTTTTTCGGAGATTCACCACAAAAAGTCTGTGACAATCGTAGAAATGAAACAAAAGGGAAATGTAGTTATTCGAACAAAAGAATTGAATCCTTTACATGACTGGTATGAGATAAAAGGAAGCTATATGGAAGTGGCGGAAAAATCTTATTATGACAGTCTGGACAGAAATTGTTATATGCATATTACATTGACAGATGAAGAAGATATACCAGACGCGGTACGGAAATTACAAGTTATTTATCCGAATCTTATGAAATTGGATTATGACAATCAAAGGACGCGTGGAAGGAAATCATTTGCGGATGTGCAGGAAGTAGAAGAAAAAACACCGTTTGATATATTTGAAGATTTATATGAAAAACAGAATAATCAGGAAATGAATGAAGAACAGAAGCAATTGATTCATTCGTTAATTGAAAAAATCTGGGAGGATAAGAATTGAGACCGAAAAAATTAAAACTATCTGCATTTGGACCGTATGCAGGTTGCGAGGAACTGGATATGGAAAGGCTTGGAACAGGTGGATTGTATTTGATTACCGGAGATACAGGAGCAGGTAAAACGACAATTTTTGATGGTATTGTCTATGCATTATATGGTGCGGCCAGTGGTGAGAATCGGGAACCGGCAATGCTTCGGTCAAAATATGCAGATGCGCAGGTTCCGACAGAGGTAGAACTTCTTTTTGAAAATGGGGGGCAGGAATATAAAGTCCGGAGAAATCCGGAGTATGAACGACCGGCAAAAAAAGGTGGAGGAATGACACTTCAGAGAGCAGAGGCCGAATTGACATATCCGGATGGTCGTGTAGTTACAAAACAAAAAGAAGTGAATAAAGCAATTATTGAAATTTTAGGTCTGAATCGAAATCAATTTCTTCAAATCGCGATGATTGCACAGGGAGATTTTCAAAAATTATTACTGGCAGATACAAAAGAAAGACAGGGAATTTTCCGGGAGATTTTTAAGACAGGCGGTTATCAGATTTTACAGGAAAAATTGAAAGCGGAATCAGGTAAACTTTCGGATGAGCTGGAATTTGCAAGAAGAAGCGTAAATCAATATTTAGAAGGAGTGTTGGGAAAAGAAGAGATCAACTTTGCAAAACTTCCTATGGAAGAAGCAATTGCTGCGATAAAAGAATTGATAGGATTAGATCAGGAAGAAACGGAAAATATAAATTGCAAGCTTCAGAATCTACAAAAAGAGTTGGAGCAGATACAAGAGCATTTACAAAAAGCGCAGACGAGAGAGCAGACGATTCGTACGCTTGAATTGGCTGAAGCTGATTATATAAAGGTGCAGGAACAAGGTGAAAAAATTCAACAGGAGTGGGAAGGACAAAAGAAAAAGCAGGAAAATAGAGAGGAGCTGGAAGTAAAAATTGCTCAAATTCAGACACAGATATCGATTTATCAAGAACTAGAAGAAAAGAAAAAGAGAATAATAGAAAGAAAAAAATTTCTAAAAGAGGAGAAAGAAAGGTTACAAACGCAGGACATTGAAAGAGAAGAGTTACAAAAGCGTCTGAAGGATGATGAAAGCGAGAAAATACAATTGGAAAATGAGCCGGAACGGAAGACGGAATTACTGTTTCGAAAGGAAAAATTAGATTCTGAAAAAGAAGAACTAAAACAGGTTGTGGAAAATACAAAGAAGTATCATTTACTTTGTGGAAAGCTTTCCGAGATTCAGGAGCAGTATGTGGATAAAGCTCAGATTGCAAAGGAAAGAAAGACAGAGTATGATCTCGCATATCAGACATTTTTAGATGGACAGGCAGGGGTGCTGGCAAAGCATTTAAAAGAAGGAGAAGCGTGCCCAGTGTGCGGCTCCAAAGAGCATCCTAAGAAAGCTTGTGGTACGGAATATATCCCGTCACAGAAGGAACTGGAAGAAGTTAAGCGAAAATGGGAACAGGCAAGGAATCAGATGGAGGCTTCCAGCCAGGAGGCGGCTGAACTATTGGGAAAAGTAAATGCTCAAAAAGAACGGGCGGCGGATCAGAAGCAGATTGAGGAGCAAGAAAAAAGACTCACAGATGAAGAATACAAACTTCAAGAACAAATGAAAAGTAATAAGAAAAAGGTTGAAAGATATCAATTACTCCAAAATCAGATTCAGAAGATACAAGAGCAGATTACTACGAAACGTGAGGAACGAGAAAAAATATCTGGTCAGATTGCAGCTTTAAAAGCAGAGATAGATATGGAAAACAAACAGTTTGAAGAGCAACAGCAGAATCTTAGGTATGAAGACTGGAAACAGGCTGAGATAGAACTTCAGAACCTGCAGACAGTGAAAAGAAACAGCCGGGCGGAATATGAAGCAGCTCAGAAAAATCTGCAAAAATGGAATGGCGATATGCGAAAGCTAGAAGGGAAACTGGAGCAATGCAACAAGCAGCTTGAGAATCTCGGAGAATTTTTTGTGGAGCGCGAACAGGAAAAAAAGACAACATTAGTGGAACAAAGAGCTGATTATGAAAGAATGTTAAAAGAGCTTCAATTACGACTGGCGACAAATCAAAAAGCTCTTTTGAATATTGAACAGAAGTCGAAAGATATCATAGTTTTGGAACAAAAATGGGCGTTGGTGAAAGCACTGTCAAATACGGCAAATGGAAACATTTCCGGGAAAGAAAAGATCATGCTGGAAACTTATGTTCAGATGGCGTACTTTGAACGGATTTTACAGCGGGCAAACGTAAGATTTATGGTTATGTCGGAGGGACAATATGAACTCGCAAGAAGTGTTGTGGCTGGAAATAATCGAAGCCAGAGTGGTCTGGAACTAGATGTCATTGATCATTATAATGGCACAAGACGAAGCGTTAAGACATTGTCTGGAGGAGAGTCTTTCAAAGCTTCGCTTTCATTAGCGCTGGGGCTTTCGGATGAAGTTCAGTCAAGAGCCGGAGGAATCCGTCTAGATACGATGTTTGTGGACGAAGGTTTTGGCTCGTTGGACGAAGAATCACTGGAGCAGGCAATAAAAGCCCTGGCTGGATTGACGGAAGGCAATAAACTTGTTGGAATTATTTCTCATGTAGGAGAATTGAAGGAAAGAATTGACAGACAAATTATAGTGACAAAGGAAAAAGCCGGAGGAAGTCGGGCGGAGATTATTTGAAAGGAAATTGCTCAATCGTTTTGCAAAGAAAGAAGGTTGTTTGGTTCTATAAATTGAGGTAAGATAGATGTAACAACATGCGAGGGAGGCAAAGTGATGTTATATATTGGCGTTGATCTTGGAACTTCTGCAGTGAAACTTTTATTGATGGATGAGAACGGAAACATTCAGAAAATTGTATCGAAAGAATATCCATTATATTTCCCGAAACCAGGATGGTCAGAGCAGCATCCGGAAGACTGGTATATAAAGTCCATGGAAGGAATGAAGGAGCTGACAAGTGAATGCGATAAGAGTCAGGTGGCTGGAATCAGTTTTGGCGGACAGATGCATGGACTGGTAGCACTGGATAAAGACGATCAGGTGATCCGCCCGGCAATTCTCTGGAATGATGGAAGAACCGGAAAGCAGACCGATTACCTGAATCAGGTCATTGGCAAAGATAAATTATCCGAGTACACGGCGAACATTGCATTTGCGGGATTTACAGCGCCAAAGATCCTCTGGATGAAGGAAAATGAACCGGAAAATTATAAAAAAATCGCAAAGATTATGCTGCCCAAAGATTATCTGGCTTACCGGCTTTCAGGTTCGTTTTGTACAGATATGTCAGATGCTTCGGGAATGCTGCTCATGGATGTGGAAAACAGATGTTGGTCAAAAGAAATGTTAGATATATGTGGTATTACAGAAGAACAGTTGCCAAAATTGTATGAAAGTTACGAAGTAGTAGGAACTTTACGGCCGGAAATCGCAGAAGAACTGGGATTTTCAGAAAATGTAAAGGTAATCGCAGGCGCTGGAGACAACGCAGCAGCGGCAGTCGGCACAGGAACGGTCGGAAACGGAAGATGTAACATTTCCCTTGGAACATCAGGAACAATCTTTATCTCCAGTGAAAAATTCGGAGTAGATAAGCATAATGCCCTTCATTCATTTGCGCACGCAGACGGACACTATCATCTGATGGGGTGCATGCTTAGTGCGGCGTCTTGCAACAAGTGGTGGAATGAAGAAATCCTCGGAACGAAAGATTACGTGGCAGAGCAGGCGGACATAAAAAATCTTGGAGAAAACAGAGTTTTTTATCTTCCATATCTGATGGGAGAACGATCTCCACATAATGACCCAGACGCGAGAGCCATGTTTATCGGTATGTCCATGGACACAACAAGGGCAGACATGACACAGGCAGTGTTGGAAGGCGTAGCATTTGGGCTTCGTGATTCTCTGGAAGTGGCAAAAAGTCTTGGCATTCAGATTGACCGGACGAAAATCTGCGGCGGCGGTGCAAAAAGCCCGCTGTGGAGAAAAATTATTGCAAATGTCATGAACTTAAAAGTAGATGTGATTGAAAGTGAAGAAGGACCGGCACTTGGCGGAGCAATGCTGGCAGCAGTTGGATGTGGAGAATATCCAGATGTAGAGACGATTGCCGAAAAGCTTGTAAAAGTTGTGGATACAATTGAACCGGAACCAGAACTTGTAGCGAAATACGAAGAACGGTATCAGCAGTTCAGAAAATTGTATCCGGCAGTGAAAGGGTTGTTCTAGATAAATTCATTGTTTATAGTGTTTGAAGAAATTCCCACAACGTTTTCTCAACAGAATCTGTCGTGTGTGTAGCGTAATCCGCTACTCCGGTGGCAGCGGTCGTCATAGCATAGCTTGTGTTGGACAGCTGCAACATTTCCAGATCATTGTACTGATCTCCGAATGTGATACCATTCTTTGGATCCATGCCAAGGGAAGATACGATATTGGAAAGAGCAGAACCCTTGTTGGCATTCGGTGCAATGAAATCAATCCAGATATTTCCAGAGGTCACAATCTTGATCCGATCAGCGAAACGCTCTTGAAAATAGGCGCGAAGACGTTTTTCGGTTCCATCAAAATCACATACTGCGATTTTGATAAAAGGCTCCTTGATATCACGCACATTTTGAACAACGTCCATGTCATAACCGACATCGTTACGGATATGATCGATGTAGTCAGAATCTTTTGAGTCGGTATATCCGGTTCGGGCTGTAGAAATTAAAGTGTGGCAATGACCATATTCTTTTGCAGCGTCTGCGATTTCGTAGATAAGACCAGTATCAATATGTCCTAATGAGACGATCTTGCCATCATGTACACACATAGATCCATTTTCTGCAACATAGGAGATATCATCCTTCACAGGGGCAAATAGACGTTGGAGATTTTTGTACTGGCGGCCGCTGGCTGCAATAAAATGTATTCCATGTTCTTTTAACTGGCGGATAATGTCAAATAATTCTGGATTCAGAGTGGTTGCGTGACCATGAAGTAAAGTTCCGTCTACATCGCTGGCAATATATTGTATCATAATAGTTCCTTTCTTTCTGAGCTGTAAGATGATTAAAGTCAAGCACTTGCTTAAAAGTAAGCTTGTGCAAAAAATCTTATGTTATCTTTCTGTATTAATTGATGTACCTGTGTTGATAATAGAAATCTTATCTATTATAATATAAAAAGGCGTCAAAGAAAAGACGACAATGAAAAGAGGAGGCTATAACGTCATGAAAATCGGAATTGGTAATGATCATGCAGCAGTAGACATGAAGAATCAGGTAGTAGAGTACCTGGAAGGAAAAGGATATGAAGTTGTGAACTTTGGTACAGATACATATGAGAGCTGTAATTATCCAGAGTACGGCGAGAAAGTTGGACGAGCTGTTGCAGCAGGAGATGTAGATCTTGGTATCCTGATCTGTGGTACAGGAGTTGGAATCTCTTTGGCAGCAAATAAAGTAAAAGGTGTTCGTGCAGTTGTTTGCTCAGAGCCATATTCTGCAAAACTTTCCAGACAGCATAACAATACCAATATTCTGGCATTCGGTGCCCGTGTAATCGGAATTGAGCTTGCAAAGATGATCATCGATGAATGGTTAAGCGCAGAATTCGAAGGTGGAAGACACCAGACCAGAGTAGATATGATTACAGCAATTGAGAATAAATAAGCAAAAAAATAATCAGTAAAAATAATCAGTAAACAAAACTGTTGCTTTGTGAAGGATAATCTGACGAAGCAGCAGTTTTGTTGTTGCCAAGCATGCGACAAAAAGGTCCGGTGGACCTTTTTTAGCTCTATAAAAGTATTCGAAGGAAATTGCCAGTGAAAGTTTATCTGTGCAGAAATTTTTTTGGAAATCTGTACATTTCCACATTTTAGAAAAATCACCTATCTGATTTTTGAGTCATACTATAATATAAAAAGATTTTGAGGAATAAATATGCCATATTCTATGATGTTAGATAGTGGTCACGGGGGAAGTGATCCTGGAGCAGTTTATCGGGGGCGCCGTGAAAAAGATGATACATTAAGGCTGACGCTTACAGTGGGAGAGATTCTTCAGGAAAATGGAATTGAGGTACTTTACACCAGGACAACAGATGTGTATTTGTCTCCATATGAGCGGGCGGTAGAGGCAAATCAGGCAGGAGTGGATTTTTTCCTGTCGATCCATCGAAACTCATATCCGACAGATAATGAAGTAATGGGAGTGGAAAGTCTGATCTATGATTTGTCTGGACTTAAATATCAGATGGCGCAGGAAATCAATGAACAATTGGAGACGGTGGGGTTTGTAGATCTGGGGGTGAAAGCAAGACCGAATCTTGTAGTGTTGAAGCGGACACGGATGCCAGCTGTACTTGTAGAGGCTGGATTTATCAATTCAGATACGGATAATGAATTATTTGATTCTAATTTTCAGGATATTGCACAGGCAATTGCAACAGGAGTCCTGGATACATTGGAAAATGCCGGAGTTCTGAAAGAACCGGAAACGCCGGTGGAACAGACGAAGTACCGTATTCAGGTCGGACTGTTCCGGAACCGGAACAATGCAGCGAGGCAGCAGGAAACACTGGAAGACCGTGGATTTCCGGCATATATAGATCAATGGAAACAATATTACCGGGTGATTTCCGGAGAATATGATATGCTGGACGAAGCAGTGGCGGCACAGAGAAGACTTAAGAGAGCCGGATTTGAGACGCTCTTGATACAATAATCATTCAGGTACTCGCTTTGAGCCAACGCCCAGACTAAAATTGTTCAGGTGCTCATTCAGAGCCAGCCTCCCAACTAAAATTATTCAGATACTCGCCCAGAGCCCAACGTCCCAACTAAAAAGCAGTTGTGATGTGTGGCGTATCCGCCAGATAGAATTTTAAAAACAACTTTAAAAATGTAATTATTTTACAGTTGTTTTATAAAATTCTGCCTGGCTCTGAACGAGTACATTTTACAAAGATTTAGCATTTCTCTGTAAACTGATTTAACATGCAGTTCCTATAATGTACATGAAGAAAAGAAAGAGATGGTGCGGACCACATGAAGATGTGAGAGCATCTAAGATATCAGAGGTGCGCAGTAGAAGTATGTCATGCAATTGCATGACGCGCACC
>ENA-OPCV01002170-OPCV01002170.1-human-gut-metagenome-genome-assembly--contig:-NODE-2170-length-12869-cov-4.304277_pt1 | contig 12869 bp, 8 predicted proteins | sample MGYA00241257_ERZ501494 | MGnify/ENA primary metagenome ERZ501494 (study PRJEB25962, sample SAMEA2042618) | human gut metagenome | biome: human gut; feature: human-associated habitat; material: faeces...
CTTTCAGGAAGAAATAGCCGGTATCGAAGCCCAACATTCCGAATTTGGGATAGCGCTCGTCCATCTCCTTGCCATACCATCTGCGGTAGTTTTTGGTAAAGTTGATGGCGGCAGGCAGCAAATTGTTGGTATAAAAAGAGGAATAGAAATAGGTGTCCAGTTCAAAGAAGGCTTCCAAGTGGTCTTTGGTGTAGGTCTGCCATTCCGGATAGCCGAACAGATGGATACGGCTTTCGGGTTGTTCGCGCACCAATAAGGTCAATTGGGGAAGTATCTTAATCAATGTCAGGTTACTGCCGGATGTGGGGATAAAGATATTCTCACGGTCCGTGCGTAATACTGTTTTCAGGGATTCTACGGTGACATCCTCTTTCAGGCTCTTCATCGGGATGGAACGGTTGCGCAGTTCGTCTTTCAGTCCCTTGATGAATTCTGCCTTGTCCTTGGTGCCCTGGCTGGCTTCAATGAAGATGACGTTGGCATTGGGGAACTGGCGCACAAAGTGGTCGTACACCTCGGAGTACAGATAGGATTGGGGGGTATTTATCTGATAGACCGCCGGATTCTGGAATACCGTGTTGTCTTTCGATGTGAATGGTATCACCAGGCGTGTGTCTTGTTTCTTGGCAAACTCGGCCAGCGGTTTGATGTGCTGTTGGTACAGAGGCCCGAAGATGATGTCCATGTCCTTCATCTCGCTTTTGCCCAGGATGGAGTTCAGCGAGGCACTTTCGGGACCTGAATTGTAAGTGTACAAGTCAATGGAAGTGCCAGTACGTTTCAAGCTGTCTACGGCCATCAGTAGGCCTTCGTAGTATTCCACCATACGGGAAGACTCGCTCTTTGATACCCCGTCCAGGAAGGGAAGGATGACGGCAGCCTTGATGGTGCTGAAGCGTTCTGTCTTTTTCCGGTTTTCACGGAACAGCTCGCTGTCGGTAGGTATTGCCTGCGACTGGATATTTTGCTCCGTCTGTGCTTTGGGATAGGGAATGCAGAGGAAGGTTCCCTTCTTTATTTTGTTTTCGCCTTTTAATTCCGGGTTGGCGGCTATCAGTTCGGCTTCGCTGATGCCGTATTCACGGCTGATGCTGAATACGGTTTCTTTCCGCTTCACTTTATGCATGTCACGGCATCGTGACTCTACGGGGCCGAGAATATTGTTGTTGGCAACTACAGTGCTGCTTTGTGTCTCAGCCGGGACCATGGTTTGGGTCTCGGTTGTGGAAGGGATACGGATTACTTGTCCGATACGGAAATTCTCGGCGCTCAGTCCCGGGTTGGCGTCACAGATGGCTTTGGCAGATACATTGTATTTCACGGTCAGCCGGTAGAGGGTCTCACCGGTTTCGATGGTATGGTATGTTTCTTTTTGTATGTTGGCAGCGCTGCGTGGAATACGCAATGTGCGTCCGATGAATATTTTCTCGTCACTGCCGGGGTTCAGTTTGATGATGTCCGACTGGCTGACGCCGTACATGCTGGCGATGGAGTAGAGACTTTGTCCTTTTTCGATAGTATGCAGAAAATAAGATTGATTCTCTTGTGCTATTGCACCGATACTGCATGCACTGGCAAGCAGCAGGGAGCAGATAATGCGGTTAATCGTTTTCATTCAGTAATCGTTGGTTTATGTTTACAATTTCCCAAAGTAGCTGCAAAGGTACGAATATTGTGGCATTCAAACCAAAGGATTGCGTTAAGAAATAATATTGTGCATTTCAAAACTGAAAAATAGCGCTTTTCGGCTGATATTCGGGGGGAAACAGTTATTTTTGCAGTTAAAACGATAGGATAAATCAACATGCAAGAAGAAACAGAATATATCAATGTATATGGTGCGCGCGTGCACAACCTCAAGAATATCGATGCCGAGATTCCCCGTAACAGCCTGACTGTGATTACAGGCCTGAGCGGAAGCGGCAAGTCCTCTTTGGCATTCGATACTATTTTTGCCGAAGGGCAGCGCCGCTATATCGAGACCTTTTCAGCCTATGCCCGTAATTTCCTGGGAAATCTGGAACGTCCGGACGTGGATAAGATAACGGGACTGAGCCCGGTTATCTCCATCGAGCAGAAAACCACGAATAAGAATCCACGTTCCACGGTGGGTACAACGACAGAGGTTTATGATTACCTTCGTTTGTTGTATGCCCGTGCAGGAGAAGCTTATTCTTATCTCTCCGGCGAGAAGATGGTGAAGTATACCGAGGAACAGATACTCGACCTTATCCTGAAGGATTACAAAGGAAAACGCATTTATATCCTTGCTCCGCTGGTGCGCAGCCGTAAGGGGCATTACAAGGAGCTCTTCGAGCAGGTGCGCAAGAAAGGCTATCTCTACGTACGTGTGGACGGTGAGGTACGCGAAGTCTTGCCCGGCATGAAGCTGGACCGCTATAAGAACCACGATGTGGAGGTGGTGATAGACAAGCTGGTGGTGACGGACAAGGATGACACACGCCTGAAGAACAGCGTGGCCACTGCCATGCGTCAAGGTGACGGATTGCTGATGATACTCGATGCGCAGACGGATAGCGTGCGCCATTACAGCAAACGGCTGATGTGTCCCGTGACGGGGTTGTCCTATCGGGAACCGGCGCCGCACAACTTTTCCTTCAATTCGCCGCAAGGGGCATGTCCTAAGTGCAAAGGGTTGGGGGTGGTCAGCCAGATTGATATTGACAAGGTGATTCCCGACCGTGAGCTCTCCATTGCCGGAGGTGCCATCGCACCGTTGGGGAAAGCCAAGAACAGCATGATTTTCTGGCAGATTACCGCCTTGCTGGAGAAATATGAAGCGACGCTGAAAACACCGGTCAAAGACTTGCCGGAGGATGCCATCGACGAGATTCTCTACGGCTCGGACGAGCGTATCAAGATAAAGAGTTCACTGATAGGCACCTCTTCCGATTATTTTGTGACGTTTGAGGGGGTTGTAAAGTATATCCAGATGCTGCAGGAGAAGGATGCTTCTGCCACGGCACAGAAGTGGGCGGACCAGTTTGCCAAGACTGCCGTTTGCCCGGAATGTCATGGCGCCAAGTTGAATAAGGAAGCGCTTTCATTCCGCATTCACGACAAGAACATCTACGAATTGTCTACGATGGACATCAATGAGCTGTATGACTGGCTGGTAAACGTAGACCCGTATCTCAGTAGCAAGCAACAGCAGATTGCCGGTGAAATCCTGAAGGAAATCCGTACACGGCTCAAATTTCTGCTCGATGTAGGTTTGGATTATCTTTCGCTGAACCGTAGTTCCGTCAGCCTTTCCGGTGGTGAAAGCCAGCGTATCCGCCTGGCTACGCAGATAGGTTCACAGCTGGTGAATGTGCTGTATATATTGGATGAGCCGAGTATCGGCCTGCACCAACGCGACAACCAGCGCTTGATACACTCTTTGAAGGAACTGCGTGACATTGGCAACTCCGTCATTGTGGTGGAGCATGACAAGGATATGATGCTCGCCGCCGATTATGTCATTGATATGGGGCCGAAAGCCGGTAGGCTGGGAGGGGATGTTGTCTTTGCCGGTACTCCCCGTGAAATGCTCCGGACGCATACGCTGACTTCCCAATACTTGAATGGTGAGTGTGCCATTGAGGTGCCTGCCAAGCGTCGCGAGGGCAATGGACACAGTCTGTGGCTGCGTGGCGCCAAGGGTAATAATCTGAAGAATGTGGATGTAGAGTTCCCGCTGGGCAAGCTGATTTGCGTTACCGGTGTTTCCGGCAGTGGCAAGTCCACGCTTATCAACGAGACGTTGCAGCCTATTCTTTCGCAGAAGTTCTATCGTTCACTGCAGGATCCTTTGGACTATGACAGTATTGAAGGGCTGGAATATATAGACAAGGTGGTGAATGTGGACCAGTCTCCTTTGGGACGAACGCCGCGTTCCAATCCTGCCACTTATACCGGTGTGTTTTCCGATATCCGCAATCTGTTTGTCGGCTTGCCCGAAGCGAAGATACGTGGATATAAGGCGGGACGCTTCTCCTTCAACGTCAGTGGCGGACGCTGCGAGGCTTGCCAGGGCAACGGCTACAAATGCATTGAGATGAATTTCCTGCCGGATGTGTATGTGCCTTGCGAGGTGTGCCACGGCAAACGCTATAACCGCGAGACGCTGGAAGTGCGCTTTAAAGGCAAGTCCATTGCCGATGTGCTGGATATGACCATCAACCGTGCGGTGGAGTTCTTCGAGAATGTGCCCCAGATATTGAATAAGATTAAGGTTATCCAGGAAGTGGGATTGGGCTATATCAAGCTGGGACAGTCCTCCACCACGCTCTCCGGAGGTGAGAGCCAGCGCGTAAAGTTGGCTACGGAACTCTCCAAGCGTGATACGGGCAAGACACTCTATATCCTCGACGAACCTACCACCGGACTTCATTTTGAAGATATCCGTGTACTGATGAATGTACTGAACAAACTTGTTGACAAAGGAAACACCGTCATCGTCATAGAGCATAATCTCGATGTCATCAAGATGGCGGACTACATCATTGATATGGGTCCCGAAGGTGGCAAGGGGGGAGGGGAACTCCTCTCCTGCGGAACACCCGAAGAGGTGGCGAAGAGCGAGAAAGGCTATACTCCGAAATTCCTGCGTGAAGAGCTGGGGGATAATTACTAATTTTGTAACTTGTTATGGTGAAAATTAATAAGACGAATGCAGCGCGGTTGCTCGACAAAGCCAAGATAGCCTATGAACTCATTCCCTACGAGGTGGATGAGAACGATTTGAGCGCCGTACATGTAGCCGCCAGTTTGGGCGAGGACATCAACTGCGTGTTCAAGACACTTATTCTTCACGGCGATAAATCCGGCTACTTTGTCTGCGTCATCCCGGGTGAGCACGAAGTGGATTTGAAACTGGCGGCAAAGGCATCGGGCAACAAGAAGTGTGACCTCATTCCGGTTAAGGAACTTTTACCTCTGACTGGCTACATCCGCGGAGGCTGTTCGCCCATCGGCATGAAGAAGTCTTTCCCTACCTATATCCATGAAACGTGCCTGCGGTTTCCGTATATCTATATCAGTGCCGGACAACGTGGTTTGCAGCTTAAACTGGACCCGAAGGATTTGGTAAAAGAAGTGCGTGCAGAAGTTTGTGTTCTTTTTAATGAATAAATCTTCTATTTCTGCCGAGATATTTTAATTTTATAAGGAAATATTCAATAGAATTTATATATTTGCAGGAATTATTCAAGAAATCAATCCAATTACTAATTCTAAAAACTAATTTTTATGTTCAACAAACACCCTAAAGGTCTGATTGCCGCATCCTTTGCTAATTTGGGCGAGCGTTTCGGCTTTTATACCATGATGGCCATTCTTGTACTTTTTCTGCAAGCCAAGTTCGGACTGGATGGAAAAGAGGCAGGTTTGATCTACTCAACATTTTATTTTTCTATTTACATTCTTGCATTGATAGGTGGTATTATTGCCGACAGAACCCGTAATTACAAAGGTACCATCTTTACTGGCATTGTCTTGATGGCGGTAGGCTACTTGATGCTTGCCATCCCGTCTCCTACACCGGTTGCCAATAAAACCTTGTTTTTGGTGATTACTTGTGCGGCCTTGTTTGTCATTGCTTTCGGAAATGGTCTTTTCAAGGGAAATCTTCAAGCGCTGGTAGGGCAGATGTACGACAATCCCCAATATTCCAGCATGCGTGATTCTGGTTTCTCCTTATTCTATATGTTCATCAATGTAGGTGCCATCTTTGCTCCGTTTGCCGCAGTAGGCGTACGTAACTGGTGGCTGTCCACATTCGGCTACAATTATGATGCCGACCTGCCTGCCCTTTGCCACGGACATCTGGCAGGAACGCTGACTCCCGAAGCTGTGGACACTTATAGTGCACTGGCAACGAAAGCCACTATTTCCGGAACACCCGTAACGGATATGACGGTATTTGCCAATGAATATCTGAACGTGTTTACCACCGGTTTCCATTATGCATTCGGTGTAGCTATCTTGGCTATGGTTCTTTCTTTGGTAATTTTCGTCATTAACAGAAAGAAATTCCCCGATCCCAGCAAGAAGGTGGCTGCAAAAGCGGGCGATGCCACTGCAGTGGAGATGAGCGCACAAGAGGTAAGACAGCGCATGTATGCATTGTTTGCCGTATTCGGTGTGGTAATTTTCTTCTGGTTCTCGTTCCATCAGAATGGGTTGACACTGACGTATTTTGCCAAGGAATATACAGATTTGAATTTGTTCGGCATGGCTATTTCCGCTGAGCTGTTCCAGTCTTTGAACCCGATTTTCGTTGTATCTCTGACACCGGTCATCATGGCTGTCTTTGCAGCACAGCGTGCCAAGGGTAAAGAGCCTTCCACTCCGCGGAAGATTGCCATCGGTATGGGTATTGCTGCCACCGGCTTCCTTATAATGGCTATCGGTTCTTATGTAAGCAACTTGCCGATGCACAAGGATATAATCGCTTTGGGTACCTCTCCGGTGAAGGTGACTCCGCTGTTGCTGATGGTTACCTATCTGATATTGACTGTTGCCGAATTGTACATTTCTCCGTTGGGCATTTCATTCGTGTCCAAGGTGGCTCCTCCCAAATATCAGGGTATCATGCAGGGCGGTTGGCTCGGCGCTACTGCCATTGGTAATCAGTTGCTCGTTATCGGTGCTATCCTTTACGAAAGTATTCCTATCTGGATGACGTGGACGGTATTTGTAGTAGCGTGCTGCATTTCGATGTTCACCATGCTGTTCATGCTGAAATGGCTTGAAAAGGTGGCGAAGTAATCGGAAACGAAAGATAAAACTAAAGGCTGCGCAATGTTCGTAATGAACTGCGCAGCCTTTAGTTTTTGGAGGGCTTTTAATGCCGGGACTCAGATTTCCAGTCCCATGATGTAGTCATTCATGTAATATCCGTTTCCTATCGGGAAATCCCCTTCACGGAGTTTCCGCATTCCCATATGTTCGTAAAACTGCAGTGCCTTGTTGTTACGGTTCACATTCAATTCCATCAGACAAGGGCCGGGATGCACTTTCTTGATGTACTTGATGGCTTCGCGAAAGAGGAAACTGCCGCAATGTGCACCCTGGTAATAGGGGAGCACATAAATCTTTTGCAGGTGGAATAAATCTTCTCCTTGCTGCTGTACGGACACATAGCCCGCCGCTTCACATTCTTCGTAAGCCAGGAAATAGACGTGGCCTTCCTCTTCCATTTGCTTACGGATATTGTCCAATGAATACATCCATTCCATCATGTAGTCGGTCTGCTCGGGAGTAAGGATATCCTTATACGTGACGGGAAATATTTGCTGCGCAAGTTTCTGAATCAGTGCGCAGTCTGCTGTCGTTGCTTTTCTTATGGTAAACATATCGGTTGTATTTATACTGTTTGGGGTGTAAAGTTAAGCCTTTTTTGTGAAACAATCGTTATCTTTGCAGACCGTTACCGAACTAACTAATTCTGATTTTAAAAATTATGGCATTTACGAGCAACATTATGATTGTCCGCCACAGATTGCTGAAGGAACTGGTAAAGCTGTGGAATAACAACGAACTTGTGGATAAAATAGACCGGCTGCCCATCGAACTGAGTCCGAGACGGTCCAAGCACGCGGGACGCTGCTGTGTGCACAAAGAGCGCGCGGTGTGGAAGTACAAGTCATTGCCGCTTCTGGGACTCGATATGGAGGACGAGACGGATGAGCTGACCCCCTTGTCGGAGTACGCTGCCCGTGCACTGGACAGAGCGGAAAATGGCAGGCCGAAAGACAACATCATGTGTGTGATTGACGAAGCTTGTTCGGCATGTGTGCAGATTAACTACGAGATTACGAACCTCTGCCGCGGATGTACGGCACGCAGTTGCCAGGTGAATTGTCCCAAGAAGGCAGTGCATGTCAAGGAGAGCGGTCAGGCATGGATTGACCATGATGCATGTATCAGTTGCGGCATCTGCCATAAGAGTTGTCCCTACCATGCCATTGTTTATATTCCCGTACCTTGTGAGGAAGCTTGTCCCGTGAAAGCCATCAGTAAGGATGAGAAGGGGATAGAGCATATTGACGAAAGCAAATGTATCTATTGCGGAAAGTGTCTCAATGCATGTCCATTCGGAGCAATTTTCGAAATATCGCAGGTGTTCGACGTGTTGCACAGAATCCGCAAGGGTGAGCAGGTGGTGGCTATCGTGGCTCCGTCCATCCTGGGGCAGTTCAAGACGACTATTGAACAAGTATATGGCGCATTGAAACAAGTCGGTTTTACGGATGTCATTGAGGTGGCTCAGGGTGCGATGGATACCGTCAGCAACGAGGCGCACGAGCTGATTGAGAAGCTGGAGGAGGGTCAGAAGTTTATGACGACTTCCTGTTGTCCGTCTTATATAGAGTTGGTGAACAAGCATATTCCTGCCATGAAGCCTTACGTGTCGGGCACCGGTTCGCCAATGTATTATGCTGCCCGCATTGCTAAAGAGAAGTATCCGGATGCGAAGGTGGTCTTCATAGGTCCTTGCGTTGCCAAGCGCAAAGAGGCGCAGCGCGACGAGGCGGTGGACTTTATCATGACTTTCGAGGAGGTGGCTTCCGTGCTTGCCGGGCTGGATATTCAGATGGAGCAGGCAAAGCCCTATTCCATGAGTTTCACTTCCGTGCGCGAGGCGCATGGTTTTGCGCAGGCAGGAGGCGTGATGGGTGCCGTGAAAGCCTATCTGAAGGAAGAGGCAGATAAAATCAATGCCGTACAAGTGGCTAATCTGGATAAGAAGGCTATCGGTGCGTTGCGTGCTTACGCCAAGTCGGGCAAGGCTCCGGGGCAATTTATTGAAGTGATGGCTTGCGAGGGCGGTTGTATTACCGGGCCATGTTCGCATAATGAAATAACTGCCGGAAAGCGCCAGCTGACGCAGGAGTTGGCAAAGAGAAAAGAGACGTATTAGCCCTTTGTCCGTTTATATGAAGCATTTGATTGACAAACTGCGGAGCAATCGCAGGCTGGATGCCGAAGAGTATAAAGCCTTGCTTCTTTGTCGGGACACAGCCCTTGCAGCCTACCTGCAAGGGCTTGCCCGGGAAGAAGCGCTTGCTCGCTTTGGCAATAAAATCTTCATTCGCGGACTGATTGAGATAACCAACCGTTGCCGCAATAACTGCTACTATTGCGGCATACGGAAGGAGAACCGGAACATAGTCCGTTATGAGCTGACGCAGGAGGAGATTCTTTCGTGTTGCCATGAAGGCTATCGGTTGGGCTTCCGTACCTTTGTGCTGCAAGGGGGCGAAGCGCCGGCGGTGAAGGATGAGGGGATGGTGGAGACAGTTGCCGCCATCCGGCAATCCTTCCCGGATTGTGCCATTACCTTATCCTTGGGCGAGAAATCGCGGGAAGCCTACGAACGTTTCTTCCTGGCAGGTGCCAACCGCTATCTGTTGCGGCACGAAACCTGCAACGAAGGGCATTATCACCGGCTTCATCCTGCGGAGATGTCTCTTTCCCATCGGTTGCAATGCTTGGACTGGCTGAAAGAGATAGGCTATCAAGTGGGAACCGGAATCATGGTGGGCAGTCCTTATCAGACGGTGGACCATTTGGTAGAAGACATTCTCTTCATCGAACGGTTTCAGCCGGAGATGATAGGAATGGGACCTTTTCTTCCGCATCACGATACTCCGTTTGCCTCTTTTCCGCCGGGAGATATGGAGTTGACGTTGAAGTTGCTTTCTATCTTCCGGTTGATGCATCCCGCGGCACTGATACCTGCTACCACTGCCCTGGCCACACTTGCTCCGGACGGACGGGAACGGGGAATATTGGCTGGCGCCAATGTCGTGATGCCTAATCTTTCGCCTTCTCATCAGCGGGCGAAGTACTCCCTCTATGATAACAAAGCTTCTGCGGGTGCCGAAGCGGCAGAAGGTTTGCTAAAATTGGAGGAACAACTGAAAGGGATAGGCTACGAGGTATCAAGAGAGAGAGGAGATTATGAGAATGGAGAATTGACCGTTGATAATTGATAATTTTCAAATCTTCATTCTTTATTTTAATTACCAATTATCAATTTACGAAGTGTATAACATAAAGTCAAGACAAGCAGAAGAATTCATCAATCACCAGGAGATATTGGATACATTGGAGTATGCGCAGGCAAACCGCAACAACCGTCCGCTCATCGAAAGTTTGATTGACAAGGCTGCTTTGTGCCAGGGGCTTTCCCATCGGGAGGCGGCCCTGCTGCTGGAATGTGACGAGCCGGAACTGGTGGAGCGCATCTTCCATCTGGCACGCGAAATCAAACAAAAATTCTATGGCAACCGTATCGTGATGTTTGCCCCGCTTTACCTTTCCAACTATTGCGTGAACGGCTGCGTCTATTGCCCGTATCATGCCAAGAACCGTACCATCTCCCGCAAGAAACTCTCGCAAGAGGAGATACGCCGCGAGGTTATCGCCTTGCAGGACATGGGACATAAACGCCTGGCGCTGGAAGCCGGAGAAGACCCTCGAAACAACCCTATCGACTATATTTTAGAGTCCATCCGCACCATCTACAGCATTCATCACAAGAATGGGGCCATCCGCCGGGTGAATGTCAACATCGCTGCTACTACGGTAGAAAATTACCGTAAACTGAAAGAAGCGGGTATCGGTACCTACATTCTATTTCAGGAAACTTATCACAAGGAAAACTACGAAACCCTCCACCCTACCGGACCGAAAAGTAACTATGCTTACCATACGGAAGCAATGGACCGTGCAATGGATGGAGGTATTGATGATGTCGGCTTAGGCGTGCTGTTCGGACTCAATAACTATCGTTATGATTTTGCAGGGATCATCATGCATGCCGAGCATTTAGAGGCAGCAAAGGGAGTCGGACCACATACCATCAGCGTACCGCGTCTGCGCCGTGCCGATGATATCGATCCGGATGTATTTGACAATGGAATTTCTGACGATCTCTTTGCAAAAATCGTAGCCTGCATCCGTATTGCCGTTCCATATACAGGCATGATCGTGTCCACCAGAGAAAGTGCCGAGACCAGAAAAAAAGTATTACAGCTTGGAATTTCCCAGATCAGCGGTGGTTCAAGAACCAGTGTCGGCGGCTATGTAGAAGAAGAGCCGGAAGAAGAAAATTCTGCACAGTTTGACGTAAGCGACAGAAGAACGTTAGATGAAGTAGTCTGTTGGTTGATGGAAATGGGCTTTGTACCGAGTTTTTGTACCGCATGCTACCGCGAGGGAAGAACCGGTGACCGTTTTATGAAGCTGTTAAAGAGCCGCCAGATCGTCAACTGCTGTCATCCGAATGCACTGATGACCTTAAAAGAATACTTAGAGGATTATGCTTCCCCGAAAACAAAAGAAATCGGTGAAGCCCTGATACAGAAAGAATTGAATGTCATCACAAATCCAAAAGTAAAAGAAAAAGCAGCAGAATACATTGCGAATATCCATAATGGACAGAGAGATTTCCGGTTCTAGGAAATTCTACATCTTGTGTATTCTTTCTTGAAAAGCGTACTATTTTGTGCTATCTTAGAATAAGTAAAATTAAGGCAGTACATAGGGAGAGCAGTAATGAGTGTACAGGACAAAGTAGAGCGGGTTCTTCGTGAATTCTATGTGTTATATTCGAGAAGCGAGCCATATGACAAGAATGCTGAACGGGTGATCGTCAACAAAAAAGAGGCATTGGCATTGCTTGAGCAGTTGAAAAGCTGCATGAATGAAATGATGGAAGAATACGAAATGACTTCAAACAGCAGAGAACGCGGCGAGCGTGAAGCGAGAAGACGCCGGGATGATATCATCTGGGATGCAAATCACAAGGCAGAAGATATTTATGCGGCATCAGTTCTCTATTCTAATGAAGCACTCGGGCATATCCAGACGATCATACAGAACGCAACGGATGAAATGGAAAAGATGTTCCATACTGCAAAGAAAGAAATGATGAAGCAGCAGCAGACCGTCCGTGATAATCAGTTAGAGCTGAAGTCTTCGTTAGAAGATTTGAAGGATACAGATAAATACCGGAAAGTAATCGAGGAACGAAATAAAGAGATCAAGAAAAAGAAAGAACAGGACAGCCAGAAAAAAGTAAAAGAAAACACCGGGGCTGAAATGGCAGCATTTCCGGCAGGAAAACCGGAAATAAAAGTAAACCCGGCATACTTTGAAAAGATCGGAAGACCTGTTCCGGTACCGGATGTGTCGGAGACAAAGGCAGCACCGGAGTTGGATATCAAAGTAAATCTAGATGCGGAATACTTCCGCTGGAGACAGAAGAAAAAAGCAGATGGTTAAAAAACGTGCCCATCAGATATGGAAAGAAACTTTCCATATCTGATGGGCACAATCATTTAGGTAACACATATCCTATAATTTTTATCTTTGAATTTCCCCCAAAAACATCTTCAAAATATCTTAAGAAATAATTCCGTGTGAAACCCCATAATTCATGGTAGAATAGGGAAAACAGGAAAGGACGAAGAAAAATGGACAAGGTCAATATTTTAGTGTGTGACGATGATAAAGAAATTGTCGATGCAATAGAGATATATTTACAGCAGGAAGGGTATCATGTGATCAAGGCATATGACGGAGAGCAGGCGATCGAGCAGTTAGAAAAAAATGATGTACAGCTTCTCATTATGGATGTTATGATGCCAAGACTGGATGGCATTCGGGCAACCTTGAAGATCCGTGAGAACAGCAGTATTCCGATCATCATTTTGTCAGCAAAAACAGAGGACTCAGACAAGATCTTAGGACTGAATATCGGGGCGGACGATTATGTGGAGAAACCGTTCAATCCGCTGGAACTGGTGGCACGAGTGAAATCCCAGCTTCGCAGATATACACAGCTTGGAAGC
>ENA-OPCV01002172-OPCV01002172.1-human-gut-metagenome-genome-assembly--contig:-NODE-2172-length-12865-cov-4.110695_pt1 | contig 12865 bp, 16 predicted proteins | sample MGYA00241257_ERZ501494 | MGnify/ENA primary metagenome ERZ501494 (study PRJEB25962, sample SAMEA2042618) | human gut metagenome | biome: human gut; feature: human-associated habitat; material: faeces...
AGTCGAAGCTAAAGTAAAAGGAGTTAATTCCGACGAGATAAGAACTTAAATTAAATGCCATATGCATAAGGGTGCTTCCCCAGATACTCTGTGTTTTTTCAAAGATGTACGCCAAAATAATACCAAAGGCAGCCGCGTACAATCCCTGAACAATATTTTTATGGTATATACCAAAAATCAGTGCCGAAACAAGCGCTGACACATCAACCGGAAAACAAGTTCTAAGTCCACCGTAAATCACGCCGCGAAACAGTAGTTCCTCCGCAATCGGTCCCACGACAACAACAAGAAGCAGCACAGCAAACGGAGAACCGTTTTTCAGGCTTAAAATCTCACTGACATTGTCATAGGAAGCAAATATGTTTGGCAGAAGATACCTCAAAAATCCAACAGTGATGCCAATCGCATACTGTCCAAACAACCCAATCGCCGTCAAACCGGCGATACGCTTTACCGTAAACAGTGGGCGGTAATCCGGTCTGTAATGCCATTTATTCTCCCGCACGGCATACCAGAAACCAAACACAAATAATACAACCAATTTCAAAATAAAATTTGCCATAATCTGCACTTGAATTTGTTCCTGCTTTGTCATCCCTTTATGTAACACAAGTCCAAACAAGGCACGAAACAACACTTCCAAGCCGTAACAGACAAGGAGGGCAAGCAGCGTCCAGCCAATTGTCTTTATTATTTTTTTCAATCTGCCATATCCCCCTTAAACTAATTTACCGTTTCGTTTCTATTTCCAACGGCATTGATATTCATTTTACCACGCCGTCTCCAATCGGTCAATTTTCTATTGCTAATTTTCTTTGTAAATGATAGTATGTTTATGATGCTGTGGGAGGACATCTGTTGGATGTAACATTAAATAACCGCCTGCTTATCAGGCTTAAGAATGGAGGATACTTATGAAACTCTGGGGAGGACGATTCACCAAAGAGACCAATCAGTTAGTACACAATTTTAACGCTTCCATTTCCTATGACCAGAAATTTTACAAACAGGATATTTTAGGAAGTATTGCACATGTAACAATGTTAGAAAAACAGGGGATTTTAACTACTTCTGAAAAAGATGCCATTGTCGATGGCCTGCAGGGAATCCTGAATGATTTAGAGAGCGGTGCTTTAGAAATCACTGCGGAACACGAGGACATTCACAGTTTCGTAGAGGCAAACCTGATTGAACGCATCGGAGATCCCGGCAAAAAACTTCACACCGGACGCAGCCGAAACGACCAGGTTGCTCTGGATATGAAATTATATACAAGAGATGAAATCGTTGAAATCAATGATTTGCTCAAAGAATTGATGGTGGTAATTCACCGGATCATGTCAGAAAATATTGATACTTTTATGCCGGGCTTTACCCATTTGCAGAAAGCTCAGCCGGTGACACTTGCTCACCATTTCGGGGCTTATTTTGAAATGTTCCGCCGCGATCGAAGCCGCCTGCGCGACATCTACGACCGGATGAATTACTGTCCGCTCGGTGCCGGCGCTCTCGCCGGAACAACCTATCCTTTGGACCGCGAGTACACCGCTTCGCTTTTGAAGTTTGACGGTCCTACCTTTAACAGTATGGATTCGGTTTCCGACCGTGATTACCTCATTGAACTGCTCAGTGCTCTCTCGACGATTATGATGCATATGAGCCGTTTCTGCGAAGAAATCATTCTGTGGAATTCAAACGAATACCGTTTTGTTGAAATTGATGATTCTTATTCCACCGGTTCAAGTATCATGCCACAGAAAAAGAACCCGGACATCGCCGAACTTGTCCGAGGAAAAACCGGTCGTGTATACGGTGCTTTGATTTCAATGCTGACAACAATGAAGGGAATTCCGCTTGCTTACAACAAAGATATGCAGGAAGACAAGGAATTTACCTTTGATGCCATTGACACTGTAAAGGGCTGTCTGGCACTGTTTACCGGCATGATTGACACAATGAAGTTTAATAAGGAAATTATGGAAGACAGCGCAAAACACGGTTTCACAAACGCAACCGATGCCGCTGACTACTTAGTCAACCACGGTGTTCCTTTCCGTGACGCACACGGCATCATCGGACAGTTAGTACTGCTTTGTATCGAGAAGAAAATTCCACTCGACGACCTTCCATTGGAAGAGTATAAAAAGATTTCTCCTGTTTTTGAAGAGGATATCTACGAAGCAATTTCGATGAAAACATGCGTAGAAAAACGTAACACCATCGGTGCTCCGGGCGAGGAAGCCATGAAAAAAGTAATTGCTGCAAACGCTCTTTATTTGCAGGAAAGTTAATTGTTAATGATTCAAAAAAATCCCTGTCATTTCGGGTGAAAATCTCACCCGAAATTGACAGGGATTTTTCATATGCGTACTGTTTACCGCATGATAAACCATTTGATTGTTTCATTACTTTTTATCGCCGTATTTTTTCTCATAGTTGGCAATACATTTTTCAATAACCGCAATTGCTTCTGACGGACCACCAAAGTCCTTGACGTCTGTTTCCTTATTCTCTAAATCTTTGTATACCGAGAAGAAGTGCTGAATCTCTTCAAAGATGTGCTCCGGCAGCTGCTCAATGTCGGTATAGTAATTGTATGTTGGGTCGTTGTACGGAATCGCAATAATTTTCTCATCCATATCCCCATTGTCACGCATGTACATAACGCCAATCGGGTAACAGCGAACCAGCGACATCGGCTCAATTTCCTCCGAGCAAATCACAAGCACGTCAAGCGGGTCCTTGTCATCGCCGAGCGTTCTCGGGATAAATCCATAGTTTGCCGGATAATGGGTCGAAGTGTAAAGAATACGGTCCAAAATAATCAATCCCGTTTCTTTGTCTAATTCGTATTTTTTCTTGCTTCCTTTCGATATCTCAATTGTCGCAATGAAATCGGTCGAAGAAATCCGCTCCTTGCTGATATCATGCCAAATATTCATGTGTGGCCCTCCTAATTTTTTCTTGTGTAACCCCACGCATTATTAGCGAATATAGTTTGTACGGATTACCGGTTCTCTCTCCGGGAATGTAATGCCCTTCTCTTTTCCTGCTTCAATGCATGAAAGAAGCCATGCCATATTGTTTCCGAGCGTCCGCATCGTCTGCATTCCCTCTTCGTCCTGCTTCACTTCTTCTGCCTTGCCCCCATGCACCTGATTCCAATACTGGGAACCAACAACCGGCATACAGTTAATGGTAAAATACTTATTAATCTGGTCGAATGCCGCCGACGCTCCTCCACGACGACAACTTACTACAGCTGCTGCCGGTTTTCCGGTCATTTTACTGCCACCGCTGTAAAACGCACGATCCATAAATGATGTCAATGCTCCACTTGCCGCAGCATAGTGTACCGGCGAACCAAATATATATCCGTCCGCCTCTCCGGCCTTCGCAACAAATTCATTTACAACGTCCTTGCGGAAACATCCTTCTCCCGTCTTCGCACAGGCTCCGCATCCGATACAACCGGCAATTTCTCCATTACCAACCCAGAAAATCTCCGATTCAATGCCATATTTCTCTAACGCACCTGCCACTTCTTTCAGCGCCGTATATGTGCAGCCTTCTTTATGAGGACTTCCATTTACCATCAGTACTTTCATGTCATCCTTCCTTTCCAATGAATCAATCACTGCTCTTTTTGATACATTTTATTATCTTATCTTGTCTAGTATAACAGACCATTCTCCAAAAGGAAAGTAAGAAATGCTTCGCATCCCTCTAAAACATCATCATACGTCTCGTCAAAATTGCCGGTATACCATGGGTCTGCAATATCTCTTCCATCTCCGCTCCACGCTAAAAGTTTGCTGACTTTCCCCTCCTGGTCACCGCCTAAAATCCGGTTTATATTCTTCATATTCCAGGTATCCATGCCAATGATGTAGTCAAATTTGTCGTAATCGCTGCGGCTTAACTGGCTCGCTCTATGTGGCAGGACCGGCACTCCTACCTGACTTAGTTTGCGCACGGTTCCGCGGTGCGGCGGGTTGCCTAACTCCTCTGTGCTCGTCGCTTTGGAATCAATTGTAAATTGGTCGGAAAGACCACGCTTGTTTACCATGTCTTGGAAAACAAATTGCGCCATGGTGCTGCGACAGATATTGCCGTGGCAGATAAATAATACTCGAATCATAACTTTCTATATCCTTTCGATACCTTTCAACACCTCAAAATTCTAAGCACATCGGTGTTTTCTGTATCCATATTCTTTTTTTCATTTTTTATCAAAATACACCTTATTTTCTCATATTTTCACACTCAAAAGGTGTAAAAAAAGGTGTAAATTTGAACGTTTTGCACCTTGCCTTTTCGACAGGCTAACTAGAAGTTGAACATCTCCATTTCTTCTTCACTTGCTAACTGCTCCACAATTTCTTCCTGGTGCATCAATTCATTTTCTTTTTGCATCATTACATACATTTCTTCTTTCACATCATCTACCTGCAGATGTGTGTATGTATCAAAAGTAATTTCCATAGAACTATGTCCCATAATATACTTTAGCTTGGCAGGATTCATACCTGCTTTTGCCATCTTGGTACAAAAAGTATGTCTGCACACATGAGGAGTTATCGTTGGCAATGGTTCCTTATACAGCTTATTGTACTTCTCTCTGATAAATTGAAAATACTTTTCCCAATGCAATGCCACCATCGGCATGTCATTCTGGTCTAAGTAAAGGAAACCACTATACCCATCGACCACAGGTTCCTTCTTTACTTTTCTACGATTTTTAATAATCGTCCGAAAGCACTCCGCCACTTGCTCTGTCATGGGAACTTTTCGCACACCGGCTGTTGTTTTTGTCTTCTGAATAATATATGCTTTCTTTTCGTTATACACCCGAACCAATTGATGATCTACATTTATCACCATATTGTCAAAATCTATATCCGAAATTGTAAGCCCAACAAATTCAGAGATTCGCAATCCCGTGTTAAACAGTATATATACACCCTCATACACTCTATTATAGTGTACATCGGAGCGAATAAAGTCAAGAAATAACCTTTCCTGCTTTCTGGTAATTGCCTGTCTCATAACACTATCATTAACAATCACACTAGCCAATTCAAAGTCAAAAGGATTCTTTCTTATAAAGTCATCCTCATAAGCCAATTGAAATGCCGGTCGTAACACGCCTCGAATGGAATGTATGGAACTATATCCTCTTCCATTTTTCTGCAAATTGATTAACCATGCTCGTGCATCTGATGTTCGTACCGACGATATTTTTCGCTTGCCAAAATCATCTTTTTTCAAGAAATTGACCACCGTTTTGTATCCCAGCCGTGTACTTGGTTTAACACCGATTTTTTGCGAAATATATAATTCCACCAAAGCTAATACTGTCATATCTCCACGACTTATTGCCAGTCTATCCTGCTTATCCTTCATGATTCGCGCAATTTTCTCACGCAACGATTCATCTTTTTTTCCATTTACTGCAGGGTCATTTGGCACTAATCGAGTAGAATACACATATCTGGATTTACCTAACTCATCCACATATTTATAACGGTATCTGCCATCCGCCAACTGTATCTCTCCATTGTGAAGTTTTCTGTTCTTTTTGTCTCTTCTATTTGTTTTCATATATGCTTTCCTTTCTTTTCATTAAAGAAAGTCAAGCCCTAATATGATATAAACATGATAACACATTTCTTTACTTCTGCAAAAGTTTTATTTTTCTACATTTATATACTACTTTAACTAAACCGCATTTGCAGAATCCAAATATTCTTCAAATAATTTTCGCTTTATCTGAACACGATTCCCAACCATCAATATATACGGTGCATATGGATCTTCTGATACAAGCGCCCGAAGCCTCGCGCGTCCAATATGAAAATATGCTGCCGCCTCATCAATAGTCATGGTATATCTTTGCCAAATAGGAACATCCAATTTTTCTACTTTTGATGACATGGTTTCACCTCCACCATTAATCAGGCACTTCACACAAGAGTCCATTTACCAGTCCTTCCACTTCTAAACGATATATCATTAATCGAAGAAGATAATTAGCCATATGTCGTGCACCACGCTCCCAATCTTCTATTGTTCGACAAGGAATCCCAAAATATTCGGAAAATTCTTTCTGCGTCATGCCTGCTTGTTTTCTTGCTTTCTTTAATAATTCCATTGTTTCCATTTACGCCCCCTTTTTACAATGAACTGCTTCCCGTCAAGTAGACAATTGAAAAAATATAAATTTTTCCTGCCAGTAGAGTGAACTACTGGCAGTTTTTATGCAGCTTGTAAGTAAAGTGTGTGTTTTTCCATAGGAGTTAAAACTCCAAGATTTCTTTGCAATCGTTTATTGTTGTAGTAATCTATATAATCCTCAATCATTTTTATGAGTGTTTCTTTATCAGTGAATCGTTTTCCATAGTAACGTTCTCTCTTTAAAATTCCCCAAAAACCTTCCATCGGTCCATTATCGATGCACCTGGCTACTCTTGACATGCTCTGCACCATACCTGCCGCCTCGATTTTCGCGTGGAATGCCCTGTTAGTATATTGGAATCCCCTGTCGCTATGAAACAATGGATGTGCATCAGGGTTTTTTGTCACCGCATCCTCAAAGTTGCTAAATACAAGATGATTGTTGTTCGAATCCCCAATCGTGTAAGCTACAATTCTTCGGTCATATAAATCCAAAATTGCACTTAAATAGACCTTACGTTTCTCAATCCCGATATAATAATGGAACTCTGTTACATCTGTGAGCCATTTTTCATTTGGTGCATCAGCAGTAAACTCCCGGTTAAGTATATTTTCTGCTATATATTGGGGATTTGAAGCCTGTCTCGTGCATCCATTATTGGAGTACTTGATAGTTGATTTAATATTAAGTTTGCGACAAATACGTAACACACGTTTGTCATTAACATCAATGTTATGATAACGTTCCAATTCATCTCTGATTCTGCGATATCCTTTGTCCGGCGATTCCGTATGAATCTTTTCTATTTCATCTGCAATTCGTTTGTTTTTTCGTTCGTTTTCTGGAATTTCTCTATGTAACCATTTATAGTAAGCTGCTCTAGAAACTCTACCGAGTTTGCAAAGGTCAGTGATGGGATAATTATGTTCTTCGTGTTCGTCTTTGATTGCCTGATATACATATTCATGACGGACCAGGCTTAGCCCCGCCTCCTTTCTATCTCTTCGAGTTTTTTTAGGAAAGAAGCCTCCATTTCAGCACGTTCTTTCTCTGCTCTTAAAATTTTAACTTCGGCACGCAAACTTTCTAATTCATTCATCTCGTCAGGATTTTTCCGTTTTCCACGTTTATCTCTTAAAGCTTCCACTCCGCCAGATTCATATTTAATAGTGTAACTACGTGCCTGTTGATAAGATACCCGATGGTTCTCTGCTGTTTCAGCATAATTATGGTTATGTGCGATGCAATATTGTACTATTTCAACCCGTTCTTCAAATGTGGTTTTTCTTCCTTTGGTCATGATAATACTTCCTCCTGTTCCAGAAGATTTTAACTCTTCATGACCATTATACTTCTTTATCCACTTTTGTAACTTACTTTTTGAACGAATACCATATTTTTTACAGATATCTGTTTGTGATCCTTTTCCAGACAGATAGTCTAGAACTGCCTTCCTTTTTAATTCAGCAGAATAATGCTTATAACTTTTCATCAAGAATGCATCTTCTCCCATACTTTCATAATTAGTAATCCATTGTTGAATGGAAGCTTGAGATATACTAAACTCATTTGCAAGTATTCGTTGGCTTGTCAGACCGTTCAAGTATCTTTTTACAGCATTTATCTTATCTTGTGCAGATATATTTCTTTTAGACATAAAATATGCTCCCTCCTAAGTAACAAGTTTAATTATTTCACTTGTCTACCTAGAAGGGAGCATATCAGTTTGTGTAAACCTTCAAACTGATGTAAGATAACATTACTCAGTTTGGAGGTTTTTATTGTGGCAAGAAGAAAAAGTAATTCACCACAAAAAGTAGCAATGCGTGAAATGATGCAGGGATATCTCAAGGAGAATGATATTAGTATCAAAAGCGGAAACGATGTTAATTCCATCATGCGGGATATGATGTCTGTTTTATTGGAAGGAGTTCTTGACGAAGAACTTAATGAGGAACTGGGGTATTCCAAATACGATTATCGCAATAAAGAGACCGATAACAGCCGGAATGGACATTCCAAGAAAACGATGCGTACCAGTTATGGAGATATGGATGTAGCAATTCCAAGAGACCGCAAAGGGGAGTATGAACCGCAGCTGATACTAAAATATCAGAATACGGTCACTCAGGGCATGGAAGAAAAGATCATATCTATGTATGCAAAAGGAATGACCACGGGAGACAATATGATCAAAAAGGCTGTTATCAATGGTGAAGACATTTCTTTTGCATCAGTTAGATTCCGAATGTAATTGTTGAATGAAGATACATATTTCTTCCAACAAAAATGTTGCTGAATTTGTAACGCAGTAGGAAAACAGATGAAACACTTTTTCTTTTGTTTCATTATATTAAAAAGAAATTTTTCGACATAATGTTTAACAAAAAATCTTTGAACACAATCAACTAAAGTTTTTTCATCAGAATGGTTTTGGTGTGTACTGAACATCACATAAATACTCCGTGGTTTTTAGTCAATTTCATTATATGAAACGGAACTGATTTATCCACTTTGTATTGAATGAAATATTGAATATTCAAAGTTCAAAGTGCCTTATTGATGTGGAAAGTTTTGGTCAATAAAAGTTTCAAACGGTCAATTAAATCAGCAGGTGTTGTTAAGAAGGCTTTATTTTTACCAAAAGGGATGTGGAAATTGTCGGATAGAATTCAATTTGAGTGGATTAATGAATAAATTGGTGGTAAGATATATATAGATGGATATACTTTTGGCATCATACGGCAGTATTGGGAGAAATGGAATTAGTCCTATTTGGAATAACATAATAGTACACCATATAATGGTGGTAGGAGTTCTAGAATATGGGCAGATGAGGCCAAATAAAAATTAGTATATATTTTGATATTCATCTAAAAAGTAGAAAGGAGGGCATGATTCCTGGGGGAATCATGCATAAGAGAATGGAATTAAAATTGAGAGGTAGGGTCTTGTATAGACCCAATGAAGCAGAAATTCAAAGAAAAGAAAATATGTGGAGGTTGAAATTACCACTTGATTATCGTCAGTTTTTAAAAGAGTATAATGGTGGCGTTCCAGAAAAAAGTGAGTTTAAAGGTATTCATAGTAATCGTACGTATATGGTGGAAACTTTTTTATCTATTATAAAAGTTGAAGACTATGATGAATTTGGTGATTACGATATTGATGTAATACATACGCAATTAGATGAGAGATTATCCGCTAATGGGGATTTGGTTGGATATGATATGGTGCCAATAGCACAGATTTTTGCAGGTGACTATGTATGCTTAGATTATAGGGAAAGCAGTGATCATCCATGTGTGTGTGTATGGAGTCATGAGGAATCAGGGGAATTTGATCCCGTGACATACAAGATTGCAGATTCGTTTACGCAATTCATAGAAATGTTATTTTAGTATTTGAGTTATTCTTTTTCTTTAGCACAAATATTAAATTTTCAAGGTTTAATACACCTTATTGATGTGTTAAGCTTTAATTGTTAGGGATTATGCCCTGTTTTACGAGCAAATTTCTCAACGGAGAAATAAGCGAACCCTCCAAAAAACACCCACACCGCAGGGGGGATAGCTTAAATGATGTGCAATGACAACCTCCTTTGCTATAATAATGATGATTTGTTCACCACATTAAAATACAAAGGAGGTTACAAATTAGCGAAAAGAATGATTAATTACATTATTTAATAATCACTATATTATTATTGATTTAGTTTGGGTGGGAGTATGGGAGGGATGAGAGGTTAGGTAGATTTTATTGATATATTGACAGGTGATTTGGAAGTTTCGAAATACAGAGATTATGCTAGTGTGGTTCACAATGCACTGAAAAACAGTATCGGTGAAAGAAAGTCGTATCGAAATAAAGTTCTAAATGAATCAGTAAACAAATCAATAAATAGAGATGCTATTAAAATTAATAGAGCTTTCATTTATTTCTTACAAATTAATAATTCATCTAACTGGCGTTGGAGATCAGAAGCAGATTCTGCAGAAGAGTTTGCTGATGATTCCAATGCCTTTTTGTATTTCAGATATCTTACAAGGGTTTGATTTATGACAGGATCCTTAAAAGACAAAGAAATCGTGTTTGTTACATAATTATCGGAGTTATCTTTTTGACATTCTATCTCCAAATCGGAGTTTTCAGCTAATTTGATAAGTAATGCAAGAATATCACTGGTAGTAGTGAGATCAAAGGAAAGGAATACCAAAACACTAACATTGAGTGCATTTGCTATTTTGACGAGCTGCTCTGGTTTTGGATTACGGTATCCGCATTCGTATTTCTTTATGGTAGATACATTGATGCCGGAGAGAGTGCTTAGTTCTTCCTGCGACATATTATTTATTTTACGATATTTTTTGATTTTGTCGGCGATGCTTTCGGCGTTCATATATACCTCCCATTATTTAGCGTTTATTTTAATTATAATACCATAATAGTTCACAAATGTGAAATACAAAAATGTAAAAAGATATTGACGTTCACAAAAGGGAACTGTATAATAAATACGAAAGGTTCACAAAAGAGAACTTGAAAGGACTAAATTGGTCTTTTAAGGTTCAATACAATTTGTTTCAAAGAGTGTATTCTATGGCTACAGGTTGAAAATACCTGTGGACAACTGAATATCATCAATTACAACATGGAGATTTCTGGTATGTAATCATAACAATAATCAGTGGTAATTTGCGATGAGAGTCGATGGATCGAGAGATGAAGATGGAGCAGATAATGATGTTTGGTATGGCAGAATGATAATTACGCATGAAGGAGATTATAGGATCTCCTGGTCCTCGAAATGGCAGCAGAGGGCAGGAAAAGAAAGCATTTCCGGTACATGTGACAGTATTTCAGAAGGATGTCTTTGGAAGGCTTGGAAAAACAACGGTTTTCATGGCAGAGCAGCTTGTAACAATTGATGACCGGCAGATTTTAATGAAAGCAGGGCATATTCCAGAGCAATCAAACATCATGCAAAAAATCAACGACCTTTTAAAGCGTCAGTTGGGTTTGGGAGAGTGATGCGATTGGAATCAGATAATATGAACATTCCAATATGGGAAAAAGCGATGTTGACGAAACAAGAAGCTGCATTATACAGCCATATCGGAATCAACAAGCTTGAAGAAATGTTAAAAGTTCCAAATTGCCCATTTGTTTTATATGTTGGAAAGAAAAAGCTGATAAAACGCAGGGAATTTGAAGAATATTTGTCCGAGCAGATCGAAATATAGGATTTTACATTTGAGCCTCTTTATGATATGATTAAATTTGAGTATTGAGGCTCTTTTTGTGTGAAAGGAGCTGCAATATGGGTAAAAACCTAAAAGGAAAAGAGCTTGGTCTGGGAATAAGCCAAAGAGAAGATGGCTACTATGTTGGAAGATATACGAATAAATATGGGAGACGTGTTCAAAAATTATTCCTAAAGCTTCAAGAGTGCAGACAGTGGCTAGCTGACTCCGCATATCGCGATGAACACAGCAATATAGATTTTCCGGAGGAAATGACGGTTGATTCGTGGTTTGAGTATTGGATTTCGATGAAGAAGAGAACTGTTCGACCAAATACAGTTCGAAACTATACGGAACGATATCACCGCAATATTAAACCGGTTATAGGGAAAAAGATACTGGGTAGTGTGAATACCATTCAATGCCAGACGGTTATGAATCGTATGGCGGATGAAGGCTATCGCACTTCAACAATCTATCAGGCGCGGATTACATTGTATAATATGTTGGATTATGCCTATCAGAATGATGTGATCATGAAGAATCCATGTAACAAGATGGTTCGTTCTGATATAGGTAAGCCTTCTGAAAAGAAAGAGGCATTGACATTACAGTATCAGCGTGAGTTTTGCAATGTGATCAAGGGAAATGCGTACGAGTATCAGTACCGTTTTCTGCTACAGACCGGTCTTCGTACCGGAGAGCTGGTAGGGTTGAAATGGTCAGACATTGATATGGATCGCCGTACCATGACGATAAGGCGCTCTATGGAGTATCGCCATTCTACAAAGGAATGGAGGATTGGTGAACCGAAAAGCAAGGCGGGATACCGGACGATACCATTGACAGAGGAAGCCGTCGAGATCTTGAGACAGCAAAAGATGAAAAATAATGCGCTCAAGGTTACGGTGATGGAGTGGTCAGAGTTTGTATTCCTTTGCAGAAAAGGAACACCGGTTAAGAACAGCACATATGATACGATGCTGTTCAAGCTATGTGATAAAGCGAAGATTCCCAAGTTTTCCATGCATGTGCTGCGACATACGTTTGCAACCAGATGCATTGAAGCCGGAATGAAACCTAAAACATTACAGACAATCTTAGGTCATTCCAATATTGGGATCACCATGAACCTTTATGTGCATACAACAGAAGAACAAAAACAAAAAGAAATCGACCAGATTGCGGATGCTTTGAAAGTGGTTTAATTTTTTTTGCTCTCAAAAATTGGTACATGATTGGTACGTTAACCAAAATTTTTGAGGGCAGAAAAATTGCTGTCTCGAAAAATTGGTACATAAATTGGTACATAAACGAGATGCCAAAACCCGCAAAGCCCGTAAAATCAAGGTTTACAAGAAAGGAAAGATAGAAAATGAAACTAGGAATTGCTGCTTCACTTTTTTCAGTGCTAGTTTGTGATCGTCCCTCATGCGCAGGAATT
>ENA-OPCV01002177-OPCV01002177.1-human-gut-metagenome-genome-assembly--contig:-NODE-2177-length-12849-cov-2.249101_pt1 | contig 12849 bp, 9 predicted proteins | sample MGYA00241257_ERZ501494 | MGnify/ENA primary metagenome ERZ501494 (study PRJEB25962, sample SAMEA2042618) | human gut metagenome | biome: human gut; feature: human-associated habitat; material: faeces...
ATATTTTCTTACTCTCCCTTTGACTCACTTTTCTTCCTCCTCACATCCACCAGGAAATCATTTCCCCCGGCAGATCCTTGTCTCATAAGGACGCAGCACATCTGTCTGCATATCTTTCTCTGATTTTATTTCAAAACTTCAGTTCATATCTTGTAACATCCATCTCCACTTTGCCATCTGCAAAGAAGGAAATTCCATCTGCCTCCAGATCTGTATAAATCGTTGCAGTCATCACATGTTCTCCATCATTTACAAAAATCTCAGCACTAAAGCGATCCAGGATCAGCCGAAGCTTAATTTCTCCATTTTCACTATTCACAAGGCTTCTTCTCTGATGGATAATTGCGCGTCTGGAACCGGAGAACTTACGGTCAATTTTCAATACGGATTCATAAGGGCGGAAGCTTACTGCTGTATGGTACGTATCATTCTGGGCAAAACGCACTGCAAATTTCTTATAAATATTCTGCGCATCTGCCGGGCGAAGAGTGATTTCCATATCCACGCATCTTCCCTCTATGCCATCCAGACGAATTACATCCTCAAAAGCAACATTCTTATATTCTGTCTTATTTGTGCGAAGCTTCTCAATTTCCCGAACCGGTTTCTGGATCAGGCGGCCGTCTTTAATGGAAAGCTCTCTTGGAAGGCTCATCTGTCCAAACCATTTGCCCTTTGGAATTCTATTATTCGCACATGTATCCCAGTTCTGCATCCAGCCGATCATAATTCTGCGGCCATCCGGTGCTTCCACTGTCTGCATTGCATAAAAATCAATTCCATAATCCACAGACTGATTGAACTGCTCTTTTAAGGTATATGTATCCTTGTCCATTTCTCCTATGATACATAAAGTGCCGTTTCCGGTATGATATTCCAAGCCTTCCGGCAACATATCCTGCGGACTTGTCAGGAGAACGTGTTTTCCATCCAGTTCAAAGAAATCCGGACACTCCCACATCTTTCCAAAACGTTTCTTATTTTCTGCAAGGATGCTGACAAATTCCCAGTCAAATCCATTTGCACTTCTGTAAAGAAGAATCTGTCCACTTCCGTCTGCCGGTCTGCTTCCGATCACACAATAGAAGTTTCCATCTTTTCCTTTCCAGATCTTTGGATCACGGAAATCCACTTTACTTGCACCTTCCGGAAGATCCTTTTCTGTCAAGACCGGATTCTTCTCATACTTCACATAATCTCTTCCGTCTCCGACAGCTACCGCCTGTGTCTGTATATCTCTTTTACTTCCATCTTCTAATGTTTCATGATCTACGGCTGTATACATAAGCAATTGTCTACCGTCATCCAACTCTATTGCACTTCCCGAAAAACATCCACCCTTATCGTATTCTTCATCTGGTGCAAGAGCTGCCGGGAGATATTCCCAATGCAATAAGTCTTTACTTACCACATGCCCCCAATGCATACTGTCCCAATGTGTATCGTATGGATTATACTGATAAAATAAATGATATTCTCCCTGATAGTATGAAAATCCATTCGGATCATTCATCCAGCCTACATACGGACTCACATGAAAAGCCGGTCTGTCTTCTGCTTTTATCTGCTTTCCCTGTTCATCTTCATATTTTCTAGCCTTTTCTAACATCTCACTCATGCAAATTCTCCTGTTGTTCGTATCGTTATTTTTCTTCACTTAATGACTTCTGATACTCATCAAAGTACTTCTGTTTAATTGAAAGATAATCTGAAAGCCCATACTGTTCCATTTTCTTTAAATAGGAATCCCACTCTTTTTCAATTCCTCCATTCAGGATCCAGTCTGCTTTCTTCTGTTCTGCATATTTTTTTATATCTGTATCGTACTGAGATACTTTATTCGTATCATCAATGCTCATAAAGACATTTGGATAAACATATTTACTGTTCATATCCTGTAAATAAGTTTCATGCATATTATCCAAACGCCATTTTGCATCTTCCGGCTGTGTTACATATACATCATAATATTCATTTAAAACTGCAAGAGGTCCATTTACCGATTGTGCCTCACGCACTTCTACCGGAGACTGTGTTCCAAGATCCATATGCTTTAGCATTTCTCCACCATCTTTGTTTGTGGACAGTTCAAAAATGTTAAAGGAGTCCTTTTCTCCATAAGTTCCCCAGTTATTCTGTGGTGATTGAAGTGGTGCATACATCTGATCAATCCATGCAGCAGCAAGTGCTGTATTCCGACAACTTGACGTAAGAACACATCTTCCACGGTCAAATCCACTTGTTTCACTGTTGTTCTGTCTCGTGATATTTCTCATACCATTCGGTCCTGTCAGCGCCGGTAGCATCACATAATCTTCATTGTTATCAATATTTGCAATATCCCATGTAAAGCAGAGACCATATCGATGATTCTTTCCTTTTGCTACATAAGTGGACCACTCTTGTGTAAATGCTTCCGGGTCGATCAGATCCTCTGTTACAAGCTTATGTAACCATTCGATACCTTCTTTATAACCTTCCTGAACCGTTGTGTAAATAACTTTTCCTTCATCCGTTACAGCGAAATGATCCCCTGTGTCTCCATAACCTTCTCCAAATCCATTGATCAAAATTGCAGGATCCTGATCTCCATTATTTATGATAAATGACATTGGGATTACATCACCTTCAATGGAAAATTTCTTTTCAAGTTCATCTGCATGATCACGAAATTGAATTAATACCTGTTCCAGTTCATCTGTTGTTGTCGGAATCTCAAGACCAAGATAATCCAGCCATTTTTTGTTGATATACGGTATATCTCCGATTGCCTGAATGGCTTCTTTCCCAGCTCCAAGCTGCTCAATCCATGGAAATGAATAAATATGTCCATCTGGTGCTGTACACATTGTCCTGTATTCTGGATATTTTTCAAACACTGCCTGTAAATTCGGCATATATTTATCTATCAGATTTTCCAATGGAATGATAATCCCCTGCTTTGCATAACGCAGCAAATCGTAATCACTCATTCCGGCATTGAATAATCCATCCGGCAGATTTCCAAACTGAGCAAGTGCCAGATTTTTCTTATCAGAAAACTGATCCGATACAAAACAAGTCCAATCAATATGAACATTCGTCTGCTCTTCCATTCTCTGAAAGATTACTCGTTCATTTGGCTCCTGTGTTGATGTAGCCGGTGCACTTGTAATAAAGGAAAGTTCTGCAGTTTCCTTCAATGGAAACTGCACTTCCGTTGCAGGTGTATCCGGGTTGATTTCAGCTTCAAGCTGCTGCTCTTTTCCACAACCTGTAACTCCCACCAGCATCGTCAGAGATAGTACAATTGCAAGTAATGCATTTACTTTTCTTTTCTTCATATCTGTATCATTCCTTTCTTATTAGCCTTTTACCGATCCAACCATAATTCCTTTGTCAAAGTACTTCTGAAAGAATGGGTACATTACTAACAGTGGTAAACTTGATACTACAATGGTTGCATATTTGAGCTGTTCTGCTATTTTTGCCATTTCCGCTGTGCTCTGAATATCGGCAATCATGCCCGGCTGTGGTGTATTCTGTACTAAGATAGAACGGAGTACTAACTGTAATGGCTGCAAATTCGCATCATTCAAATAAATCATTGCGTCGAAATAACTGTTCCACATTCCAACGAAAGACCAAAGCGCCAGTACTGCAATGATTGGCTTACATACCGGAATCATAATTTTAAAGAAATGTTGGATTTCATTTGCTCCATCAATCGCAGATGCTTCTCTTAATTCTGTTGGAATTGACTGATAATAAGTTCTTGCAAGAATCATATTCCATACATTAAATGCTCCTGGAATCAGGATTGCCCACACTGTATTAACCATATGCAGTTGATTGATCAAAATGAATGTAGGAATCATTCCGCCGCCAAAAAACATAGTAATTAAGAAGATAATATTAAAAACCTTTCTTCCTACAAATTCTTTTTTGGACAGCGGATACGCTGCCAACAATGTCACAAAAACAGAAATAACTGTAAATGCAAGTGAATACAGGAAGGAATTTAAAAATCCACGCCAGATCATTTCATTCTCTAATACTCTTCGATAGGCATCTAATGTCCAGTCCTTGATTTTAAAACTCAATCCCTGGTTATTCAAAACAGTCGGATCCATAAAGGATGCGAGTACCACATAAACAATCGGTATCGCTATAGAAAGGACGAATAAACCAAGAATGGTAAATCCGATTCCAAGGATTACTTTGTCTGTCCTTGAATATTTTTTCTTCTTTTTTTTCTCCATCTCTTCTCCCTCTTTTCTATAATCCTTCTCCGTCATTCAGTTTCTTAACAACACAGTTTACAAAGATCAACAAGATAACATTTACAACCGAGTTGAAGAGACCTACCGCTGTCGAATATCCATAATCTCCGTTCAGAAGTCCAATACGATATACATATGTAGACAGGATTTCTGATGCCGGCAAGTTCATGTCTGTCTGTAAAGCATATGCTTTTTCAAAACCTATACTCATAATATTTCCGGCCTGTAAAATAAACTGAATTACAATAATATTTTTAATTGCAGGCAACTCTACATACCAGATTTGCTGCAGAAGATTCGCTCCATCAATGAGGGCTGCTTCTTCCAGCTCTTTGCTGGCATTCGCCAATGCTGCTGTGTACATAATAGATGCCCATCCTGCTGTCTGCCAGATTCCGCTTGCAATATAGATGGTCCGGAATGCAGAAGGCATTGTCATCCAGTTTGTGCTGATTCCAAGTACTTTATTCAGCGGTCCTACAGGTGATAAAAGCATACGGACCATACCACAAAGTACGATGACTGAAATAAAGTTTGGCATATAGATCAAAAGCTGAACTTTCTTCTTAATCCCTGTCTTTCGGATACGATTCAGCAGCAATGCAAGAATGATCGGAACAGGGAACCCCCACAGCAATCCGTAGATACTCAGTTTTAATGTATTCATCAAATAATTCATGAAATCTGGTGAAGATAAAAATCGTCTAAAATACTCAAGTCCTACCCAGGGACTACCAAGAACTCCTTTTATTACATTGTAGTCTTCAAAAGCTATCAGGAGACCACCCATTGGGAGATACTTAAAAATAATTGTCAGTAAAAGCCCTGGCATTAGGAAGAAAAGATATAACTGCCAGTTTTTCTTCATATAAGTCATCTTTTCTCTCCACGTTCGTTTGCTCACGGACTTTGCTTGATTTTGCATTCTTTTCATGCACTTCTTCCTCCATTCCTTTAACTCTATGGAAAACCGGTTACGTAACCGGTTACTTTATAGTTTGATATTACTATATTCTTCTCTTTCTGTCAACACTTTTGCGCGATAAAATAACCGGTTACGTAACTGGTTATTTAAGTGTTGCGTTTTTCCATGAAAATTGCTATACTAAAAGATATTATGAACCATCAGCCATCATATTGAAGGAGATTCAACTTTTATGAGTAAAAAACAAGTAACTTTTGCAGATATTGCAGAATACACAAATTTTTCAAAGACTACAATATCAAGATACTTCAATCATCCTGATTCTCTTACCTTAGAAAACCAGGAAAAGATTTCACAGGCTCTTGACACACTTGGATATAAAAAGAATAAGCTGGCAAAGGTTCTGGCAAATGGAAAAAGTGAATTTATCGGAATCATTGTTCCAAACCTTTACCTGCACTATTATTCTGAGATGCTGACACAATTCCTTTCCAGCTACAGTTATTATCACTATAAATTTCTTGTTTTCGCCAGTGAACATGGCGCTGAAGAAGAACAACAGTACATTGAAGAACTTCTGTCTTATCAGATTGAAGGACTGATTGTTTTAAGTCACACTCTTCCATCTGAGAAACTTGCTTCCTATCAGATTCCTGTCATCGCAATTGAACGCGAAGCAGAATATATCAGCAGTGTCAATACTGATAACTATATGGGTGCACTTCAAGCTACTTCCCTGTTGATTCGGGATAAATGTGACATATTAATTCATATAAATGTCAATGTGAATAAATCCATCCCGGCTTATGACCGAATCCGAGCCTTTCAGGCTACTTGCGAAGAATATCATGTTCCATATGATATAGATCTTAGTGTAGAAGGTGATTCTTATCATGAGATTTTAAACGTAATCCGAGAGATTTTCAATAAAATAGAAGCAAAATACCCCAATCAAAAAAAAGGTATCTTTCTTGCGAATGATACCTATGCCAATATGTTTCTAAATTTAATTTTTCAAAAATACGGAACATTTCCGTCAACTTATGAGATTGTTGGATTTGACAATTCTCCGATTGCCAGCGAGGCAATCCTTCCGATCACAACCATCGGCCAGCAGATTGATGTGATTGCAAAGACTGCCATGGATCTTCTTGTCCAACAGATGGAAGAGCAGAAAAAGCGTGTTCCCAAACCATTAGGTGAACCTGTTCATAAACAAATTGCCCCTGTATTAATTCGTCGTAATACAACAAAATAATTTATTTTTCATGATTGAGAACGTTGCCTCCAGCGCCAGGACCTGATTACCGGTTCCGGCGCTGTCTTCTGATATCTGCAGATACTGAGTAGTAATCCTAGCAGGATATAAGATGTCAGCATACCTGATCTTCCTGTTGTAAAGAATGGACAGTAGATTCCCATCTCACCGACTCCTCCCAGATTTTCTAATATAAAAACTACTGTCTGAATCAGAAACAATGCTGTACATCCTGTTCCCATCACCATACCAAGCTGGTTCTTCTGATTTAATGAAATCTTAGCAAACCGAAAGATCAGAATCACCAGACAAAGAACCAGTAGAATACCTGCCAGTATTCCATAAGCAGCTACCACACTGGCAAGCAGATGGACACTTCCGTCTACGTATTTCAGAAGTTCTTTAAACTGCGGATTGCCATGAAATGCTGAGCTTCCGGAAATCATTTCCCGAATCATATTGACTCTCGGGAAATCTACTGCATAATCACCGATCGAGAAAATAGCCGCTATACGCTCTTTCTGGTAAGCCATGCCAAAACACCAGATGCCTCCTGCAAGCAGTACCGGTATCAGAACAACAACTACTCCGATTCCCGTAAGTACTGCTTTTTTACAAACCTGAAACCAGCCTTTGTAAACAGCCGCCGCCAAAACCACACAATAAACCACTTCCAGTATCATTGCCGCGATCAGGCTCTGGCTTCTTATGATCAGAAAATAAGACGGAATGATCATCCAGAGGATTGCCTTTAAAATTCCGCGATATCCCTGACCTCTGTAACTATATAATACCGCTGCAAACAACGGAATTGTCAGCCAGAGCAAATCAATCAGATTCAATACAATATTTCCGAAAGGAATTCTGATAAATCTTGTTGACCCATTCATTTTCACACCGGCGACCTGCAGTCCAATGAAAAGTAACACCTGATATGCGATCAAGATTGGTTTTGCATAAACCGCAATCCTCGTATAATCCATATAGCAAATACCAATCATCAGCACAAGTCCAAGCAAAAGTGCCGGCAGTTCCAGCGATGTATGCCAGCTCGATGACATTCCTGTCCAAAACAATTCTTCCGTCTTTCCTGCACTCTGCTCAATACCCAAAACAGTCTGATACATAACACTTCGTAAAAGATAGCCTGCAAGACTTAACCCAACAATCAGCGCAATCATTCCCCACGCCATTGTCGGCCGGTGGATTCTATCCATCTCAAGCCCGACTTCTACCGGATCACCCATTTCTCGAATCGCAGCTTCTTCTGCTTCTGTCTGACTCATTCCTTCACTTAGGAATTCCGCTTTCTGATCCTCAATATGATCATTGATCTCCTGTTCTATCGTCCCTCTTGCCATCTTACAGCGAATCTGTTCTGTTAATGTATGCAAATACTCCTCTCGTCTCATCAAACATCACCCTTTCTAACAAACTGCTGCATTCAGCACATTCACTACAGCCGATGAATAAATTTTCCACTCTTCTTTCTTCTCTTCTAAAACTTTCCTCCCGGTTTTCGTAATACTGTAATACTTACGAACCTTACCACCGACCTCTTTCTCATAAACTGTCAGATATTTCTTATCTTCCATTCCATGAAGCAATGGATATAATGTGCCTGCTTTTAATTCAAACACATTCTGGGACTTTTCTCTTAAGGTCTCGATCATCTCGTAACCGTACATATCCTTTTCAGATAAAAGCTTTAATAACAACATCGTTGTGCTTCCTGATACCAGACTTCTGTCAACTGCCATAACAATTCCTCCTAATCTTCTGATTTTACGTTAACCGTACACTTCTTAACATTCTCACTGCAGAATGAAACTCATCTTGCAGTAGTTCAAGAATGCCTCTGCAATCCTGCCGGAGGCTATATCAGTTGGTGGATTGACTCCCAGCTGATATATCGGTTATCTACATATCTTGGCTTGATTATATATCGATTATCTATATATGTCAATAAAAGCTTCCAAGATTCTTTGCATTTTTAATATAGTAAGAGCGAACAAACAGTAATTGTGAGCGAACAATAACAAAAAAGTCTTATTTTGTATTGTTTTTTGGATACAAAAACTATACTCTATGTGAAAAATATGTTATAATTTGTGTACACATTATGCAGTATAAATACATACTAGCCATACAATTCAATTTGTTGAACTAATTTAGGAGGAGAATTATGACTGATTCTGTTACAAATAAGATCATTTTAAGTGCCGACAGTACCTGTGACCTGGATCAGGAACTAAAAGAACGTTATCATGTACACTATTTTCCACTCCACATCATTCTGGATGGAAAAGATTATAAGGACGGCATTGACATTACACCGGAAGAAATTTACCAGAAATATTACGATGAAAAAATCCTTCCAAAAACAGCTGCTGTCAATGTTGCGGAATATATTGAACATTTTAAACCATGGGTCAATGAAGGCTATGAAGTGATCCATATCAATCTTGGTAGCTCACTTTCCAGTGCTCATCAAAACTGCTGTATTGCTGCTGAAGAGCTCGGGCATGTTCATGTGATTGACAGTTGTTCTCTCTCCACCGGAACAGGACTTCTTGTAACAAATGCCGGTCGGATGATCGAGCAGGGAATGAAAGCGGCAGATATTGCCGAAGCTCTTCGCGAACGCACAAAGCATTGTCATGCCAGCTTTATTTTGGATACGCTGACATTTCTACATGCCGGTGGGCGCTGTTCGACGGTCGCTGCTCTCGGAGCAAATGTTCTGAAATTAAAGCCATGTATTGAAGTCAGCACGGAAGACGGAAGCATGAATGTCGGAAAAAAATACAGAGGAACGCTTGATAAAGTTCTTGTGAAATATGTAAAAGACAAACTTGCTGCTTATCCGGATATCGATCCATCTCTGATCTTTATCACGCACTCCGGCATTGATCCGGAATATATTGAACTTGTTAAAAATACAATCGAAGAAGCTATGCATTTTGATGAAATCCATATAACGAAAGCAAGCTGTACGATTTCCAGCCATTGTGGACCAAATACGCTTGGAATTTTATTTGAAACCTGCTAAGGAGGAGACGCCTATGACGAATACAAAACCAGTTTTTCATGGAAGTGATATTGAGAAAATCAGTGAGTATTATCATATCGACCAAAACAGTATTACAAACTTTGCCGGAAATGTAAATCCACTCGGACTTTCCCCTTCTGTTAAGGAAGCTGTTGCGGCTCATGTGGACCTCTTTTCTTCTTATCCTGATCGAGATTATAAATCACTTCGCAACACAATTGCTGAGTACTGCGATGTTCCTGCTGATTTCATCCTGCCGGGCAACGGTTCAAGCGAACTGATTTCACTTTTGATTGAAACAAGAGCACCAAAACGCACTCTGATTCTTGGCCCAACCTATTCTGAATACTCCAGAGAACTTTCTTTCTCCGGAAGTACACAGGACTATTATCATCTTCAGGAAGCGGAAGATTTTGAATTAGATGTAGAAGATCTTTGCCGGACTTTGTTAAACGGATATGATTTTCTGATTCTCTGCAATCCGAACAATCCAACTTCTTCTGCCATCTTAAAAGATGAAATGCGTGCATTGCTTTCATTCTGCGCAAACCGCGATATCTTTGTTATGATTGATGAAACGTATGTAGAATTTGCACCTTCCGTTCAGGAAGTAACCGCTGTTCCATACACGAAAGAATTCTCTAATCTCATGGTACTGCGCGGTGTATCAAAATTCTATGCAGCTCCGGGAATGCGTTTTGGATACGGCATTACCGGAAATAAAGAATTCTTATCTCAGATGAAAGAAAAGCAGATTCCATGGTCCTTAAACAGCCTTGGAGCATATGCCGGCGAGCAGATGTTCAAAGACACTTCCTACATCCGCCAGACACGTGCATTAATCCTGACGGAACGTGATCGGATGTTTCTTGAATTAAAAAAGATGTCTTCTTTCAAGGTTTATTTTCCATATGGGAACTTTATCCTTGTGAAGATTTTAAAGCCAGAAGTAACTTCTTTCGATGTATTCGAAGCTTGTATAAAAGAAGGACTTATGATCCGCGACTGCTCTTCTTTCCAATGCCTGGATGGCGAATTCATCCGCTTCTGCATTATGAAACCAGAAGACAATAACCGGCTCTTAAAAGTATTGAAAACAATTTAATGATACCAGGGTCAAAAGGTCTGAAACCACCGGTGCTTGCACAAAGGTCTTTCTTAAAAAACGGGAGAATCTGATCCAACGATTCTCCCGCTTTTCTTCTTATTCTTTCTTTTGGTTTTGTACTTCCTTGCTTTTTCTATGATTCTACAGCTGTTTTCTAACAACAAGATAATCATCTCCATTCCGATAATATGGACATTGATAATGCTGATTTGTCATCAGACGGATGTAATCATCCTCATCCATATTCTTATCACAGAGATAACACTCATACTCCTCGTCATAAATATAATAAGTGCATGTTTCACAGCTGGTTCTTGACTCTTTACTCAATTTTCTCTCTCCATTTCCCGCCCGTTGCAGAGCCTGTAGCATTGCATTCTGTTGCTGTTCGTTCTATGTGCAGCTGGCAACTCTTTTCTTAGTATCATACCATGTTTTCATAGATTGCGTCCACTTTTCTGTCTAATGCAATTACCTTAGTCGCAACTAATAGCCTGTATCTTTTGTGTTTTATTTCTTATTTTCTGTATATTTGAATTATTTTTAACTTTTTTCTGATTTTCTATTGACAAATGCCTATCTGTGAGTTAATATAGAATCAACAAAAGGAAACGAAATAAAAAACAAAAAGGAGGACAAACCACCAGACACTTAATCCTTTCATTAAAATTAATTTTAAAGAAACAGAGGTATAGTCCAATGGGAAGGTAAATTAAATCCTTAAAAATCTAAAGAAAGAGGTACAGGCCACCAGAAAGAGTAATTTAAAAAACGGAAACGATATTTAAAGAGAGAGAGGTAAAATCCAATGGGATAGTTCATTAAATCATCAAACAAATAAATTGAAAGAGGTAAATTCCAATGGGACGATAAGTAAAAATCCAAAATAGATAAAAGAAGAATCGAAAGAAGGATATTCCAATGGGATAATTAAATGAAATAAAATATAAAATCACTATTTGAGATAATAGTTTCAGATAGATATCAAGTAAATAAGGAGGAATATTCCAATGGATGGAATAACAAAGTGAAGATCCACTGTATAGCGTAGGTGCATACGGTGGATTTTCTTTTGTCTCTTTTTCGTGGATATCCCGGATAATCAAATGGGATAACAAAAAGGGGCAAAGCTTTTTATGCTTCCACCCCATCACTTAAAAATGTTTAAAGTCTTAATATATAGTCTTTTTATTATCTCTTCACAAAGTACTCTTCATACCATACGAGGAACGTATAGATTGTCCATACTTTTCTCCAGTTATCAGAATTTCCTCCAACATATTCATCAAAAATCGCATTGATTGCATCCACATCAAAGAATTTCTCTGCAATATCACTGTGGAAGAGACGCTGTACGTCCTGATTGTATCTCTCATCAGCCATCCAGATACGGATTGGTACGATGAATCCTAACTTCTTACGGAATGCAATTTCTTCCGGAAGAACCTTCGCAGCTGCCGTACGGAATGCCACCTTATTCTGCTCTTCATTTACTTTAAAGCGAGACGGCATACGAGATGCGATATCAAAAATTCTTCTATCTGTCAACGGCATACGGATCTCAAGTCCGGCTGCTGTACTCATCTTATCAACATTCAGGTAAATATCACCCTCCAGCCAGATCTGAATATCTACATCAGACATCTTTGTCAACGGATCAAGACCTTCTGTCTCCTCATAGATTCCTCGTGCAAGTTCAATCGGCAGTACGTCTGGATCGTATTTCTTAAGAATCTTCTGCTTCTCGTCTTCTTTCATGATATTGGTATTTCCAACATAGAAATTCTTCAGATTCTCACCATAACGTTCTGCGTTTCTGTACATATTATAACCACCGAAGAATTCGTCAGAACCCTCTCCGGAATAACAGATCTTCGCATGTTCTGCTGTTGCGTTACATCCAAGTGTAAATACAATCGCAGATGCATCTCCAAGTGGTTGCTCCATATTGTACATAACATAAGGTACAATATCAAAGAACTGCTCCGGAGTAATGATACTTCTGGAGAATTTTCTTCCAAGAAGCTGTGCTGTCTTCTCTGCAAGAACAGATTCATCAAATCTCTCTTCCTCATATCCACAACAGTCTGCCTGTTCTGCATCAGACATTGCAAGTACATAGGAAGAATCTACACCACCTGACAGGAATGACTCCACTCTCTCATCTGCGGTCTTCACTTCCGGCATGATTTCTTTCAGAGTATTATGAATCTCATCTGCCCAGTCTTCCAGAGTCTTGCTCTC
>ENA-OPCV01002190-OPCV01002190.1-human-gut-metagenome-genome-assembly--contig:-NODE-2190-length-12807-cov-2.764978_pt1 | contig 12807 bp, 9 predicted proteins | sample MGYA00241257_ERZ501494 | MGnify/ENA primary metagenome ERZ501494 (study PRJEB25962, sample SAMEA2042618) | human gut metagenome | biome: human gut; feature: human-associated habitat; material: faeces...
GCGGAAAGCATCGAAGATGCGCTTTTGCGAATGGCGCGTGTGAACAGTAACAATTTTTACGGCTTTCTCACGTACCCAGCACCACCGCCAGCGTGCCGATCAGGATGCAAAGATCCGCCAGATTGAATACCACGCAATCGATCGCTGCGATTCCTGTTTTCAGGCTGACATAATCCACGACATATTCCCGCATCACGCGGTCGTAGGTATTAGAAAAAGCGCCGCCCAGCAAAAGCGATAACCCGGCCTTCAAAAGCTTTTTCCCGCGCATTCCAAGCGTCAGCACAAACACCACCAGCACTGCCACCGTCAGAAGAACGGACAGCAATGTCACCAGCTTTCGTTTTTGTTCTCCGAAATTTAAAAATGCGCCCTTGTTGTGATAGCGCCGCAGAAGCGCCTTTCCATCTAAAATTTCCTTCGGCGTATCCAGCACGTCATGTTCTTCTACGCAATTTTTCATTCCCTCATCAATCAGGAAGGATGCTGCAGCGATTCCTGCAAATTTGTAGTTATTCCGGATAATTTCCTGCAATTTCATCAAATGTCCTCCTCATGTCCAGTTGTCCGTAGCCCCATCTTCTGCTCGGGTATTCTTCCTGTGTCTGTTCCCGCGCACCGCGGCTTAGAAACGTCTGGATTCCCCTTCCGGAAATCCTCGGGTAATTGTTCTCCGCAACGCACCACTGCATCAGCTGCGCACAGGCTCCTGCCGTAAGTGCAGCCGCCATAGAGCTGCCGCTGTAGGGGCCGTTTACCGTGCTGATCTCCACGCCCGGCGCCGCCAGATCCGGCTTGATCTCCCCGGTTCTGCCAAAGCCCCTGCCGCTACGGTAATAAAAGCTTCCGTTTTCACTATTATAAAAAGTGACCGTCACCGCATCTGTCGTATAGGAGGGAACTGTGAGCGTCACATCCGGGTCTGGAACCAGAAAAAACAGCTCGCCGCTTCGAAACTGCTGCGGTGCAAGCCAAATATCAAAAATACTTTCCGGAAATACCCGTGCTCCACGGATTAAAAATGTCCAGACGCCAGGAGACGGTGCTGTAAAGCGGATCAGCATCAACTGATCTCCGGTATTGCGTTCGTTTGCAGTATCTGTAATCTGTATCCGCGTCTTTTCATAGACAAACGTGTATTCCACTGTGCTGCCCAGACCAAATTCCACCTCCGGCAGCTGCTCCCCGCCGGGTGATCGAACCGCAAGCCGGAACACTGACGGCTTACTTCCCCATAGCTCCGCCGTAAATCCTGTGACGCCTTCTCCGACCCGAAGCTCCACCTGCTGCTGATTTTCGGTCAGCCTCCCCCGAAAATGGCCCGCCGTGTTTCCTTCATTTCCACCCCCGATCACCACCGCCTGTGAAACGCTGCGCGCGATCCTCTGCAAATACTCCGAAAACAACGAAACGCCGCTGTGGCTTCCAAAGGACGTCCCCAGCCCCAGGCAGATCACAATCGGACGGTACAGCGGGATCACAAACTGTTGCACATATTTCACAGCGAGCAGAATATCGTCTGTGCTGTATGCCGGTTCTTTATCCGCGATCCGATAATAATCCCGGAGATATTGTTTTGCAGGGCGAAGCTTGACTGCTACAATCTCGCAATCCGGCGCTGCACCGGTAAACAGGCTGCCCTCTTCCAGACGGCTTCCCGCCGCGACGCTCGCCACTGCGGTTCCATGTCCAATTTCATCTTTTTCCGGCACCAGGCTGTGCGGATCTTCCAGCTCCAACGCCCGGTCGATCTGTTCCCTGACGTATTCCGTTCCATATAAAAAACCCTCCGGCGACTGTCCACTCTGATCTGTCTGATCCCAAATCGCCAGAATCCTGCTGCTGCCATCAGAATAGCGAAATACCGGGTTTTCATAAGAAATCCCGGTATCGATAAACGCCATCACTACCCTGCGCCCCGTCAACTCCAGCGGGGGCCGCTGCTGTGCCAGAATCCCGGAGCCCTCCAACGGTTCTGTCCGAAACGTCCGACTTCCCGCCGCTGGAAACGCACCGAGGCAAAACAGCTGTGGAAGGTAGCGATACAGGTAATTGACCGGAGAAAGCGGCAGCACCGCAGACCGATCCAGATAATAAATTCCCAGAGTTCCATCCACCTGCTGATAGCAGAAGGCTTCGTCCTCCTGATTTGCTTCCTCCGGCACATAGTCCAGCAAAATACTCATATAATCTTCAGAAAGAATTTTTTCCCGACAGTTCATCTGTCTCCTTTGGACACAGAATTTTCCCTCTGTGCCCTGCGGATTTTATATCAGCATATGCGCAGTATTGCTGATATGTTCCTGTAGTATTCCGTTGAACTCTCAGCTTTCGAACATTTTCTTCATGCAGTTCAAAGTTCAAGCTTCTTTCGTTTCCGCCGCTGCGATCTGTTTCATATGATCCCGCTCTTCCAGCGAATAACCGTTACTGCGGATATCAATCAGCGGTCCACCGGTTCCCCGGATATAATCTCCGGTAATCGTCACGCGTCCGATATTGTCATCCTTCGGAATTTCATACATGATATCCAACATAAATTCTTCAATAATCGAACGAAGCGCACGAGCACCGGTATCTTTTTCCATCGCCTTGTCTGCAATCGCTTCCAGTGCATCGTCGGTGAACTCCAGCTTCACCTCGTCCAGCTCCAGAAGCTTCTGATACTGTTTCAAAATCGCGTTTTTCGGCTCTTTCAAAATCCGTACCAGCATATCCCGGTTCAAGCCCTCCAGCGTGCAGATCACAGGGAGACGGCCCAAGAACTCCGGAATCATGCCGAATGTCCGCAGATCTTCCACTTTTACCATGGAAAGGATATCCTTTTCCTTATCCCAGCGATCCTTTAACTCCGCATCAAAGCCGATCGAGGTCTTTTTGCGCAGCCGCTGTTTGATAATCTCTTCCAGATCCGGGAACGCGCCGCCGCAGATAAAGAGAATATTTCTCGTATTGACTGTTGTGAGCGGAACCATCGCGTTTTTGCTGTTCGCACCGACCGGAACCTCCACGTCTGCTCCCTCCAACAGCTTCAGCATGCCCTGCTGCACCGATTCCCCGGAGACATCCCGGGAAGTCGTGTTGTGCTTGCGTGCGATTTTATCGATCTCATCGATAAAGATGATGCCCTGCTCCGCCTTATCCACATCGTTGTCCGCTGCAGCGAGAAGCTTGCTCACAACGCTTTCGATGTCGTCACCAATATACCCCGCCTCTGTCAGGGAGGTTGCATCCGCAATCGCCAGCGGAACGTCCAGAAGCTTCGCCAGCGTCTTTACCAGATAGGTCTTACCACTGCCGGTAGGTCCGATCATCAGGATATTGGACTTTTCGATTTCAATCTCATCCATTGTGCCTGTGGCAACCCTCTTATAATGGTTGTAAACCGCTACGGAAATGACTTTTTTGGCATATTCCTGACCGATCACATACTGATCAAGCTGCTCTTTAATCTTATGTGGTGCGGGAATGGACTTTAAATCGATCAACGGCTTTGTGCCGGTTCCTTTTTTCTTGATCTTCTGTTTCTGCGGCATCCCGTCGTTCATGAAATCCGCAAGATTGATGAAGCTGATGTTCGGGAATCCTCTTCTATTGCCCGAGGATTCGTCGGAGTCATTCTTGGAATCGTCATCCGCATCGGATGCCTCCAGAATGTCAGCGGCAGTGTTGTCGGATGCGTTGTTTCCATCCTGTGCGTCAGTTGTTTCTGCGTCGCTTTTTTCGTTTCCGCCGCCTGCAGATTTCTGTCCTGACGTTCCATCCGACTTTGTCGGATCTCCATACGGATTGAACGGATTATTCAACATGTTCATGAACACCGGATTATTCATCATCTGCTGATAATCGAACTGACTTACCGCATCCATCGTCTTGTGCATACAGTCGTCGCAGATACAGATGTTATTCGGCAGGTGGAACATTCTTCCCGCCTTGCTTTCCGGTCTGCGGCAAATATAACAAATATCTTCAAATTCTTTTTCATCCATAGTCGGTTACCTCATCTTCCGCTTTCTGCTATCAAAAGTATAATGCAGGATCGTTCCTGAGACAAGTAAACTTTCTCTAAACAACTGTCTCCTGTACAGAAATGGCTACTGTTCACACGCGCTATTCGCAAAACCGGGATGACTGCAGCTCTCGCCCAGCCATCCCGGTTCCGTTCTTTATCTCTGTTTGCTTTCCTGTGCAGCCTTGCTCGCCGCATTGATCTGGTCATAGGAAGAAAGCGTAACTGTCACGTTTTTCTGCTGATAACCGTTTGCTGAATTTACCATAATCGTAATTTCAACGCTCTCCCCAGCTTTATAATACTGCATCTGCTTCGTCAGCTCTTCCTGATTCTGAACGGTTACGCCGTCAAACGCCACCACAATGTTGCCGCGCACCAATCCGGCAGCTTCCGCACCGGTTCCGGAATAAACCTGCGCCACAAAAATTCCCTGCGGCATACTGAAGTTCTCGGACAAATCGCTCGTCACATTGATGCAGGAAATTCCAAGATATCCGCGCTCTTCCTCGGAATATTTCGTCCGCGTCTGGCGTTCCATCAGATCTTCAATAATCGGTCTTGCCGTCGAAATCGGAATTGCGTAACCCATTCCCTCGATTGACGAGCCGCCGATCTTATTGGAGTTAATTCCAATCACCTCGCCCCGCATGTTCAGCAGTGCGCCGCCGGAGTTACCGGGGTTGATTGCTGCATCCGTTTGAATCAGGGAAGTTCCTTCTTCGGAATTGCTGCTCTCTATCTTACGATTCAGTGCACTGATAACGCCTGTCGTCACAGACTGTCCATAGCCCAGTGCATTACCGATCGCAATGGCCGGTTCACCGATTTTCAGGCTGTCCGAATCTCCCATCCTTGCAATGCAGATTTCCTGTTTTGTGCTGTTCGCAATGGTATCCAGTTTTACTGCAACGACTGCAAGGTCTGCGGAAGCATCGGTACCCTTTACCTGCGCTTCTACGGTTTCCCCGTCGATAAACTGAACATACAGCTGCTCTGTGCTGTCCACTACATGATTGTTGGTAACGATCAAGAGCTCCTGCTCGTTTTCTCCAATGATAATCCCGGAACCGCTTGCCGTCTCATCCTGGGAATAAGTCTGTCCCCAGAAATCCTGTACCGTCTGTGTAAAATTATTCGTAATCGAAACGCACGCCGGCATTACCGCTTCTACAACCTGCGTTACATCCGTTACAACTGCAGATGCGCTCTGCTGCTGTGCAATTTCCGATGCTGCAGCAACCTGTCCGTCTCCCGTTGTTGTATCCTCTGTCAGGGTCGAATCTCCGGACAGTCCTGCCTCAGAGCGTTCGGGACTGTCTGTTGCTGCATGATCTCCGTCATCTTCCTGATTTTTTGCATCATCTCCTGCATCCGGAGCTACCTCCAAAACGCCGACCGACGCGGAATCCAGCTGATTTGCCGATCGGATCGAATAAACTCCGATCAAGCCGATTCCAATGCAGACGCAAACAAAGATGACGACAAGTGCGCTAACAGCAATCCATTTGCCCGCAGAATCTCCTTTTTTGGGCGCAGGCGTCTGCTGTACGCCTGGCTGATAGCCATATTTCTGTTTTGAGTCATCGCCCCGGTATCTGTCGTTATAATAATTTTGATATTCGTAGCGGCTGCGCGAGGGCTGCGCGCCCTGGTCAGCGTCCGATGCGCTGTTGAATGTGTCCTGCGTGTTGTCGGATGTGTTCTGTGCGTTATCCGCCGCACCCGTGCTTCCGCTGCTATATGCCGATGTGTCATCGGACACGCCACTGTATGCCGACATATCCGACGCATCCGTTTTCTGTGCACTGTCCGTGTATTCCTGTCCGCCGCTCTCCGGCGCTGTGTCGTCCATATGCTCCTGTCCGGTTGATTCTTCCGGGTCGTATCCGTAACCCATGTTGTGACCTCTTTTCTCATTCGCTGCCGTATCCGGTGCGTCTGCTTGCTCTGCAGACAGTATACCGAATAGTTGTGTCCATTCTGTGAAAAAAGCCGCTTCCGGAGTTTTTCGGAAACGACTTTTTATGTCTTATTCTTTCTCCTGCTTCCAGTAGCCTTTCTGCAAACTGCAGAAGCGAACCAGCCCAGGCGGAAGCTTCTGGTATTTTTTACCGAAACGGTAGCCCAGCCATTTCATGCCGCTCTGCCAGATCAGCTTCGGCAGAAGCCACGGTGCGGTTTTTGCAAGATAAACGGCGGTCTTTTTGACCAGCTTCATGCCCTCGCCCTCCGGCGGCACACCGTCAAACACAGCCGGGTACTGCACATGGGATACACCGAGGTCAAAGTTTCTTGTAAACTGCTGCCAGCCGGAATAATTGTGGGAATGAATCACCTTCGCATCCGCCGCATAGGCGATCGCATAGCCCGCCTGAATCGCTCCGGCAGCATAAATCATATCCTCGTTAAAAATCGTATGATTCACGAATCCGCCGAGCTGTTCAAAAATATCGCGCTTATAGGCGGCGCAGACGTTCGAGCAAAAATACGTCTTGATTCCGAGCCTCAAAAGATCCGCCTTTGTTTTGACCGACGGCTGCTCCGGGTAATTGAACTGCCTCGTATAGCGTTCCATTCGGCTGCAATTTTCTTCCGGAAGTTGTCTTGCATAGGCGGCTGCGATTTTTTCATCGGAAAACAATGCCTTGCACAGCTCCTGCGTCAGATACGCATCCGCCGGAAGTGCATCCTGCGTCATACAGACAAACACCTCCGCATCCGAATTGGAAACAGCGAGGTTCCGTGTTTTTCCATGATCGAACTCATCCTGAGAGATATGGAACAGCATCGCTTTTGGATGCTCTTTTAAAAATGTATCGCAATCCATCAGCGCTTCAAACGCTTTTTTTTCGGTATTTACAATTACAATCCGGTTCACCGCAAGCACCTGCTTTTCCAGCTGCTCCATCAGCGCCAGAAAACGTTCCTTCGGATGAAACGTCGGAATGATAACATCTACTTTTACAGAATCCATATTTTACTTTTTCATATACTGGCTGGTGTCCGCCTGTACCTTCTGGCTGTACTGTTTTACCTGATCGGAAGGTTCGTACTCGGTTACGTCGAACAGCAGCTCATGGAGCTTGACAACGTTTGTTTCCAGATCCAGAGGGATAACACAGGAACCCTTCTTGCCAATTGTGCCGGTTGCACGACTATCTTCAAACGGTACACCGTCCTGTGCTACGATCTGATAGTTTGCAACATCGGACAGGATGGAAGCCATTTCCGTCACATCCAGGTTGGTGTATACATTTTCCATCACCTTGTTCAGGATCGATACCAGAGTGGTCGGATTCATGGTCTTTGCCTTATCCATACATGCCATCAGCACTTTCCGCTGACGCTCTGCACGGCCGAAGTCATCGCCGACATAGCGGATACGGCAATATGCGGTTGCCTGCAGACCGTTCAGCGTCTGCATACCGGAATGCGTAACCTTTACGATGTTCTCGTTCAGCGCATCATTTTCATTTTCTACGAACATGCTTCGCTGATAGTTGTTCAGATGGTCGATTTCGTTATCGTGCACGTCGATATCCACGCCGCCCAGCTCATCGATGGTTTCAATCAGCGCATCGAAACCCACTGTCACATATTCTGTGATATCCAGGTCAAAGTTCATATTCAGCATGTTGATCGCCTGCTCCGGACCGCCCTGCGCATATGCCGCATTCGCTTTATTGTAGCTGTCCGTTCCGAGATTTAAGTAGGTATCGCGGTAAACGGAAACCAGCTTGACGTCTCCGGTGTCCTGATTGATAGATGCGATCATGACTGTGTCGGAACGGGAGCCCTTGCCGAGCTTGCCCTTTCTGGAATCCACACCAAACAGTGCGATATTACGGTAGCCTTTCATTTCCTTATTATTTTCTACCTGCGGGTTTACCACAATATCTTCTTCATTGATCTTGATCTTGTCAATCTTCGTTACCATATTGACGCCGACAATCGCAATCAGTAAAACGATCAACGCTACGATTTCCACTGCAAAGAAGATGATTCTTCTTCTCTGTTTTGCCTTACGCTTCTTTGCAGACATCTTTTTTCTGCTGCTGGAACTGCCACTTCTCTGCGGTGCTCTCTTAGAACTATTTGTACCTGTTGACATGTTTTCCTCTCCTTGTGTTTTTTTCACGCATCTAAATCAATACGCGTTCTCGTTGATAAATCCTCTAAAAATAGTTAAAAACATGATTTTGAAATCAAAGCTCATGCTCCAGTTTTCAATATAATAAATATCATACTCAATTCGTTTGCGAATCGACGTATCTCCCCGGTAGCCGTTGATCTGCGCCCAGCCGGTCAGCCCCGGACGAACCTGGTGCTTGATCATATAGCGCGGAATCTCTTCCTTAAACTTCTCAACATACTGCGGGCGCTCCGGTCTGGGACCTACCAGACTCATATCCCCGATCAGGATATTAAACAGCTGCGGCAGCTCATCAATGCTGGTCTTGCGCAGAATCCGCCCCACCTTTGTGACGCGGGGATCGTTTTTCGTCGTCCAGCCCTTCTTTTCTTCCGTGGTGTCCTGAACATACATTGTACGGAATTTGTACATTTTAAACGCATGATTGTGCTGTCCGATTCTTTCCTGACTGAAAATAATCGGTCCCTTACTCGTCGCACGGATCAAAATTGCTACGATCAAAAGAAGCGGCGACGTCACTATCAATCCGCAAAGCGAACCGAAAATATCCACAGCGCGCTTTGCAACCGCATTTAATGTGTTGCTCAGCGGGACATAACGGATGTTGATAACCGGCAGTCCGCCAAGATCCTCCGTATAAGGCTTGCCCGGAATCAGGCTGTTATAGTCCGGAATAAACTTCGTATGCACGCCGGATTTTTCACAGAGATTGACAATCTCTTCCAGACGGTCGTAGTCCTGCAGCGCAAGGGTCACAGCGATCTCATCCAGTTTGTTTTCCGGCAGGATAAAGGGCAGGTTATCGATGGAACCAAGCACCTTGACTCCCTTGTAAACCGCGCCTCTCGGCACATTATCGTCCAGAATGCCCCGCACCATATAGCCCCACTGGGGATTGGCGATAATCCGGTCGATATAGGCTTCCGCCGCACGAGAATACCCCACCAGCAAAATGTGTTTCAAATTATAACCGCGTTTGCGCATCAGATGCAGGATTCTACGGATCAGCGCACGCACCAGAATTCCCGAAATCGTATTGATGATAGCAAATAATGCCAGCATGCCGCGGGAAAAATGCTGCAGCTCGCGGTCGATGGAGTTGGCAAGGTATAACCCTGCAAGAAACAGGATAATTCCGATCAGATTCGCCCTGATAATATTCAGTATTTCATTTTCCGGGCGTTGTACACGCTTCGGCGTATACAATTTGTTCCAGTAATAAAGGATCAGATAACCGGGCACAACAAAATAAAGGGCGGAAAAATATATGCCCATGTCCAGTACACCTATTTCTTTATCTGCAAAGCGGCTCCCGAACATCAGCCACCAGGCCAACAGATAGGAAGCTGCTGTAACCACGGCATCTACAACAACATGAAGCCGGTTCAAATAACGTTGATTATCCTTTATCATTACGGCTCGTCCCCATATTCAAAATGTAGTATACAATACCTTCCAGCAAAGCACAAGGATTTTTACGAATCGCGCTGGCAAACCGTAACACTTGTGTACGCCCACAGTCACCGCTTACACACGCCGAAACAGGTTGACCCACAGCTGTAACTGCAAATTGCAATAATGCGGCAAATTTCGTCCTGCAAAGGGGACCTTATGCGCGCGTCCCTCTTTCGAAGCAGACAGACAGATTCCCGCCCGGATTCCTTTTGCGTAAGTCGCCCCAAATCCTTTTTTCATAAAAAACAGCTGTTTCATCAAAAATCCCGCCAGCAAAAAAGGCAGATTCAGGATCAGCTGCAGCAGCGGCATATTTTTATAGATCAGATAAATATTGTTTCTCGAAGAATGCGTCACCTTAAACGCATTGTACCGCGAACCGGTAGAACCGCTCCCCGCGTGATAGACGACTGCAGCCGGCTCTGTGACATTTTTCAGCCCGAAAATCTGCGCCCGGTATCCGATATCCACATCTTCCAGGTATGCAAAATGAAGCTCGTCAAACCCTCCGATCTGCTCCAAATGTGCCTTGCGGTAGAGCGCCGCCCCTGCACAATTGGAAAAAACGCGCTTTGGCGCTGTGTAATTGGAAGAAGGCCTTCCCTTGCCAATCGCATACGCCCAGCCAAATGCCGAGTACAGATCCCCCGCCGTATCGACAAGCTCCGGTTCCTTCATCGAAAGCATCTTCGCCCCGACGGAAAAAATCTTCTCATCCGCTTCCATTGCCCTTTCCAGACGTTCCAGACAGAAGCGATCGGTTTTTGTATCATTATTTAAAAGAAAAACATACGGTGTAGCAGCAGCTTCAATTCCGGTATTGACTGCCGTACAAAAACCCTTATTTTCCGAAAAACAGATCAGCTTCACCTGCGGAAAATGCTCCTGTATCCACGAAACACTTCCGTCCGTCGACCCGTTATCCACAACGATCACGGCGATTTCCACTGTGCTCTGAAGCAGGCTGTCCAGACAGTCCCGCAGAAAATGTTTTCCGTTATAGTTCGGTATTACCACGGTCGTTTTCATCCACCGATTTTGCTCCTCATGTTTCCTGTGTTTGCCGTCCGCGCGAGGGAGAGTCTCAGAGCGCGGATCGCCTGCCTACGCAGCAACAAAGCCGCCTGCCGCGGTGCGCTCTATCTGCGGCTTACGCCTGCGGATCCCATAAAATCCCATACCCTGCCGCTGTCGCTTCTTTACAAAATTCCATACTCTTTTGAAGGATCTTTGTTTCCTGCGCTGCCGTCGGAAGCCCCTGGCAGGCTTCTTTTAATTCCGCTATCGTCTGCGCGTAACGCTCCTTTAATGCGCTGCAAACCTCCATGCTGCGCAGGTCTGCTGCCGGTGCGCTCTGCTGCAGCGCTGCACGGTGCATCGGTCCGGAATATCCTTTCCGAAGCCCTGCATACCGCATCGAACCGTCGTTTTCATACAGTCCGCTCACCAGGAAGCCTTTCGGATGCCGGATGCCAAAAACATCCCTGCCCCCCGGCAGAGGCTTTGCCCAAATCCCGATTTCCGGGCGCTGGCAAAATACACTGTCTTCATAGTCTTCCCGATAAAAGCCAAGATGTTTCAGCCCGCTCACTGTCGCCTTCCAGCCTTTTCGAAGACAATAATCTTCCAGCGCACGCTGCCCCGCCTCGTAAGCGTAGCGCTTGCTTTGCGGGTTCGACGCCGTAGACGCTTCATGGCAGCGCCAGTGGTACAGCACCTTCGGCACATGCACAAACTGTCCGCCTGCCGCATACGCCCGCAGCATCAGATCGTAATCCTGCGCCCCGTCAAATCCGCTGCGCAGCTTTAATTCTTTCAAAAATGCCGTTTCGATCACCGTAAAATGACAGATATAATTGTTGGTCAAAAGCAATTCCCCGTCAAAATCCGGCTTGAAATTCGGCTCATAGAAGCGGCTCGCCGCTCCGTCGCATTTATCTTCATCGGAAAACAGCACAAGCTTTTGTTTTCCGCGCTTTTTTTCTTTTTCCAGACAATCCGCCATCTCCCAGAGCGCATTCGCAGTCAGCAGATCGTCGTGATCCAGCAGACCGACCGCGTCTCCCGCCGCAAGTTCAATTCCTGCGTTCGTATTGGCGGAAATTCCTTTGTTTTCGGAAAGGGTGCAGAGCACGATGCTCTGATCCTTCCATTCTGCAAGATTTGATGCATCTGCCGCTTCCCGCAGACAGATTCCGTTCTTTTTTGCCCAGGCCTGTACAGACTCTGCCGTGCCGCCCGCATCTGCTACAATCAGCTCCCAGTGCGGATACGACTGCCTCGACACGCTGTTAAGCATCTCTTCAAGATGCTCTTTTTTCGTCCGGTATGCCGGAACGACGATACTGATGCGTAAAGAAGCAGATTGCTCCCGTTGGAACGAAAGTGTCTTTTCGTCCGGCTCCTGCCAGGTATAGACCTCCTGTTCCTGCCCAATCCGCTCCAACACCGCCCACACGGCATTTCTGATTCCGTTTTTCTGCAGATAATACCAGGTTTTTTTCAGATTGGATAGGGAAAAAACAGACATCCGTCGAACTCCTTTTCCTGCTACAGACGCCTGCGCGTGCCCAAGTGCCGGAAAACTCCGACACCGGGCACGCGCCGTGTCCTTTTGATTCGTGATATACCCCCTATGCCAGAGCGCATGCTGCATTTTCGCTGCAAAATACGCTGCTGGTGCTGCGGCTTTTTCTTTTACAGAATTGCCTTCAGGTCAGCGGTCAGCTTGTCAACCTTTGTCTGTGCATCCTCCAGGCTGGTTCCCTTTACGCCCATATAGAATTTGATCTTGGGCTCGGTTCCGGAAGGACGTGCACAGCACCAGGAATTGTTGGTCAGTTCAAAGTACAGAACGTTGGACTTGGGAAGTCCGGTCGGGCGAACCGCGCCGGTTGCCATATCTTTAACCTGATCCTTATCGTAGTCGCGCATCTCTACAACCTGCAGGTCGCCGAAATTCTTCGGAGGATTGCTGCGAAGCTTATCCATCATTGCGGAGATCTGGGCTGCGCCGTCGATTCCCTTCAGAGTAATAGCATACTGGGTTTCTTTGTAGTAGCCATATTTCTCATACAGTGCAAGCATCTGATCCCAGCAGGTCATGCCGTGTTTCTTGCACCATGCAGCAGTCTCACACAGACACATTACTGCAACAATCGCATCCTTATCTCTTGCATGCGTTCCA
>ENA-OPCV01002194-OPCV01002194.1-human-gut-metagenome-genome-assembly--contig:-NODE-2194-length-12771-cov-2.203287_pt1 | contig 12771 bp, 14 predicted proteins | sample MGYA00241257_ERZ501494 | MGnify/ENA primary metagenome ERZ501494 (study PRJEB25962, sample SAMEA2042618) | human gut metagenome | biome: human gut; feature: human-associated habitat; material: faeces...
TGTCAATCTGCCCCGGATCGTTCCTTTCACAAACTGATTCGAAAGGTCAGCTGCCGACTTCACAGCGATCTTTACATACTCTTTTGTGTATCCGGTAAAATACGTTTTTCCGTCTACCACAAGTTCTTCCTCTAACAGTGCCGTCTTTTCTTTTCCGACATAATAATTCCGGAATTCTTCAGACATTTTCTTTTCCAGTGACAGAAGAATATTACTTCTCTCTGTCTTTTTCTGCTCCGACACCTGATCCGGCATGACTGCTGCCTTTGTACCTTCACGCACCGAATATTTAAAAATGTGCATCTCATAAAAATGTATTTTTTTCAGATATTCTTCTGTAATTTTAAACTCTTCTTCCGTCTCTCCCGGAAAACCAACGATCACATCTGTGGTAAGTGCAGGATTTCCCAGATATTTTCTCAGAAGCCCGCATTTCTCTGCATATTCTGCGCTTCTGTATCTGCGATTCATTCGCTCCAGTGTGGTATCACATCCGCTCTGCAGGGACAGATGGAAATGCGGACACATTTTCGGCAATGCGGCAATGCTCTGCACAAATTCTTCTGTGATGATTCCCGGTTCCAGGGAGCCCAGACGGATTCGTTCGATTCCTTCTACCTCATGTACTGCCCGGATCAGGGAAAGCAGTGTTTCTTTCTCTTCTGCCGGGAAATCTACACCATAAGAGCTTAAATGAATTCCTGTCAGAACGACTTCCTTGTATCCTTTTGCTGCAAGTGCATGAACCTCATCCATTACATGCGCGATCTTACGGCTTCTGACACGACCTCTTGCATAAGGAATGATACAGTAAGTACAGAATTGATTACAGCCGTCCTGAACTTTGATATATGCGCGTACATGCTCTGCTGTATGATCAATTGCCAGTTCTTCATATTCTTTTGTCTGGTTGATCTTGAGCACATGTTTCTGTTTGGTGTGCTGTTGCTCATATTCCTCGAGTACCTGGACAATATTTCCCTTCTGATTGTTTCCAAGGATCAGGTCTACAGCCTCATCTTTATCCAGTTTCCCTTCATCTGTCTGTACATAACATCCGGCTGCGATCACGATAGCATCCGGGTTCATTTTCTTTGCTTTGTGCAGCATCTGTCTGGATTTACGGTCTGCAATGTTGGTTACTGTACAGGTATTAATTAAATATACATCAGCCCCCGGTTCAAAAGGTACGATCTCGTAGCCCGCTTCTTCCAGAAGCTGCTGCATGGCTTCTACTTCATAGGCGTTTACTTTACATCCTAAGTTGTGAAGTGCAACTTTTTTTCCCATTCTTTCCTCCTAATTGATTTTTCTGTTTTTATAATTCTATACCTGCATACTCATTTTCTGTAGTCTGGACTTTGTATACATGCTGACATTTCGAAAACTTATATGCTTACAGAATAGATTTTGTTTTCGCTCTAGTTATTGTTCATTTTCTACAAAACAGTCTGATATTTTAGCACTGTTCTACATTTTCACTAAATCTTTCTGGAAATTTTATCCGTTTTCACCTTGACTTTTATAGTCTCTGCCGTTAAGATGAAAACTGTAAGCTGACAGACAATCAGGTCAGCAAATAACTATTATTAAGGGAGGTTCTCATAATGAAAACAGTTAAAATTTCACTGAACTCTATCGATAAAGTGAAAGCGTTCGTTAATGAAATCAGCAAATTCGACTGCGATTTCGATTTAGTATCCGGAAGATATGTAATCGACGCAAAATCTATCATGGGTATTTTCAGCCTTGATTTATCCAAACCAATCGATTTAAACATCCACGCTGATGGCGCTGCTCTTGATACCGTTATGGCAATCGTAGGCAAATACGTTACAGAATAATTTTTTCGCAGTCATTGAGGAACTGTTTACCAGTTCCTCTTTTTTTGTATACCAGAGTTTCAAGTTCAAACATAAGGAAGTAGCGTCAGCAGATTCCGAATGTTTGTAATCGATATTAATCAATCTCAATAATCTCAACAGTCTCCAGCGCTGTCTTCATGAGTTCGTCAATTTTTTCTTCCAGTTTTGTTTCAGAACGGTGGATCACGTTCAGGTTTGGTTTGGTAACCGGATGTTTTGCCACGAAAATAGTACAACAGTCTTCGAATGGCTGAATGGATGTTTCATAGGTTCCAATTTCCCAGGATTTTTCTACGATTTCCTGTTTGTCGAATCCGATAACCGGACGGTATACAGGGAGTGTGCAGACTTCGTTTGTTGCTGCAAGGCTCTGCAGGGTCTGGCTGGCAACCTGACCGATGCTTTCTCCAGTGATCAGACCGAGACATCTGCTTTCTTTTGCAAAATGCTCTGCAATACGCATCATGTAACGACGCATAATGATAGTCAGCTCATCGTGCGGACACTGATCGTAAATATAGAGCTGGATATCTGTGAAGTTCACTACATGAAGGCGGATTGGTCCACTGTATTTTGCTACCTGTTTTGCCAGATCTACAACTTTCTGTTTTGCTCTCTCGCTGGTGTATGGCGGAGCGTGGAAATATACAGCGTCAATTTTAACGCCACGTTTTGCGATCATGTATCCTGCTACCGGGCTGTCGATGCCGCCTGAAAGAAGAAGCATGGCTTTTCCGTTTGTGCCGATCGGCATTCCGCCTGCGCCCTTGATAGTCTGGGAATATACATAAATCTTGTCTCTGATTTCCACAGAGAGAGTCAGATCCGGTTCATGTACATCTACACTTGCATCCGGGAATTCATCCAGAATGCGGCCGCCCAGTTCTGCGCTGACTTCCATGGATGTGATCGGATAAGATTTCTTTGCTCTTCTTGTATATACTTTGAAACTTCCGTCGTAGTTCGGATGGCAGTTCTTCATGTAGGAAACTACGTCCTTTGCCATCTGCTCGAATCCCTGATCTTCGTAGATCACTACAGGGCAGATTCCAACAATACCGAATACATGCTGCAAGGCTTCTACAGTTTCATCATAGTCATACTGCTCCGGGCAGAATACATAGATTCTTCCCTGTTCTTTCTTTACTTCAAACTCACCTTCTACTTTGGAAAGGGCGATGTTCATCTGCTTTACAAGGGCATCTTCGAAGATGTATCTGTTCTTGCCCTTGATGGCGATTTCTGCGTATTTTATTAAAAATGCGTGGAATATCATTTGTTTCTCCTTCTCTTATTTTGCTTATAATAAATTGTTTTATATAATATTAGAATTAATATTTTTCTGGATTTAATATCTGTAATTTTCAAATAGAATTCATATAAATGCTATTAACAACCTTTTCAAATATTCCTGAGCTTATCTCAGGTTCCATTCCAAATATCACTTATAACTATTATTTGTTATCTGCGTGCATAGCGTTTCAGCATCGGCAGTACTTCATTCAGAACTTCCAGGCAGTAATCAACTTCTTCGAATGTATTCTCCTCTGAGAAGCTGATACGTACAGTGTTCTCGATCTGTGCATTGCTCATTCCCATTGCTGAAAGTGTTGCGCTTGGTTTTCTCTTATGGCTGGAGCATGCGCTTCCTGCTGATACGTAAATGTTTCTGTCCTCTAAGGTATGAAGCAATACCTCGCTTCTGATTCCCAGAAAGCTGACGCTTAAGATATGCGGTGCGCCTTCTCTGACAGGCATTCCGTTGATTACTACATCGTCAATCTTAGAAAGTCCTTCTGCCATGCGTTCTTTGAGCTGGTAAAGATGTTCTACTTTCTCGTCAAAGTTCTGGTACATCATCTTCGCTGCAACACCAAGTCCTGCGATTCCCGGTACGTTGTCTGTTCCGGAACGCATGCCGTTCTGCTGGCCGCCGCCGAGAATGAGAGGCTGTACTTTTGCCTTGCTGTTGATGTACAGGAATCCAACTCCTTTTGGTCCATGGATCTTATGTGAGCTGACAGACAGAAGATGGATATTCCATTTCTTCGGATAAATACGATATTTGCCGAATGCCTGGATCGCATCTACATGATACAGCGCCTTCGGACACTTCTCCTGGATCATTGCACCGATTTTCTCTACAGGCATAACCGCACCGGTCTCATTATTTACCATCATTGTAGATACGAGAATGGTATCCGGCCTTAATGCTTTCTCCAATGCGTCAAGTTTTACTACTCCATGCCCGTCTACAGGAAGAATGGTCACTTCAAATCCCTGTTCCTGCAGAAAAGCTACCGGCTGGCTGACTGCAGCATGCTCTACTGCAGTTGTGATAATGTGATTACCGCTTCGTTTGTTGGCAAGCGCACCACCGATCAGAGCCAGGTTGTTTGACTCTGTTCCGCCGGAAGTGAACAGGATTTCTTTTTCTGTTACTTTCAGTATCTGTGCCAAAGTTCTGGCAGATTCTTTGACATACCCTTCTGCGTCTACACCTTTCTGGTGCATGGCAGATGGGTTTCCGAAATCTTCCATCATTGTTTTTACCACGATGTCCTTTACTTCTTCAAAGCAGCGGGTCGTGGCTGAATTATCAAAATATGCTTCCATTTTTGTTCTCTCTTGTTTCTGTTATTCATTTTCCAACTGGAACATCAGAACTGAAAGAATCGCAAGTCCTGCTGTCTCAGTTCTGAGGATTCGTCTTCCAAGTGTAATCGCATGGGCACCTGCTTCCAGTGCCTTTGCTACCTCTTCTTCCTCGAATCCACCCTCCGGTCCGATAAAGATACCGACAGACTGTCCAGGCTTGATCTCGCTGAGGATTTCTCTGGTTTCTTTCATTCCTTTGGCAAGTTCGTACGGGATCAGTTTTACATCTAACTGTTTCGCAAATTCCAGTGCCTGTTTGTAGGTCATTACTTCATGGATTTCCGGGATCAGCATTCGCTTGGACTGCTTTGCTGCACTCTCTGCGATCTGCTGCCAGCGAACCACCTTCTTTGCTGCCTTCTTAACATCCAGTTTCACCACACATCGCTTTGTCTCTACCGGGATTATAGAAAAAGCTCCCAACTCTACTGCTTTCTGGATGATCAGTTCCATCTTGTCTGCTTTCGGCAGTCCCTGGAAAAGATAAATTTTATCTGGCAGCTCATATTCCGGCTCCTGTGCATAGAGGATATGCAGCAGAACCTCATCCTCTCCCAGTTCTTCAATCTGGCAGTGGTATTCTTTATCTCCTCCGTCACTGATCCACACATCCTCCCCACATTTCATGCGGAGAACGTTTTTAATATGATTTACATCCGTCCCATTGATGTGGATACGGTGTGCCTCTTCCTCAATCTGATAAGGCTCCACAAAAAAACGCTGCATAGGATCAGTCCTTTCTTGCTGTTACGGAAACCCACTCGCCCTGATGTGTCACTTCTACAACCGTCAGGCCTGCTGCTTTTACTGCCTCCACTACAACTTCTTCTTTCACATCAAGAATACCGGAAGTAATGTAGTAAGCGCCTTTTTTCATCTGGTTTACAATTACCGGTGTCAGAGGGATCAGAACATCTGCAAGGATATTTGCTGTTACGATATCATATTTTTCATATCCTGCCTGATCCTGAATCGCTTTATCGTCAATGATGTTTCCGATCACCATATCAAAAGTTTCATCCACGATCTGGTTTGCTTCTTTATTCTCTGCAACTGCAGGAACTGCACATGGATCAAGGTCTGTTCCCAGTACATGTTTCGCACCAAGTTTCAGGGCAACGATACCAAGGATACCGCTTCCGGTTCCTACGTCAAGCATCTCTGTATCCGGTGTTACATATTTCTTTAACTGGCGAATCACAAGCTGAGTAGTTTCATGCATACCTGTACCGAAGGCTGTACCCGGATCAATGTGGAGGATCATCTTGTCTTTATCCTCTGCTTTTACTTCTTCCCATGACGGTACGATAAGGATATCATCTACATAGAACTGGTGGAAATACTGTTTCCAGTTATTAATCCAGTCCTTGTCCTCTGTCTGAGATTCTTCAATGGTAGCTTCCCCGATGTCCATAAAATTCTTCAGGTCATCTAATGCTTCACGAACATCTTTCAGGATTGCTTCTTTGTCTGCATCTTCTTCCAGATAAAAATTCAGATAGGCAACGCCGTCATCTGCAGGTCCTTCCGGCATAATATCTACAAACATCTGAGCCTTGTCTTCCTCAGTCAGAGGCTGTTTGTCCTGAATTTCCACGCCTTCAATGCCGACTTCTGCAAGTGTGCTGATAACGATATCTTCTGCTTCTGTTTTCGTTTTTACTGTAAAACGGTTCCACTTCATGTAATTGTCTCCATTTCTTTATGTTATATAATTAACTATTATCATCCAAAAATATGTCTGACCCATTCTCTGTTACTCTGCAGCTATTCCCATAATGCAGCATCTCACCACATCCAGTCAATTCTTATTTACCCACCGACTGCATGCTTCACTTATTTTTTCAAAAAAATGTCTGAATATCTCGTGGCGGTTTCCTTTGCTGTAAAATCTCCACGCCAGTTCTACCAGTGCAACTCCGGCAATGGCATCCACCAGATAATGCTGTTTAAGCACCTGGGTAGAAATAATGATCAGTATTGCAAAAATCAGTGAAAAATGCTGATACCATTTTGGAATATTCTCTGATTTACTGACTCCGCGCCAGCTCAGCCAGCTTACATAACAATGGATTGACGGAAATAAGTTAGACGGACTGTTTCCACCATCCATGAGATAAACAAACTTAAGCATCTGCTGGGACCATGTAGTTCCTGCAATCTCAGGTCTGACATTGGTAGTTGGCAAAACCAGAAAAATAATAAAACATGTAATATGAACAGTCAGATCAGTTGCCACAAACCGATAAAATCCATCTTTTCCTCTCTGTGCAGCCAGAATATAATTCACTGCCCAAAAAGGAAATGCCAGAATATAAATCCAGATAAACTGTGGTATTAACGGCACTGCCCTGTCCAGTGACATGGTAAAATCAAAATGATATCTGTCTGCTGTCAGTACTCCGCTTCCCCAGTAAATAAGACAGTTTAATACAAAAATGCTTATCAGCGGCAAAATTACCCATACAGGGAGATACTTCTCCCTAAAAGCTGCGATCTTCTCTGTTTTTGTCAAATATCTCTCCATTTCTCAGGAAACTTTTATTCCTGTCTGTTCATCTGATTTTTACCGTTACTCTTCAATATACACGACTATACAAAAAAAGAAAAGAGGGTAAACCTCTTTTCTTTAATTTTCTTTTATAATTAATCCTCAAAAGTCTCTTTTAATTTATCCATGAAACTCTTTTTCTTCTTTTCCGGTTTTTCAAAATCATCAGAATCTTTTGATTTCGGACGGTTACCACACGCCTCATCGAATTTGCGCAGTGCTTCTTTTGCTTCTTCGTTGAGGTTTGTAGGAACCTGCACAACAAAAGTCACATAATGATCGCCACGTACATTCTTATTTCTCAGAGACGGTACACCTTTTCCCTTCAGACGGATCCTTGTGTCTGTCTGAGTTCCGGGTTTCACTTCATATTCAACCTCTCCATCCACTGTGTTGATACGTACAGTACCGCCCAGTGCTGCCTGCGCGTATGTAAGAGGCGCAGTAGAGAAGATATTCATATCCTGTCTCTGGAAGATCGGATGACGTGCAACATTTACTTCTACAAGCAGATCGCCTCTCGGACCTCCGTTTGTACCCGGTTCACCCTTCTCACGGATGCGGATGCTCTGACCATTGTCAATACCTGCAGGTACAGATACCTGAATCTTCTTTCTTGAAGATGTATATCCGGTTCCGCGGCAGGAAGTACATTTATCCTTGATGATCTTACCTGATCCATGACAATCCGGACAAGTCTGTACATTACGCACCATTCCAAACATGGACTGCTGTGTGAATACAACCTGACCGGTTCCTTTACATTTTGGACAGGTTTCTGGACTTGTTCCTGGTTTTGCTCCGCTTCCGTTACAAGTCTTACATTCTTCTTTTAAAGTAATCTCTAATTCTTTTTCTACACCACGGATGGCATCATCAAATGTGATACGGACACCGGCACGAAGGTTTGCACCCTGTCTTGGACCATTTCTTCTGGCATCGCCGCCTCTTCTGCCACCGCCGAAGAAATCACCAAAAATATCTCCAAAGATATCTCCCATATCTCCGCCGAAATCGAATCCGCCAAAGCCGCCAGCTCCACCGCCGCCCTGTTCAAAGGCTGCGTGACCGAACTGGTCATATTTACTTTTCTTTTCCGGGTCACTAAGTACTTCATAAGCTTCGGCTGCTTCTTTAAACTTTTCCTCTGCCTCTTTATCTCCAGGATTCATATCTGGATGGTACTTCTTTGCAACCTTTCGATATGCACGCTTAATCTCCGCCTCTGACGCATTCTTATCTACGCCCAAGACTTCATAATAATCTCTTTTTTCTGCCATTTTTTCCTCCAGCCTGATGTACTCTATCATTCATAAAACAAAAGTACTACGAATGATACAATATACCAGGGACTTCCTAATAAACAAATTTCCCCTTTCTCCCCCACCTGCTAAAGGTGAGGGTAAGAAAGAGGAATATTTAGATTTTAAACAGTGTCAATAAACACGCTTTATTAGTCTACACTTCTTTGTAGTCTGCGTCAACTACATCATCTGAATTATAAGTTGCATTTGGATCAGCACCGGCACCAGCCTGTGGTCCAGGACCTGCCTGACCTGCTGCTCCGCCAGCCTGCTCATACATCTTAGCAAATACTTTCTGTGCACTCTCTGTCAGTTTCTCTTTTGCTGCTTTCATCTCTGCAACCTGATCATCTGTCATATCTTCTGCATTCTGATGTGCTTCTACCATTGCTTTTAATGCAACTAAACTCTCATCAGTCACATCCACATGAGTTCTAATAAATTGAATTCCATTTGCAACTTGCCATTCAATAGCTTTTTTAGCTCTATTTTTAACATCTTCTTTTGTTAAAAACTCTTTTCTTTGAGACCATCTTTCAATTCCTTCAAAAAGCGTACCACTTTTATTCCACTCTGGCTCTCCAGCTGTTAATGTAGTATCTAAATGAATATGTGGTTCTATAAAAGGAGCTGAAGCTAATGCTCCATTTCCTTCTATAATTTCTTCACCTTCCTTAGCTTGAATTTCTTCAGCTATTGCTTCAAATTTTCCATCTGTTATTCTTATATCAAATAATCCATCTCTATCTAAAAGTCTTACTTTCTTAATTAACATAATATTATCACCTTATCTGTTAGTTATTTTTGTTCCTATTACATAAACTAAAATTGTTGTTACTATTGCATTTAATGCTATAACTCCTACCGACACAACATTAGCCACTATAAATCCTACTAAAAATGCTACTATTGCAATCCAATTTATATTTTTAAATTTTGTATTATCCATAGTATCATATTTTCTTTTCTTTACAAAGAAGTAATCTGCTATTATTATTCCACCTACTGGAGGAAGCATTGAATTTAGAAAAGTTAAGAATGCTGTAAAATTATTATTTAGCCATATTGAGCCTACTGTTCCAATTAATCCACATGCTATTACTAATTTCTTTTTAGGAAGCTTTGTTATATTTGAAAGTCCTAATGCTGATGTATATAAAGCATTATCATTAGTTGTCCATATATTTAATCCTAAAACCAATATTGCAGGTATTACTAATCCTTGAGAGAACATTACATCTGCTATATCAGAATTTCCTGTAACCATTGCTCCTACAGCTCCAAATAAGAACATCAATGAATTTCCTATAAAGAATGCTACAACTGTAGTTGATACTGCAACTTTTTTATTTTTTGAGAATCTAGCAAAATCTGGTGTTGCTGTTCCTCCACTTATAAATGAACCTACACATAAAGTTACCGCCGTTACTAATGCCATTTTAGTAGTTGGTTCTATGTTCATTAATCCTTGAACTCCACCTACTGAACTTGTTGCCATTGCTACTGATGTACTACCTAATACTGCTATTGCTGGAACAGCTATAGCACTTAATATTGTTAGTGACTTCATTCCAAAGTAAGCTGTTGCCGTCATTAATATACCTGTAATTGCTACTAAAAGATATAAATTTATATTAAATCTATTTGCCACTGGTATTGCAAACATTGCTATACCTACTCCAAACCAACCTATTTGAGTTATACTAGTTATAAATGATGCTACATATGATCCCTTTTCTCCAAAAGAATATCTAGCAAGCAAATGCATTGAAAGTCCTGTATCTGCCCCTATATATGCCAGTGCTCCTGTGTAACATGCCAATATTAAATTACCTATAACTACTGCTATAAAGAAATCTTTTAAAGGTAAGCCTGTCCCTAAGTTTCCTCCTGTCAGCATACTTGCTGAGAAGAATGTAAAACCAAGCATTACTACAAACATTGAAAAGAATCCCTTTTTATCTTTCTGATGAACATGTTCTAAAGCATAATCATGATCATCTATTCTTTCTTCCATTATTAATTTTTCTTCCATTTTTAATCCTCCTAAATTGTATATTTAGGAAAACCAGTACTTATGTGCAAAAAACGACCCTTCTAAAAATATAGAAAGGTCGTTTACACATATAATTAGATATTCATATTAAGCACGTAAAATACTTTCATATTTTGCATATATCACGCTATTCTTTAATTCTATCTAATTATTTTATCTGCCGTATTCTTTCGACCTTATTAATCTCTCTGGACTAAATTTAAAGGACTAGTTTTCTTGAAGACATTATATACTTTTTTGTCGGAATAAGTCAATATAATTTTATTTTATTTTTATTGCATAAAATTCCTAGGATAATTTAAAGCTTATGACACCTCCTAAGATATATGTTTTTTAATTTTTAAAAATTTTATTAGGAGTGATATCAATATGAAGCAACTTTCACAAGTTGAAATTTTATCTTTAACAGCTATATTAAAAGCTGAAAGCGACGGCCTTAAAATGCAAAGAGCTTTAAACACTGTAATTACAGATGAAGATTTAAAGAGACAGTCAGAATCAAGCATTCTAGCTGCAGAAGGAAGAATAAATGGATTAATTCAATTCATTAATGAAAATAACATTTTAACTAATAAGGAGGAATAGTAAAATGCTAAAAGTAATTGGAGATTTGATTAAAGACAATGTAAATATTGATGATAAGGTAATATCTGAAAGTATGATGACAGCAGCAAAAGATGGAGCAATGCTTTATCTTACTTCTGCTTTAACAAGTACTACTCCTGAACTTAGAGCTATTTACTCTGCTGCTATAGGTCAAATGGTAGAAGGTCATACATCTCTTACAGCATTAGCTGTAAAAAAAGAATGGTTAAAGCCATATGAATCACCTGTGAACATGCTTTCTTGTGCCTATAATTGTGCTAGCAACACAGCTGCTAATAAGGATTAAGTCCTTACTAAATAAAAAGAGTTAGGAAAATTCCTACCTCTTTTTATATGTATATTAAATCATTAAAGTCTTGTCCAAAAAAGCATTCTCTTTATTAATGCTTTAATATTTTATATAACTAAACTATTGCTGTACTAGTACCTAAAAACTTCTTTACTGGTCTTTCAACTATAGGTAAGAAAAATTGAATTGTAGGTCCTAAAAGTAATGTTGCTACAATTGTTCCTAAACCAAAAACTCCACCTAATAAGTATCCAGCAACTACATATGTTAAATCTAAACAAATTCTAATCCATCTATATTGAATTTTAAATGATTCTGAAATTACAAATGGAATTTCATCATGTGGCGCCACTCCTAAATTAGCAGTTTTTTGAATTGAAAAACCAATAGAAATAACTACACAACTTATAGCAACTACAAGTATACGTACCACAAAAGGCATTGATTCAATAGATAACTTTTGTATAGCTTCATTGGCTATATCTAAAAACATTCCTGCAGCAAGTGTAGCTAAAAAAGTTCCTAAACTTATTTTATTCCTTGCAAAAATTAATAATAGTACTAAAGCACAAAACATAAATATGTAATTTGCAGAACCAACAGTAATATTTAATGCCTTACTTATTCCTTGAATAAATACTACACAAGAATCTCCCCCTGTATTTGCATTTATAAAAGCAGCACATCCTATTTGAATAATAAAACATCCTAATAAAAAACAAAATATTTTTTTAATATATAGCTTCACATTAACACACAACCTTTCTTTAACATTTTTATGTTATCATTTACACCAAGTTTCGTCAATCATTTTTTTCCATTTTTCTCAGATTTATTCTATTTTCATCATAATACTGTTTTTTATTTTTTTATTGAAGAAAAAATGAAGCATTAAAAGTGCTTCATTACTATTAAATAATTATTTATTAAATTATTATTCCATTACAATGATCAATTTCATGCTGGATAATCTGAGCTACAAATCTTGTAAATTTTCCTTTTTGTTTTTTAAACTCTTTATCAAAGTACTCAACTTCTATACTTTCATATCTATTAGTCTTTCTAAATCCAGTTAGTGACAAACAACATTCTTCCGTTTCATAAGAATTTTTTTATCTGTTATTATAGGATTAATCATTGGAACTATCATCTCTCCTACTGAAAATACTATAATACGTTTCTTAACACCTATCATATTTGCAGCCATACCTACACAATCATCTAAATTAGCTCTTAATGTATCTATCAAATCATCAACAATATATAGATCATCCTTAGTGGCTTCTTCTGATTTCTGTGCTAAAAATAATACATCTTTCATAATTGGTTTTATCATTTCAATTCCAACCTTTCTTCTATCTATAATATACAATAACATATCTATATTATCATATTATTTTCTTATACATTTTAATAAAAAAGTGGCTTTCGCCACGCTCCCT
>ENA-OPCV01002198-OPCV01002198.1-human-gut-metagenome-genome-assembly--contig:-NODE-2198-length-12745-cov-2.631757_pt1 | contig 12745 bp, 9 predicted proteins | sample MGYA00241257_ERZ501494 | MGnify/ENA primary metagenome ERZ501494 (study PRJEB25962, sample SAMEA2042618) | human gut metagenome | biome: human gut; feature: human-associated habitat; material: faeces...
TCCCAGGACCAGTCCTACCAATGCTGCCCACACACGTGCCAGTTTCAATCCAAACAGACCGATGATCAATCCGATACAGATCGTAACCGCCAGTATAACCGTACTCTGCAGAAAGGACAAGCCATTGCCCACTATCTGATTTACCTGGGTCATCATATCACTCATACTACTTCTCCTTTGTGTTACTTCTTCATGACTGCATCTTCCGGTGAGCCGATTAGAATTCTACTGATCCACTCTCTGTTTCGTTGATCACATAGTATACTTTGCTTTCTTCCGGTTTAATGTATAGATCCATAGTCTTGATCTCACCGATCTTGTGACCGGACTTTGTCCATGCTTTCTTTACATCAGCAATCATTGTATTCTCATGTACCTGCTTGCCATAGTATTCTACGTAAGCATTTACCTTCATGTCTTTTTTGCTTCTTCTTGTAGTTGCTTTCTTTGCAGCTTTTTTAGTTTCTTCTACAACTGTCTTAGCTGCTGCTTTTGTCTCTTTTGCTGCTGTCTTAGCTGCCGCTTTTGTCTCTTTTACCGCTTTCTTGGCTGCCGGCTTAACTTCTGCTGCTGCATTCTTCACTGCCGCTGCTGTCTTGGTTTCTTTTTCTTCTGTACCCGGCTCAGCCTTTTCTGAAGTTTCAGCAGCCTTTTCAACTGCCGCAACCTTTCTTGCTACTGCCTGTGCTTCAGACACAGCCTTTCTTGCTGCTGCCTGTGCCTCTGCTGCAACATTCTTACCAGTCGTCTTCTTAGTTCTTGCCATGACAAATCCTCCAAATACTATATTCTATCTACACTTATGTGCTGTCCCATTCTGTCTGACCTCTGATGTAACAGAAATTATTATAGCACTTCTGGAAGATATTTCAATTAAAGATTACAGCGTAACTATTTTATTTACCGACAAAAGTCAACAATTCCTGCTTTGTCTGCTCTCCAACTGTACGTTTCACAACTTCTCCATTCTCAAAAATGAGAAAAGTAGGAATAGACATAACGCGGTATTCTCTGGCAATATCCATGGCGCTGTCAATATCCAGCTTGCACACCCTAATATCCGGATACTCATCCGCGATTTCTTCTACAATCGGTCCCATATTCTGACACGGTCCGCACCACTGTGCCCAGAAGTCTACCAATACCGGCTTATCTGCCTTTAATACTACATCTTTAAAATGTTCTGCTGTTACATGTATTGCTGCCATATATTTATCCTCTTTTCTTTTTTAGATAGTTTGTAAGTTCCTGATCAGATTATACATGATACCTGAAAAAATATCACTGTTTTTCTCCAATATATCCTCACAAAAAATCTCATTAACCCTATTTAAGATCTAATGAATATCTCACTTCAGATTCTTTCTGCCAAGCCTCACTTCTTCCATATGACGCACCAGATTTTCATCCATATGGTCAAACAGATAGTTGCGATCAGATTCTCTGTGTCTGTCCCATTCTTCCCGGATCTGCCTCTCTGTAAATGCGATCTCTTCACGAAATTCTCTGGCTGAGATCAGATGTGCCCCCTGGCTGGTTGTGATCACCTGCTCCACGCCATCTGAGGTCACAACCGTCACATGTCGTTTTCTTCCAATCTCATGGACTACTTTTTCGATATACTGATCGGCAGTCTCGGCTTCCTTGGTAAATACCACATGGATATTGTGATAACGTTGGATTTCCAGTGCCTCACCGTCTACCTTATAGGCATCAAATACCAGAATGAGTACACATCTGCGGAAGCCCTGATAATTGCTCAGCACATCCATCAGTTTATTTCTCGCCGCCTCAATGTTATCTTTTGCCAGTTCTTTTAACTCATCCCAGGCAAAGATTACATTATAACCGTCTACCAGCAGATACTCTATTCCGTCATCTCGATGCTTTTTCGGCTTACTGTCCACTGTCACTACCGTCTGACCGACAGGCGCATTCCTCCGCTCGATCTTGCCATACGTACGGATAAAGATATCTTCCAGCTCTTTTTCTTCTTTGGCATTCCATCCGATGCCAGCCGAAGACGGTGCTTTCTTTCCGGTCATGCGGTCCTTACGGCGTGCAGAAGACGTATCAGTTATCATGTCCTTCTGAATCTCCTGCCGCTTTTTCAGTTGACTCTCGATATGCATATGCGAGAACACTTCATTCCATGGCACATAATATCCTGCTCCATGGGAACAGAATACAGAACCAGCCGGATTCTCCGTATCTGCTTCCGGATCATAGCCAATTTCTTCTATCACAGTATCCTGATCTGCACACGGACGATAACCGTCTAATGTACAAGACAGCCGTCCCCTGCCTCTGGTATAGGTCGTCACTTCCATCTGATAATCCCTCATAGCAGATACCGGCGCCATTCCTGTGATTACTGTCATATCACCGTCCGTTTCCGGCGGTTCAAATTCGCCATGCATCTTCTGAATGTCATTCAGAGCTCTTCCCACATTCTCTGCCGGAATCTCCATAGCAAATGAATAATACGGTTCCAGCAGTACATTATCTGCCTGCATCAGTCCCTGCCGCACTGCACGGTATACTGCCTGCCGGAAATCTCCGCCCTCCGTATGTTTCTGATGCGCACGACCCGCGATCAGTGTAATCTGCATATCTGTAATCGGAGAACCGGTCAGTACTCCCGGGTGCTCCCGTTCTTCCAGATGAGTCAGAATCAGACGCTGCCAGTTACGGTCCAGCACATCCTCACTGCATGCAGTAAAAAACTGCAGACCGCTTCCCGGTTCTCCGGGTTCCAGAAGCAGGTGTACTTCTGCATAATGACGCAGCGGTTCAAAATGGCCTACACCTTCTACCGGCTCTGCGATTGTTTCTTTATATACGATATTTCCTGTGCCAAACTCTACTGCTACATGGAAACGCTCCCAGATCAGATGCTTTAATATCTCGATCTGAACCTCCCCCATCAGCATGGCATGGATTTCTCCAAGCTGCTCGTTCCATACAATGTGAAGCTCCGGTTCCTCCTCTTCCAGCTCTTTGAGTTTCTTCAGCATCTGGTGAACATCACAGTCCTCGGGAAGCAGAATCCTGTAATTTAATACAGGTTCCAGAACCGGCATCTCAGATTCCCGTTCAATCCCAAAGCCCTGTCCCGGATGTGTCTGGGAAAGACCGGTTACTGCACAGATGGTTCCTGCAGGAGCCTCCTTTGCAAGCTCAAATTTCACACCGGAATAGATACGGATCTGATCCGCTTTCTCTGTATCTGTGAGAAGTTCCTTCACCTTCAATGTTCCACCTGTGATTTTCATATAGCTTAAACGATTGCCCTGATCGTCTCTGGCAATCTTGAATACTTTTGCACCAAACTCTGAAGGATATACCGGTGTCTCACAGTATTTTTCCAGCCCATGGAGAAATTCTTCTACCCCTGTCATTTTCAGCGCAGAGCCGAAGAAACATGGGAAAAGTTTTCGCTCTTTGATTACTTTTTGGATATCTGATGTTGATATTTTCTCTGTTTCCAGGTATTTTTCAAGCAGTTCCTCATCGCAAACGGAAATATCTTCCAGAAACTGAGACTGCAGAGCTGATATTTCATCTTCTGCTTTCTCCGCTGTTTCGTCAGTACTATTTTCCATTCCACTTGTGTTTTCCCAGGTGAAATCAACGCAATTATCACTTAATCGCTTCTTTAATTCTGCCAGAAGTTTCTCTTTATCAGTTCCGTCCTGATCCATTTTATTGATAAACAGGAACGTCGGGATCTGATATCTCGCCAGAAGTCTCCATAAGGTCATGGTATGTCCCTGCACGCCATCTGCACCATTTATCACAAGAATCGCATAATCCAGAACCTGCAGTGTTCTCTCCATCTCCGCCGAGAAATCCACATGCCCCGGCGTATCTAGCAGAGTTATCCCCCTGTTTCCCAGTTCAAACTCCGCCTGCTTGGAAAAAATCGTGATTCCGCGCTCCCGCTCCAGGTTATAAGTGTCCAGATACGCATCCTTATGATCCACACGCCCCAGCTTACGGATTTTTCCCGTTAAATATAAAATCCCCTCCGACAACGTAGTCTTACCTGCATCTACGTGGGCAAGGATACCAATGACAAGTTTCTCCATAGTATATTTAAAAACTCCTTTTTCTTTATGAATTGATGTATGCATATTGGCTTAAATAAAATTAATCATTTGTATCAATTAAAGAACTATTTTAACATAAGAATCTATATAATTCCAATTTCTACTTTAATATATTTTGTCAGATATGTAGCCTTGCTTGTGATTTTCTTTACATTCCAATATGGTTCTACTTTAATGAGTGATAAAACGTATCACCCGAGACAATTCCTAATTTACATTCCAATATGGTTCTACTTTAATATTATTGATGGTGGATTTGGGATTTTACCGTTAGTATTTACATTCCAATATGGTTCTACTTTAATTTCAAACAGATGCACAGAAATGTGACTGGTGTTGTATTTACATTCCAATATGGTTCTACTTTAATGATGCCCTTGTGGGAAAAGTTGATAATGATGTGAAATTTACATTCCAATATGGTTCTACTTTAATCCATAGCTGTCAGTTCCGCATATTTTTTATGCTTATTTGCTCATTTTTGTCGACTTCACTATATCTGTTCTATTTTCCCATTCATTTTATCATGTTTTTCATCAAAAAACTACTCATTCCCTTTATTTACATACCATTGTCGACCTCTTCGCTTTTTTATTTTATCGAACATCGACAGAATTTTTCATTATTAATCTACATCATCTGCAAATTCAATTCTATAATATCCCATTTCATCATATCGACATTGCATAACTTTAATTTTTTCGCCTGGACTCAGATTAATTGATTGATATTGATGCACACATCCTTTTTTCATAGCCTTTTCATAAGAGTTCCAGTGATAATATGGAATTTCAAGCGAATACTGCAAAATATTACTTCTTAAACATTTTCTTTCAATCGCAGTTAATCTTTCTGAATTTAATTTCTGAGATATAGTATCTATTTCTTCTTTATATTTTTCATATACTGTTTCAGGAATGATCGTCTCACTTAAAATATTTCTCAATTTATTTTCATTTTTCTTAAAAGAATATATACTAATAGAATCTATGAAACGATACTTTTCCCTAAATTTCTTTATGAAATGACTTTGAGAAATATTTTCCGTTGTTAAGTATCCGTTAATCAACTCTTGTTTCTTACTTTCAGATAGTTTTCCATTAATATCATGGATTGCTTTATTTGACAACTCAAATATTGTTTTATCAATAAATCCTTTATTCCCCAATATGAAATCGCCCTCATCCAATCGCGTATATACATAACAATTGTACATGGTCACATTTTTTGCGCCTTTTCTATTGCATCTTCCAAATCTCTGAAACAAAGAATTTAAATCAAGAAGCTCTGTAAATAAATAATCAAAATCAATATCAAGGCTTGCCTCTACAATTGATGTCGCAATCCAAATTCCCGATTGTTTATCCAGATTCCCATTTTTGTCATAAGTCTTTCCAAATTTTATAATTTCTTCTTCAAGTTTAGCTCTGTCTTTTTTTATGAAGCGACTATGAAAAATATTTACAGTAACTGATATATTTTTACCTGCTACTTCTGCCTTCACTTCTTCCATAAGTTTTTGTGCCGTAGCAATTTTATTACAAACTACCAGTATTTTATTACTGATGCCTTTTCTTTCATTTTCTTCATATAGATCCAAAATATCTTTTGCATTAATTTTTCTATCCCTGACTTTTACATTATGGCGAATGGAATCATTAATAAATACTTTTTGATTGTCCTTTGAAAATCCAACATATTTTTCTAATAACTCTTTTACAAATGGAGATAAGGTTGCTGTCATAATCGCTATTTTTCCACCCATCTTTGCAACATGTTCCATTCCATATATTAGATAGGCCAACAAATCCGGGCTATACATTTGAATTTCATCAATTACAATTCTTGAGTAAGACAAGGTTGTCAATTTCAATTCATATCCCTGATATTTAAATACAAAATTAAATAGCTGATCCATTGTTGAAATACTTAATGGAATAGAAAATGCTTTTCCCCTTTGCTCATACTGAAATATTTCTTCATCTGTTCCCACATTCTTTTTGACATAATACTCCAACGATTCAGAATGAAGAAGACTGACTTTCTCAGACAAATTTTCATTTTCCAGTATATCTTCGCACACTCTGTCATAGATTGCATTAATCGCAGTTCGTAACGGTAACACAAAATATCCTTTATGATTTCCAATCCACCATAAACCGCCCTCCGTTTTTCCCATTCCTGTTTGAGCTATGGCAATAATATTCTGATCTTGTTTTTCCATGCAAAATCGTTGCAGTGAATTCCATTCCACATTGGGATTTTTTCTTTGCCACTTTCTCATACAATTTTCCAATCCCTGTTCCAGAAAATCATGAGGATACTCAATCATATAATTTCCACTGGCACTATAATCACATTTATGTAAATACCCTTTAATTTTTACTGCTCGAATATCTTCAATATCCTTAACCATAGCCAATTGAGTATAAAACTTTTGGGATAATTTGAAAATTTCATTTTTAACCTCGGCTAAATTTTCCTTAATTGTATCTTCTCTCTCCAAAATAGTCTTTATCGGATCACAATAATCATGATGATACATTACTGCAAAGCAGACTCGTGCATAATCCCGTTTATCATGCCCTTTTATCTTTTGAACCTGGTTCTCATTTACAAAATATACTGACAGTACATTATGTGGGATTTCTCTATCTGGATCAAAATATTGTTTTTCTTTTGCGAGAACTCTCTGTTGAAATCTTTCCGTTACTTTTCCAATATCATGATAATAACAAGCCAGTTTTACCAATTCGTATAAATCATCTGAGTCAATATATCCCATTGTTTTTAATGTTTCTAAATGCGTCAATAAATCACCTATATGTTGTTGAATCGTTTTATCTGGCTTTGCCCAATACCTTTCTAAATTCATTCTTTGTCTCCTTCATTTCCCAGAATACAATTCTTTATTATAGAAGCAAGGCAGCAAACTCCCATTTGCTGCCTCCATTTTAAAGGAAATTAACAATATAATTTTTCCCATCTTCCTGATCCAGGTATATTCCATTTCCAATTTTATCGATACCATATTGTGAAATATATACTACAGATTTTTTTTCAAAAATTCTTTTTCCATCTTTTAACTCATAATTTTTATTCAGATAATATCTGGTTCCATTTGCTTTCACACGATTTCGTATTTTATATGGATAAACCTTTCTCTCATCCGTTTCTTCATCCAGTTTCAGAGCTTCAGAATCTATATAAGCAGAATACTCACTTGTCGCCGAAATATTTCCAGTTTCAACTAAATCTATAACTTTTGCCTGCTGTATATCTACCATGTCTTCACTTCTTCCAATAGATTTTATGTCAGTCCAATGCTGTTCCAGATCATGTAAAACCGCATCATCTGCCTGTATATGAATAATCAATTGAATATTATTCAGAACTTCATAAAATTTCATAGACTTAGTTAATGTCCGAAAATAAGAAATAGGTTTCGTATAGTTTTCTCTTACATATTCATCATATCGCTGCTTTATTTCTTTCTCATACTTTTTAAGCTCATTTTCTCTCTGAAGTACACTTTCATATGGAATGCCCGCTGCTTTTGCCTTTTTTCTTTTCTCTGCTAATGCTTTTTTTCTTTTCTTCAAATGATTTAAAACTGGCCCAAGTCTATTTTTCTTGAATTCAGAAATAGTATCATTTAAATCCTTTAACTGTTGATACTCTTTCAATAATGTTTCATTGTATACCTGAATTGTTATATTTTTTCGAAAACTATTTCCCTGTGGTTTCTTAGCTACAGCAACCTTGTCAAACGCAGTCGACAGCATTTCTCCATTTTTCATTTTTACAAGAATTCCTCTGTCATCTTGTAAAGAATTCAAGAAACAATAATCGGTATACGGTTCACGATGCATAGATTCATACTGTCCTTGTATACTTACATTCATTGGATGGTATTCTGTGTATCCACATGCTTTATGCAACGCTCCAATTACTGTTGAAAAAGGGGGGAGCGGATATGTCATTTTATTATCCACGCATTCTGGTTTCCTGTAATTTGCGCTCGTCTGACGGATAACCAGTCGAAATGCTTTCATAACAGAATCTCTCCTTTCTGTTAAACGCCATAGTATTCTCTTACTTCTTCTTTTAAAGTCTGGAAAAATTCCGGCATATTCATTGTTTTCAGAGTTTCTTCTATTTCTTTTTCATTTTCCAGTGTCTGCCCTTTTAATAATGCCGCATGAAATCCCTGATTTTTCTTTATAATTAAATCCTCCGATAATTCCAGTCTGTCTTCTTTTACATGTACTACATTTTCAAAATAATGTGTTTTCCTCTCTGACAATCCACCTACTGCAAAAACAGGTTCCGCATTATCCATGTTTCCTTTTACTATCAGGCTTAACGTTTCTACTGCATTAAGCAACATGCATACTCTTTCAGCTTTTTCCTCTGCTTCTGCTTCCTCCTGAAAGTTATCATCTTTTCCCACCATTTCCAAATCTATTGTTATACTGTAAATTTTTAAAGATTTATCATATTCGTACTGATATGGCATCAATCCTACCTGATCTGCGTGATTCTGTACATTTAATCCATTTTCTTTTGCATAATTCGTGGCCATATAAAGATTATTGTGAAATCTTGGCTGACTTACAAAGCTTTCGCAGGAAATGGCATCTGTTACGTAAAATGAACTATTTCTGATATATGTAGTGCCGCTTGTATTCATATATCCACCTTCTAAAGCTCTGCAATTAGATGCATTTGATTCTTCTGTAACTTTTTTCTGCACTGCTCCATCAATCTCTGTTTTCAAGTCTTCATATAAACCAGACTGAGTCATAATTGCATTTTTAAGACTCTCTCTGCTTCGAATTGTATACACTTTTCGATTTCTAAATACCTTTTGTACACTGGCGATATTTCCCAGAGATTCCGAATAATTAGATGTCATATTGGCTACTATTGTAATTGTCAAAGCTTTCTTATTCATTCTCCTTACCTCCCGTTTGCTTATCCTGCACTTTACTTTTCTTTGTCATCGCATTAGCAAATGTATAAGCTAATTCCTTGTTATCCTCAAAATTTTCAAATAAATCATAAACAAAATCAAATTGTATATCTGTATAATTGGACAATTGGGCAAGAATATCCAAAAATGCACTATAATCTTTCAGTGCAAGTGAACTTGTCAACCTCTGACGATAACTCTTTCTCTTATTCTCTGGTAATCTTTCAGCTACTTTTTTCGCACACGCATATGCAACAGTCATTCCTTTTGTCATGTTTTTTCCTCTTTCTTTTATCAACAAATTTAACTTAATCAATAAACTAACCAAGTATTCCGAGTCTCGTTTTAAAAAGAATTCTATCAATTCATCTGCATCTTTTAGGTTTAATATGCAATCCATGACTTCTTTTTGAACATCCAGATAATATTCTTTTCCTAATTGAACACTAAAACAAAAAGGTTCATATACCTCCAATTCAGAAAGAATATCAATGCTACGTTTTCGAATATATAAAGTTTCAAAAAAATCTCTGTTTCTGTTTTTAGTCATCACTTCTACATCGTAATCTATGAAAGCAGAACTTTCTTGGATAGATTTAAATAAAATTTTTCGAGCAGTTTGATATTTGTCCGGTTTTTTTTCCTTTTCTTCTCTAAGTTTGTCTATTAACTGCTGATTTGTATCTATAAGTTGTTTGACAGAATAATTATCATTAATAAATAAAGATTCACGTTCTCCACAAAAAGCAAATGGGATAAAATCAAATAGCTGGCAGTCTTCAGATGCAAAGCTTTCTGTTCGAAATGCAAAAGAAAGATTTTTAGATTTTCTCGCACCATCTATATAATATCCCCAAAGTCGGCAACAATCTCGTTTTTCCTCAAACAATAAATTTGGGTTGGCAAAATCAGCATACATATCCGATTTGTTTCGGAATGTTTCCTGTGTCAATATTAACCTGTTTTTTCTTATACATTCTAATATTTCTACCTTATTATCTCCATCAAATTTGATTTTCCCAAATATTTTTTTCATAATCGCATTGCTTTTAAGTAATTCATTAATCTGCTTTTTCTCTTCCTGTGAAAATTCATCTTTTCTCAATTGAATTTCCAGTCTTTTATGCGGAAACGATAATGAATAATACTCCTCTGCAAATTCCAGAAATCTTTCCCGAGTAATATCTTCCTGATTGAATGCAAAATACTCGTCCTTAATCTCATATTCCAGATTCTGGTTATATAAATATTTTTCCAGACCTACAATTGCAGCAGAATATCTCCAATCTGAGGGAATAACATGCGTATTAAAAAGTGCATCATTTACTTTTTTTATCATTCTGCCCTCCTATATCTGCTGAATAATCTGCAACAAGCCATATCCCATCGACGAGTGTCCACCAACCCCTACCTGATAAAAATATTGCAGAATTTCAGGTTTTGCTTCTATAAGGAAAAATCCGATTGATATATCTATAAATTGTTTATATATGCGTGTTACAACCTTTTTTCCTGATATAGTTTTTATTTTTATCTCCTGCACCTCATTCTCAGCAAATCCCGCATAAATAGCTTGTCGCTTTAAACTATCGCCTGCTTTTTCTTCAAACTCTTTATCATTGATCGTATAATAATTGTCTGTATTGTTCTCTCTGAAATGTTCTCTAATAATCAATCCACCACCTGGAACAGTACGAAAGATTACTTTATCACTCGTAATCACTTCTTCTTGTACTTTTACAATTTTCTTAAGTATCATACTATTTTGATCTGGCAAAGGAAATCTTTTATGCTTCATTCCAATAAAAGCAAAATAAAAAATCTGCCCTATTTTGCTTTTATCACTTGCTGAAAATATTAATTTCAATCGAGGAGAAGCCAGAATAATTTTGTCTTTCTCATATTGCGGTTTATCAAATAATGGAACAAAACAATAATCTTTTCTGTCAGTCCCGGTAAAATAGTGTTCATAATATTTTCCCTGATTGCATTCTTCCAATGTTTTCTTCAAAAAAGAAACAAACATTGCCCGATTGTCAGACGGAATAATATTCTTCTCTAGTTCAAAATATAATTCAATACGCACTTGCTACTCCTTCCTTACCATTTGCAAATTTTTCCTATATTTTGATATTACTACATTTATTATCTATATACAATAGTTTTTATTATTAAGTACAATTTTATAATACTTGGTTTATATCTATTTTTTATTTCTTGCACTTGTTTACTGATTTGTTATATACTTTAATTGTATCTGTTGTTCCACATTGGAATGTAAAAAGTATTATAAATTTTTACAGAATTAATAGTTGTTCCACATTGGAATTTCTCATTGCCAAAGTTAAACAGGTATCTATATCTTTAACTGGCATCATTGGAGTAACAGAAAAGAGCGCGCATAGCAAATGCACGCTCTTTTCTGTTACTCCACCTTTATATCCATTTTTTCATTTGCCCATCCTCTGATAGTTTCTTCACTTTCGCAAAGAATCCTGGCTACCTTTTCAATTGAATCTCCCTCTTTAAAAAGGGAATTTGCAATTTTACGTTTTTCCTCTTCTCGTCCAATCTTTATCCCATCATTTTTTCCAGCTTCATACTCAGCTTTCCTGAGTTTCCTTTTTTCCTCTTCCTCATTATATTCAAATATACTCATAGCGACTACCTCCGCTCGATTGTTTTGCAGAAATTCTTTGAGAATTCCCTCCTGAATGCTTTCTCTCACTGCACGTTCTACTGCCGTATTCAGTTCCATTTCATTAGAATATCTGCGTACTTTATCAACATACTGAGCATATTCTCTTAGCGTCCGGCATTCTTCCATTAGTTTTTTATTATGCCCTACATTGATATTTAATGTGATGACCTTTAGTTCAAGATTTGGTTCTCCTGACATATTTTCATACGATTCTGACAGATAATCTACCCACCTATCTTTTTTTTCTCTGTTCCATTATAAAATACGATAAAATTCGGTGTGGGTATTCTCAGTCTTGTTGAGGTATACAAGGACTTCCAATCTACCATTTTCTGATATTCGCTGGAAATGTAGAATAAGTCTCTCAAAGGCATGTTCGGGTTATACGTAGACTGATGTTCATACAGAAACAGATTCGTATTTATAATAAACGCCAGATCATTCTTCATTCCCATATAGATTGCGTTCTCAAGTGTCACAATCTCTAATTGAGCAGCATCTGTATAAGAAGTTTCATTGATTGCATTATACAGCGACAACAGATTCTTTCTGTCTGAAAACAGCATACGGAAGACTGTATCTTTGTACTTACGGTTTGCAATTGCTGTGTTGCCTTTCAATCGGTTTCTTTTCACAATAATTTTTTTGTTCTTTCTTTTTGCCATTGGCAATACCTCCTGTTTTCCGCAGGAGTCAAAGAACATTTTGTGCTATTCTTATCACTTCTCAGCTCCTGCTTTTCATAATTAACTGGAATTAAAAGCATGGATTTCTGAATTGAGATTAGAATAATCAGACGGCAAAAATGCCTTGAAATATAAGAGAAATATGCTTTATACTTATGTTAGCATTACTTACTCTTATTTTCAAGGCATTTTATATTCTTTTTATTTTATAAATTATATGGGAGTTACTGTTCACACACCACTATTCTGCGAGGTGTTTTGGCATGAATAT
>ENA-OPCV01002202-OPCV01002202.1-human-gut-metagenome-genome-assembly--contig:-NODE-2202-length-12722-cov-2.572590_pt1 | contig 12722 bp, 6 predicted proteins | sample MGYA00241257_ERZ501494 | MGnify/ENA primary metagenome ERZ501494 (study PRJEB25962, sample SAMEA2042618) | human gut metagenome | biome: human gut; feature: human-associated habitat; material: faeces...
ACTGTTGTTTTCCGACTCATTATGCTACTCGCCCTTATTTTTATTATAAAGCCATTTTACTTTGATTTCAAAAGCGTTTTTTACTAAAAATGTATCTTCTGTTTTTAGGCATTATTACTATGTATTTTCATATCCTGCGGCATCAGCGGATGGTTACGCAGGGCAAATATCGTATCTTCGTGGATTTCCTGATTATTTTAATACGAAATTCTTTAATTCATCCCTCTTTTTGACATGAAGCTTGTTAAAGATATCTGTAAGATAATGCTTCACTGTGTTTAGGGATACCCCCATGTGTTCTGCGATCTCCCGGTTGCTCCAGTCCCGGCAGGCCAGCATGGCAATGGAAAATTCCATGGTAGTCAGAGCGTCTGTCACAGGGTTGTCTGATGCAGGATTGTGAACCGCCATCCATCCACGGCTGAAGGTAATAACTGCATCCGATATTTTTCTGTACATCTCCGGATTTTCTTTGCGGATGCAGGACTCCAGAAGTCCCTGGAGAAGTCCGTGGAGTTCGATAAACGGCTCGATAAGCTCATCCTTCTCTGCCAGTTTCCAGGCAGTGAGTATGGCTTTTTCTGCTTCTGCCTGATTCTTCAGACTGATTTCACACATAGCAGTCACACAGTAAAGATATATCATCCCAACAGGATAAATTTCTTTACAGGAAAACAGTGCCGCATCACAGATTCCCAGCGCTCTGCTGTATTCACCTTTCAGATAAAGGTCATGGGAAATTACATTGGCAGCAAAAATTCTCAGTCCCTGAGGCAGACTGCTCATATATTTCTTCATATCCGGCAGTTCCTCTGTAGAGAGGTGTAAAAGAACGGTTCCCATATATCCTGCAAATACACAATATGCTGTATTTCTCTCAGAAGTGGGAGCTGCCATCTCTTTTCTCAGACATTCCCGGATGATCTCAAGGCCACGTTCGGATGCCTTCGCATTTCCCAGCGTAAGATTAGAGTACACATAGAGCATACATGCAGACAGCTTCAGTTCCAGCCGGGAACTCATAATATAAATCTCCACCAGATCACTGCATTTCTGCGCCTGCCCTGTGAAATAATAAAATTCTGCAATAGCGATCTCCCGGAAATCTCTGTCTGCAAAACTCTCTGCTGCTTTTCTTGCATTTCCTGGCTCAAATGCTGTATTTATCAGTGGTAATACTGTATTTTCCGTCATATGTCCGCTCTGCCACGTCCTTTCTCTCTGTATTTTTTTATATTACCACCTTTTTCCTGTTTTTTCTATAACACTTATAAATTCTCGCCGCAGTGCGATCCTGCCCGAAGGGTTTTGTTATGTTATAGGAACATTACGGAGTAATTTCCTATAACATAACAAATACCGGATCAGGCCTGTTTGGCTCAATCCGGTATTTGTTTATTTCACATTGAAAACTTCCATCAGGATTATTTTACAGTGATTTTCAGAGCTTTGTATATGCCATTCTGTGCATATACCCATATTGTGCAGGTTCCTTTGCCTGTTGCCCTGATAAGGCCATCCGGGGTAACGGTGGCTACTTTTGTATTGCTGCTTTCGTAGCAGAGTTTTCTGTGGCGTTCGATCTTCTTATCTTTCTTTACTTCTTTTGCTTTTATCTGTGCGGTTTTTCCCATTTTCAGGGTGATCTTTGAAACATTCCTCTTATTTCCAATCTGGGTTACGGAAACAGCTTTTGCATTTCCGTATTTACCGCCTCCGGTGACTGCATGTACAGATATGGATGTGTCTGTCACTACCTTTTTGCCATTTACCAGTCTGTAGGCTTTTACCACATATTTATAGTAAGTACCTTTTTTCAGGTCCTTCTGGGTCCATGTGCTGATATCTCCACCGGTGATAGTGGCAAGCTTCCTGTACTTGTAAGACTTTGTACCTGTATTACAGCGGTTGCCGTATATGAAATATCCATCTGCATCCTTAATGATGTTCCACTGCAATGTCACAGAAGTTTTTGTCTGTTTTACAGAACGGGCTCTTAACCTTCTGAAGCCTGTGGTCTTATTGATCGTGGGTTCATCCGGGACTTTCACTGTGATCATAATGGAAGCTGTAATTTTTCCATCCTCTGTTGTAACTGTGATCTCTGCAGTTCCATTTCCCACTGCTGTTACCTTGCCGTTTTCATCTGTAGTGGCAACTTTTTCGTTATCGGATTTCCAGATCAGTTTCTGTAAATCTGCATTTTCAGGCTCGATCTTTACTTTCAGTTCTGTGGATTCACCAATCTTTGTCAGGGTTTCTTTCTCTGCTTCTATGGTGAGCTTCTGGATTTCCACAGGGATTTTCACTGTTACGGAAACTGTCGCTGTATAACTGCCGCTTACAGATGTTGCGGTAATGGTGGCAGTTCCGTTTCCAACTGCTGTTACCTTGCCGTTTTCATCTACAGTTGCTACTTTCTCATCGCTGGATTGCCAGGTTACACGCTTATTGTCTGCATAAGACGGTGTCACCTCTGCGGTAAGTTGGGCGGTTTCATCTTTCTTTGTTAAGGTAAGAGTATCCGGAGATACCTTAATGCCTGTTACCGGGTAGCTTGGGGAATAGTAGGTGTCTTTGTAAGTCAGTACATAAATGGAGAATTTATCTGACTTAAAGGTAAGCTCGTTAGTACTGCTGTTAAAGACAGAATCTAATATATCAACAGTTGCCTGATTCGTTGCACTGTCCTTATGCAGTCTGAGAATTTTATAATCCCGGATGGTATAAGGCTGATTATTAATCATTTTATCCGGGATTTTAATCCTGATATTCATATTGATACCCGGATTTGTAATAAGTACCCTGTTCTCACCCGCAAGCTGTCTGTATAAATCTATGTCGAATAAAATCTGGTCTGCATTTTTTCCCACTGTCTTTTCTATTTCCATGTTGATTAAATTCTGCCATGCAGGATCAAGATTATTAACATGATTGATTTCAAGCCATACTTTAGCTCCTGATCCATTATCAATTCTGGTTTTATCACTTCCCGGGAAAAGTCCAAAAAGGATTGTTTCTTCATTGTCCAGAGCTGCTGCTGTGATTTCTGAGCCAAATATCTGGATATATTTATCTATTTTATCTGCATAGGGATCCGCCGGTTTTCCATCCTGTTTCGGGATGGAATCATATCTTTTCTGACCACAGCCTGGTGCTGTACAGGTTCGCTCCTGCATTCCTTCTGACCATGAAGTTGCAGGGCTTAATATCTTTCCGTCTTTTGGCCAGTTATGGTCCTCAATTGTAAAGGTGCCTTTCTCTCGTGTGACAGTATAATTCGGATTTGCACCTGCTGTTTCTGTGGCTGTAATTTCATATTTTCTGGCATCCTCACCTGATACTCTCTGCAATGTGATCCCAGATAGTGTTTCACCTTCAACGATGCCGTCTGTGGTATAAGTAAGCTGAGGTTCCTCCCCGCCGATATGCTTGTGTAAATCATCCGGTTTCACTGTTACTGCTTTTGGATTGATAACCCATGGATGGATGCTCTCTTCTTGGCTGAGGCTGTAATTGGCATTTCCGAGAGCTGTAACCTTTGCCGTGTACTTCCGGGCATTCTTTCCGGTGTTTGTGTAAGTTTCGTTAGTTTCATATGTCAGTGTAAAGGTATCACCGGGCAGGGCATTTCTCACCCTTGCAGTGACTGTCTGGTCCTTTCCATTGTAAGTCAGGTCTGAACTGCTCCAGTCAAGCTGCGCCGGGAGTGGTTTTATTTCAAATGTACCGGTTGCTGTTCCGGCATTATAATTGGCAGATTCCGGTATCTGGGCTTTTACATAATAGGTGCCTGCATTCTTTGGTACCCCGTCTTCTGTTTCTGCTCCGTTTTTAGTTGAAGTCTGTGTGCTACATGCCCCATCTGTATAGTAAGTGTACTGGACTGTCTGATTTTCCGGGTTCAGGCTCGAATCTATTGACGGTGTATTTTCTACTCCATTATATCCACCATATGTCCAACCACTGATGCTGACTTTGGAATCGGAATTCGTAGTACTTGCTTTTTTAACCTTAAAAATACAGGTATCAGAATCTCCCTCATAATTCGCTGTTTCTTCCACCACTGCCTTTAAGGTATATTCTCCGGCAGAAAGTTTTTTCAGGCCTTCTTCCGTTATACCAGCATAAGTACTGTCATCCTCATCCTTAACTTTGTATTGATAAACTACCTTACTGTCAGATGGTGCTGCCCATATCTGTATAGCTGGCTGCTCTCCATATGTGAAATCATCCAGGAAAACCGTTAGGGTAACCGGTGCCTTTTTAATTTCAAAATCAGTAGATATCTCTCCTGAGTACTGCTCTCCAGGCAGTGTAATATTTACTTTCGCTTTATATTTTCCTGGAGAGGTGGGAAGTGTTTCACTTTCCGAAAAAGTGGTCCCGTCACGGCCTGCATATATGATTGATCCTATTGTTGCCCCTATTTCTGACGGAAGACTATTAGCACATGTTACAGAATAAGAATTGCCATATTCAGCACAGTTATTGTTATCAAATCCATTAAGCTTAAGTGAAACTGTTGCCTTTGCATTGTCAAAACCTGTTCCATAATAATCACATTGTGACGTTGTGTTTGAGCAATATGCCTTAAGAGTATCGCCACTTAAACTATAGTTCCAGGCATGCTTATGAACCCACTTTGCATATAATGTTATTTCTTTATAGTTATTGGAACCTGCAACCGCCGCATTAACAGCCTGCGAAACTCCCTCTATCTTGCTTCCATTTCCATTTGCTTGAGTATACCATCCAGCAAATTTATAGCCTGCTTTAGTTGGCTCAATATTATGGTCTGTATTCCATTGTCCATCACCATTCCATACCCAATCTCTATTTGGCCCACCTGATCCACCCTGTAAACCATAATTAACTCTTATTGGGTTTTCTACCCCCTGATAATTAGCCAATATATCACCTCCAAGGTGACCGGAAACTACACAAAATAAAGTATAAATATTCGTAATATTAATTTTCCTTTCCTTAGGAATATCATTTAGCTTATTAATCCCATAATATCGTTCATCGTTTGATTCTGGATTCTTACTATGATATTGCGCATAAGGCATGATATTGTTTTGGCTCTTATATTTAATACTATATCCTTTGCTTAACTCGCCCGAAGATGCTATAATTTCCGGATCTTCCCCCACAGTCAATGTCCCATCATGATTATTTATCACATCATAAATTGTATCCGTACCTATTTTATAACTGGGACTGGTATCAATTTTCACTGTATGTTTCGTTGTAGCAGAAGTGTCCTGTGCTGCATCCAGTATTCCGTCACTGAAGCCATTTTCCACCTCCGGTACTCCTGCAGTAGTTGCCGGCTGTTCTTTCTCCTCCTCTATCTCCGGCTCATCTGTAAATTCTTCTTTCTTTTCTGACTCCCCGGATGCCCCCCCATCCGAGAATTCCGTCATTCCACTGCCCCATGCTATGGATGGTGTCATGGAGAAGCACATTGTAAGTGCAAGTATTCCTGATAATAACCTTTTCTTCATTGAAATCCCTCCTTCTGATCCTGATCTGGCGAATATGTACATCCGCTGTTTCCGCATACTCCTGAACGCAATGTCATTTCACAGTCCGGTCAGGTTTCTGTTACCTATAATTATAACTGATTTTCTCTCATTTGATAATGCACTTTTCGGCACCAAAAAGTGCCCCCTGTATGATCAAAATTTCTTCCGTTCTCTGATCCTGAATCAGGTCAAGCGGATATTCGCAATCGAAACAGGGGACTTACTTGATTCGGTTAAAGTATTCCCCAAAGTATGATCATAGCTCTAGACATTTCCAAATTATCTGTCAGCTTCGCAGATTCATCGTTTGCTTCACTTTCCGGATTATGGTAAAATAAAAGCAAAAAGCGGAGGTGATAATGTGCATTCAGTTAATTATAAAGACTATCTGAATTTAGTTTTAAAGGGTGCCGGATTATGCCTGTTTGAGGTGGATGTTGAAAAGCAGCGATACGTTCGCTTTGAAAATGCAGAAGCCATATATCAGGTATCCGGAGAGAAGGTTTTGTCTGATTTGGAAGAGTTTTCATCCCTGACACCGGACGCATATATGAAAGCTGTATCAGATTATTTTGTCCATCCGGATGATCACGGGACTGTAGCCGATGCTTTTGGAAAAGTTTTGAACGGACAGCAGGCTGTCTACGATGCACGGATGAAATGTGGAACAGGCAAGTACCACTGGTGCCGTGTATGCGCTACTCCCTATATGCGGGAAGACAAATTATATTTAATTGGTGTTGTGTCTGATGTAAGCAATCTTTATGATCTTATTTTGAAGGAAAAAGAGAAAAACATGAAAGACACCTTTACCGAATGCTATAACAAAAATGGGTTTAAAGAATTATGCAAAAAATTTCTGGACAAAAACCCCAGACCATCCTACACTTTTATCATGATCGATCTGGATGATTTCAAGGCAATCAATGACAACTTTGGACATGAGACAGGGGATAAGGTTCTTTTGGAGACAGTAAAACAGCTGAGGGAATTTTTCCCAAGACCGTCACTGATCGGACGTTTTGGCGGAGATGAATTTATGGTGCTTTGCCCTTTTTCACAGAAAGAGCTATTAGAGGAAACTATAAACCATTTTATGGAATGTACCATTCCCCCTTATTCTGTGAAAAAGAGTGTGGGATATACTTTTATTCCTGATGATAAAATTGACTATGAAGAAATTATAAAAACAGCAGATAAGGCACTGTACACAGCAAAACAAAAGAAAAACTGTGCCGTATTTTCTTCCATTTTCTGATATCCAAAACCTTTGTTATCTGAAAAACCACCTGGAAAAAGTTTCATTTTGATACTTTATATGTTAAAATGAAACATATCGTATCAAGTGAGGGGTTTTACAGATGTCTAAAAAGAAATATAGTCTGAATACAATTTACATCTCTGAGCGTCTGCAGGAGAATCTGAAACCGATTTCACAATCTGCATTCACTGCTGTGACTGCTCCCATGGGATATGGAAAAACAACTGCTATCAACTGGTATCTGGACAAACAGAGCAAAAACGGAAATTCCTGTGTGATCCGGATCAGTATTTATTCTGATAATCTGTCTGTTTTCTGGCAGAGCGTTCAGAAGGCCTTTGCCTTTGCAGGGCTTGATTTTCTGGATAATTATAGCTGCCCTTCAGATGCTGCCAGTGCCGGGATGCTTGCTGATGAGCTTTGTTATTCCCTGAGCGGTCAGACCTCTTACTACATTTTTATTGATGATTTTCATCTGCTGGGTGAACCTCATGTTGCAGATTTTTTTTGTATGCTTGCCAACAGACTGCCTGAAAATATCCACCTGATCGTATCCGGCAGAAATGCTTTTCTGTCCGGAAAAGAGATTCTCCGTCTTGGCAAAAAGTTATATCAGATCCATACCAGGGATCTGTGTCTAAATCGCCGGGAGCTTTCTGTCTATACCCATCGCTGCGGTGCCAGCCTGAACGAAGATCAGCTGAACACGCTTCTCTATTCCAGTGAGGGATGGTTCTCTGCAGTCTATCTGAATCTCTGTACCTTTTTTGAAAACGGACACTTTCCCGACCATACTTCTAATATCTATGATATGTTTTCCTCTGCCATGATCGCACCTCTTTCTGATGCGCAGCAGGAATTTCTCACTGTTATGGGACTTGCAGATGAATTTACCGTTGAGATGGCTCTTTTTATTACAGGGAATCCGGAAGCCGGACAGATTCTTTCCCTTATGACCAGACAGAATGCTTTTATCACTCCTTTGCCCGATGGAGTCAGCTTCCGTTTTCACCATATGATGAAGGAATGTACACAGCGTGCCTTTGCCATGCTTTCCCATGAAAAACAGACAGATTTCCGGAATCGTTACGGACAATGGTATGAATCCCGGGGACAGTTCCTGCAGGCACTTGCTGCCTATAACAAGGCTCTTAACTATGATGCAGCACTTGCTGTTATCCAAAAGGATGCAGGAATCCTCCTGGCTTCTCTTTCGCCGGAAAAGGTTCTCGCATTTCTTGATGTCTGTCCAACAGAAATCCTGAAGAACAGGCCTCTGGCCCTTCTCGTATTAATGCGCCGTATGTTTACCTGGCATCAGATTCCCAAAATGATGGAACTGAAGCAGCTTCTGACAGATACCATAGCTGAAGATAACACTTTGTCCGAAGATGAGAGAAAGAATCTCTCCGGAGAATGTGATCTTATTATGAGTTTTCTGATGTATAACGATATCACCGGTATGAGCGTTCTGCACCGTCAGGCCAGTTCCAAAATGACCAGACCTGCCATCAGTATCCGCAAAACAGGAAGCTGGACCTTCGGTTCTCCTTCTGTTCTGATGATGTTTCACCGCAGATCCGGAACCCTGGATGCAGAACTGACAGCTATGAATGAATGTATGCCCCACTATTACAGGATTACCCAGGGACATGGACAGGGTGCGGAATTGCTCATGAATGCAGAGGCAGCATTTATGCAGGGAAATTTTTCAGATGCACAGATTCTGCTGGAGCAGACTTATTCCACCATTGCATCAAACGGACAGCACAATATTTCGCTCTGCTGTGATTTCCTTGCTGCAAGGCTTTCCCTTTTTCAGGAGAGTGTCACCTTTGTGAAGAATCCTGAAGTAAAGCGTAAGGAGCTTCTGTCTCTCCACAATATGATGTGGCTGAATATTTTTGACAGTACTTATGCTTACTACTATGCATTAATTAGAATGCCGGAAAAGATTCCTGCATTATTTAAAGACCATATGTTATCCACTGTCAGCTTTCTTTCTCCCTGCAGACCTATGATGGAAATGATCGAGAATCAGGTCTTTCTTTCACAGAAAATGTACGCAAAAGTTATAGGCAGAAGCGAAACGCTTCTGCCTGTCTGTGAGAAAATGCACTATGAACTTGTGTCTCTCCACGTTCAGATCCAGACTGCTTCTGCTTACGCAATGCTGGGCAAACATCATGATGCACGACAGCTTCTGCAGAAAGCCTTAGGACACGCCATGCCGGATGGCTTTCTGATTCCGTTTGTAGAAAATTATAACTATATCAAGGATGTGCTGGGCAGTATTAATTCCATAACACCAGAGCCTTTCACAGACCGGATCCTTTCCCTTGGTTCTGTTTATGAACAACACTGCCTCCGCCTGTCCAGCCGTAATTACAGGCCTGAGATCCTAAATATGCTGAACAGCAGAGAAGCAGAAATCGCAGCTTTGATCACCGACCGTCTGAGCAACCGCGAAATCGCAGAGAGGTTATTTCTCTCTGAAGGCACTGTGAAACAATATGTCAACCAGATTTATTCCAAGTTGATGATCAACGGTGATACACGCACCAAAAGGAAACAACTGGCAGAGCTGATTTCTTCCATAAACAAGGGCCTTACCTGACACTTTGAGAAAAAAAAGCAAGGAAATTCACATGACCAAAGTCTTGCGATTTCCTTGCTATTTGGCAAGAATTACAAATTTAAAGTTTTTTACTTATTTGCATTTCTGATAGTATTTAAATACTGTTGGATTTCTTCTTGTTCGGGCATTACTCGCAGCGCACCTTTTCTTGTAGTAATGATAGAAGCTGCTACATTGGCAAAATTTAGCATTTCTGTTTCCTTGAGAATATCCTCGGAAATCTCAGTTTTATTCAGCATCATGTCTGCTCTCAACTGATCTCCAAAAAAATCATTACCAACCTTACCAATAAATGCTACATTATGTCCCAATTTATAGCAATCCTCTGAAATAATGCATCTTAATCCAGCCCATCAGAGTGTGAAATCCTGCGTCAGATATCTTTGCCGTGCGTCAGCACGCCTGCAGATATCTTCCTTGTCTTTCGCACTCTGCTGAACTGTCTTAAATGCATTATTTACGAGGATTGCTATAGAACGCTTTATTATAATAAATCATATTTCACTATATCAAGCTTAGCTGCACCATCAGCAAAGAAAGAAATCCCCTTTGCTTCCTGCTTTGTAAGAATAACCGCAGACATAACCTGCTCGCCGTCATTAATAAATACTTCCACACTAAACTTATCCAAAATCACACGCAGTTTTAGTTCATTGCTGTCACCGTTTACCAGACAACTGCTCTGATGAACCAGCGCCCGTTCGCTTCCTGAGAATTTTCTATCGATTTTTAAAACAGATTCATCCGGACGGAAACATAATGTAGAATGATATTTCTCATTCTCTGCAAAACAGAGTTCAAATTTTTTATAAAGATTGTCTTTATCTGCCGGTCGTATCACAAGTTCCAGATCTACCGTTCGTCCTTCAATCTGATCCAGTGTGAGCCTGGTATCTTTTATCACAACATTGTTATACTCGACTTTGTTTGCACGCATGGCATTAAGTTCTCTGATCGGAACCTGATACAATCTTCCGTTTTTAACAGACAGTTCTCTTGGAAGACTCATTTGTGCGAACCATCCAGAGTCATTGCATCGATATGCAAGCGTATCCCAGTTCTGCATCCAGGCGATCATAATTCTTCGTCCATCCGGTGCAAGCAGTGTCTGCATTGCGTAATAGTCAATTCCGTAATCAACACCTTGACAAAACTGTTCCTTTAAAGTATGTGTCTCAGGATCCAACTCCCCAATAATACATAACGTTCCATTTCCATTATGAAATTCTAATCCTTCCGGAAGCATATCCTGTGGACTTGTCAGAAGCACATATTTGCCGTCCAATTCAAAGAAATCCGGGCATTCCCACATTTTTCCATAACGATTTTGATTCTTTGCCAGAATGCTTACAAATTCCCATTCAAAGCCATTTTTACTTCTGTAAAGAAGGATCTGTCCGCTTCCATCAGCCGGACGACTTCCTATAACACAATAAAAGTTTCCATCGTTCCCTTTCCAGATTTTGGGATCACGAAAGTCTACTTTACTAGCCCCCTTTGGAAGATCTTTGGCTGTCAGAACCGGATTCTTCTCATATTTCTTATAATCTTTTCCATCTCCAACAGCCACTGCCTGTGTCTGAATATCCCTTACAGTTCCGTCTTCCAGTTTCTCCTGATTTACAGAAGTATACATAAGCAACTGTCTGCCATCCTCTAATTCTATGGCACTTCCTGAAAAACAGCCGAATTTATCATAATCTTCATCCGGTGCCAATGCAGTCGGAACATAGTTCCAATGCAATAAATCCTTACTCACTACATGTCCCCAGTGCATACTGTCCCAATGTGTGCTATACGGATTATACTGGTAGAACAAATGATACTCTCCTTTATAATAGGAAAATCCATTTGGATCATTCATCCAGCCAACATAAGGAGTTATATGAAAGGCTGGTCTTTCTTCCTCTTTGATCTGCTGTCCCTGTATAAATTCATATTTTCTTGCCTTTTCCAACATTTCGCTCATATAGTTCCTCCTGTCAAAATGATATCTTCTCTTATTTTTCACTGCTTAATGAATCCTGATACTGGTCAAAATATTTTTGCTTGATTGAAAGGTAATCGGAAAGCCCGTACTTCTCCATTTTTTTCAGATAAGAATCCCATTCTTCATCAATTCCTCCGTTCAGGATCCAATCTGCTTTCTTCTGTTCTGCATATTTCTTAATATCTGTATCATACTGTGACACTTTGTTTGTATCATCAATACTCATAAATACATTAGGATAAACATATTTGCTGTTCATATCCTGTAAATATGTCTCATGCATATTATCCAGACGCCATTTCGCATCTTCCGGCTGTGTTACATATACGCCATAATATTCATTTAATATAGCGAGAGGACCATTTACAGATTGCGCTTCACGTACTTCCACCGGTGACTGATCTCCTAAGTCCATATGCTTTAACATTTTTTCACCATCTTTGTTTACAGACAGCTCAAAAATATTAAAGGAATCCTTCTCTCCATAGGTTCCCCAGTTATTTTGCGGAGACTGAAGGGGTGCATACATCTGATCGATCCATGCGGCAGCAAGTGCCGTGTTACGGCAGCTGGTAGTAAGCACACATCTTCCTCTGTCAAAACCGCTGGTCTCACTGTTGTTCTGTCTGGTGATATTTCTCATTCCATCCGGTCCGGTCAGTGCCGGAAGCATCACATAATCCGTATTGTTGTCTATATTAGCAATATCCCATGTGAAGCAAAGTCCATAACGGTGATTCTTTCCTTTTGCAACATAAGTAGACCATTCCTGTGTAAATGCTTCCGGATCGATCAGATTCTCTGTCACAAGTTTATGCAGCCATTTGATACCTTCTTTGTATCCTTCCTGAACCGTTGTATAAATCACCTTACCTTCATCTGTTACAGCAAAATGATCTCCTGTGTCCCCATAACCATCTCCGAATCCATTTATTAAGATTGAAGGATCCTGATCTCCGTTATTGATAATAAATGACATTGGTATTACATCACCTTCAATGGAAAACTCTTGTTTCAGATCATCTGCATGATCTCGAAATTGAATCAGTACCTGCTCCAGTTCATCTGTTGTGGTTGGAATCTCAAGGCCAAGATAATCAAGCCATTTCTTATTAATATAAGGAATATCTCCAATGGCCTGAATTGCTTCTTTTCCGGAACCAAGCTGTTCAATCCACGGAAAAGAGTAAATATGTCCATCCGGTGCTGTACACATGGTTCTGTATTCCGGGTATTTTTCAAACACAGCCTGAAGGTTTGGCATATATTTGTCAATCAGATTTTCCAGCGGAATAATAATTC
>ENA-OPCV01002211-OPCV01002211.1-human-gut-metagenome-genome-assembly--contig:-NODE-2211-length-12670-cov-2.627665_pt1 | contig 12670 bp, 6 predicted proteins | sample MGYA00241257_ERZ501494 | MGnify/ENA primary metagenome ERZ501494 (study PRJEB25962, sample SAMEA2042618) | human gut metagenome | biome: human gut; feature: human-associated habitat; material: faeces...
GAAAGATGAATATGAAAAAATTACTATTAATTTCTATGATGCTGTAGTGCCGTCTGGAAAATAGCATCCTGCCAGTTTGTACCGACTCCTAACAATGAAGGGTCTGCATAATACACACTCGGATCGGATATTTCACCTATATCTACCAAATCATTATAATAAGTTGCATACTGACGCAGGTTCATCATATCCAGGCGTTTGGTCTGGCGCTGAACCGCCATCATACCATCATAAGAGAATTTAGCTTCACCGGCCTTACCGCGTTTAGTTGTAATCAGTACAACACCATTAGCTGCACGTGCACCGTAGATAGCGGAAGAAGAAGCGTCTTTCAACACTTCGATAGATTCGATGTCCGAATTGGAGAGGTAGTCGATATCTGATACTTCAAAACCGTCTACGATGTAGAGCGGAGATGCGTCTCCTGTTAATGTTCCCACACCGCGGATGCTGATGTTGAAACCTGCGCCCGGAGTACCATCGGTAGAGGTGATTTGTACACCGGCAATTTGACCGCCCAATGCTCCAGCTACAGAACTGGTCTGGTATCCTTCGATATCTTTGGCTGCAACGGAGGCTACGGAACCTGTCAAGTCACTTTTCTTCATAGTACCGTAACCTACAACTACCACTTCATCCAGTGTTTTACTGTCGGGAATCAGTTGGATAGTTACCTGGGTTTTACCTTGCAGGCGTACTTCTTGTGTCAGATAACCAATGTAACTTACCACCAATGTTGCGTTTTTCTTGGCTTTGAGGGTGAAATTACCGTCCAAATCAGCGGCTGCACCGGTCGTTTCACCTTTTACCTGTACTGTGGCGCCAATTAAAGGCTCTTTATTTTCGTCAAGGATAGTTCCTTTCACTGTTACACCTTGCGCAAAGGTGATAATAGATACAAGGAGAGCTAAGAGGGTGATGTACCCTCTTTTGCTCAGTGTATGATATGTTGGTTTATACATAATTGTATTTATTGTTTTGTTAGATAATTAGTTGCCTTCGTAGGTTTCGTCGAACCAAAGATAAAGTGGATAGTAGCCTAATGCACTACCTTTCTCTGCATGGATGTTAGATACATTCCCATCAAGATCATATCTTATATCTCCTATTACTACTCCGTTGGGATATTTTCCGTCAGTACCAATCCATTTAGTTGGGTCAATCCAGATTTGTTTATTATTGTTTCCATTGATATATCCTGCCTTGATGCCTTTAGTGTCTACATCAGAAGACGTGCTACCTTTTGTATCATAGTAACACAAGGGAACTCTTGAACCTAGACTGTTACTTTGGCCACAATTTCCCCACACTTGATTGAGCATATTGTTGCTTGTGGAATTGTCTACTTTACCACTGCCATGATTGATATTATTATCAAAATTCCAATAAGAGAAATCTCTGCGATAATCAACAATAGTGTTTGTTGTGGTTAAATCTTTGTTGAATTTATGATTTTTCCAAGTAACAACTTTGCATTCAGTGGAACTGCATGCACCTGTGCGTGGGTTGATTCTGACGACGAAAGGTGTAAAAAGTAATACATTAGTCTGATTTCGACTTACATTGAAGAATACTGGAATATTCTTCTTTACAGCAGGAGCATCATTATTGCTAGAAGTAACTTCTATCAACAAAATTGCACCTTGATAATCTGTTCCTAACTGGTTGTTGCTTCCATTATTGCTGGAAATTGTTCCATTAGGTAGTGTATTGCCCACTTCTATAGTTGGAAAATTATTGTTGTTAGGGAATTTACCGATAAGTTTATAACTTATATTTGAAGTAGACGGTATGTCGTGGTCTAATACTTTGATTTCATTTACTTTGTCATCGGAAATTCCCCAGTTCTTATTGATGAATCTGAACTGATTTCTATAGGCGATATTCGTTTCTTTTTTAGGGTGATAATCTGATTGTGTCGTATTATCAAATATTATTTCGTCTTCTATATTAGTACCCCAACTTACATACGTAAAGTTATTCGGGTTTTCCACAACAGTTACAGAAAGTGCTTTGACTATCCCTTCTTCATTTTTCTTATTTGTTACTTTTACTTTAATCTCATGAGTCATAGCACTCAATGTGTGATTATTTGCAATAGATATAGCGCCATTGGCTGAATTTATTGAAATAATATTTTGTGCTATCTGAGCTTTAATTTCCTCACTATTGCTTTCGTCAAATTGGAATGTTGGAGCTCCTCCTACAAAACCTTCATCAGGCTTTTGGCTTTCCAAACTTCCGCCTAATTGATAGAGTTTATTTACTGGTGTATAGTTAAAAGTTTCGGGTTGAATAGGCTCAATGAAAGCTACAACCTTTACTGAATATATGCCTTCAAAGTCATTACTGCCATAAGCATTACTTGCTGTAATAGTAAATACATAAGGAGTTTCGCTGATTTCCAAAGAATTACCCTCTGGAACACTAATTTGTCCTGTTGTTTCATTGATAGTGAAAGCTGTTGTTTCTGGAGTTACGGATTTTATGGCAAATTTTAGTTCTTCTTTTGCCCCTGCAATAGTAGGTATTACTGATTTATTTTCAGTACCGGTTTCAAAAAGATCAGGTAAAGCTTCAGTTTCTATATAAAATAAATCGCGTGGTTTAGAAACAACTTTAAAGGTTACAGCATTGTTATACATGTGTTCACCAGCCTTAGTGGTAAGTTTTAAGTTTAATGTATAACTTTCTCCTGCAACTAATTTATCTTTTTCACTTTCGCGAATAATAATCTTTCCTTTAGTGTTGGGATCGAAAGTAAAGTAGGACAGATATGGCTTCGTTTCGTCTTGTGCAATGGCATATCCTGTGATACTGACATGTTTGTCAGCTTCTGTACTTACTTGTGCACTGGCTTCTGCCCAGTTTTCTTCATCTTGGTTCACCAATACTTCTGCCGGTTCTACAGTTACTCCTTCGGGTACAGCCAGCAACATGTTTACCTGAACAGCATCTTTAAAATCAAAGAACTTGCCGTTAGAATAGCAGCCTACACTGATGCTATACATTCCTGATGTCATGCCATCAGTATTCTGAATTGTAATTTCACCTGTTTCTGCATTTATCACAAAGTTGTCGTTGTTGCTGAAAGTTTCTTCATTAAGTGTAACCTTTGTGATTGTAAAATCATAAGGTGCACTACCTTTATAAGTAGGCGCCTGTAATGTATAGGACATACCGGGACCTATATCCGTTACTCCTAAGTAATGGAGAATAAATCCTGTAGAGTCTGTGGTCTCTGTTTTATCGCAAGAGACACAAAACACAGTTAATGCAGCTACTATAAAGAAACGTAGCATGCTGAATGTGCTTAGCAATTTAGATTTCATATTCTGAAAATTATTGATTTGTTATAAAGTGTATGATAAAGTCTTGGTTTCTCCTGCTACTGTTACGTTCACGGAAATACTGTTATTGGTGCATTCACCGAATGTTACTGAAATTTCTTTCTCCTCCGTATATTTTTCTATAGGAAGAATAACGGTGGCAAATCGGGCTGTTTTATTATCCGCTTTATTAATATCTATAGAGTAAGCAATACGTTCTTTATAACCATCATTTGCAGAACTTGAGAATGAAAAACGTCCCTCTTTTTCCTGGCAGGTTATAGAATTATTATCTTCGGCAAATGTACGGATGACAATATTGTTATTATCAGCGAAAGAGGTATGTGCTCCTTTTTGTTCGGCATCTAAAACTACATTATCTTTATTCTCGCATAAATTGAAGTTCAAATGTAGATCCCCTGTTGCTTCACCGATACCTTCGTCTACTAATACGAAGTATGATTTATCCACGTAGAATACAGTACGACGATGCTTTAAGTTGTCGTAACCTTGATTTTCGAATACCAATACATCCGCATCTGCTTTTAAAAGTTTGCCTGCTGCGTATTTGAAATCCGAGGCATATCTGTTTCCTTCAGTAACTTTTCCTAGAGTCAGCGTGTTATGGTTTTCACTGTTGCGGAACCATAAACGTGCTTTTCCTGAATCGGTATTAGTGTTGTATTCGTAACTATATACACCGGAGTCAGGGAAGAAATTACGCTTGTTGATGTATAATTCAAATGTTCCGTTATCGGGTTGGTTGTGGCTCCACCGTTCCAAGTCGGTAGATATATCATTGCTCTTGTTATTACTGAAAATCATTACAGTAGATGAAGGCTCCCAACCGTTGCGCATCACATAATAACCGGCGTCTCCAAATACTTTTATGTCGTTTCCGGGTGTTTTCCCCTGGGCATTTCCACCGTTGACGGCTGTTGCCATATACTTAAATTCTTCACTATCTGGAAATAGTTCTGTGTACTTTATGAAGTTTTTGGATATTGTGGAACGACTCCAGTTTGATTTCCAAGAATCATTAAAACCGGGTACAATATAATCTGCACCTTTTTCAAAATAATTGGGATAGGTGAAATGGATTAAGACTTCTGCTGCGTTACGGAGATATTCATTGAATTCAGGGTCTAACTTGCTTGTCAGTTTATTAGCCTGAATCAATCTGATTGTTTCGTAAAAATCAGCTACAGCGGAAATATGGTAATGAAGTGACATTTCTTTATGCCAGCCATCAGCCATGAATTGATTCTTTACTTCTGCATTTGCAATGCTGCATCCTTTATCCAACCAATTTTGAGCATTCTTCAATTCTGGCATCAGTACACCGGCAGCAATCAATGCTTGTCCTTGTGTAACTAAAATGTTACCGCTTTCTGCATAAGGATATTTTACAAGAAAATCTGCCTGTTCGGCAAATGAAGTCAAGAATGTAGTGAGCCATTCGGGCGTAAAATTGTCGGAGTGTTTGAAGTATTCCAACAGTTGTACCTGATCGATAAGACGGGTTGCTACTTGGAGTTGCCACCATGAAGTGGTATTAGGCCCTTCTGTCGGTTGTGGATTTTGAGTAATCCAATCGCTGTAGACCTCTATCCAGGATTTGATATATTTTTCATCACCACTTACACGATAAACTTTGGCTTGTGGGATGAACCATTGATGACGATGTAATTGTTTCAGATATTCTTCACCAACACTCGCATTTTTGTTCCAGTCAATACTGCCGGCTTTACCCAAAGAGTAGGGCTTTTTATCGCTGCCTTCATAGAAGCCTTTAACAAAAAAGCGATATTCTAATGCGAAGTCTGCGATATTTTGGTCACCATCATTGAAGTTGTTACTTGCATTTCCTTTGTTGAGAGTGATGTTGACTAATGACAACGCCGGGTTTTCTGCATTGGCTCTCATGCGGTAATACTCCAAGAGTGCACTTGCCGCAAGATAGTCCTCACCAGCTTCATGATATTGCTTTACTTTTTCCAAGCCGGGATAGTCGAGGTTGAGTTGGTCAAAAACAGCAGTGTTCAATACTGCGTTTTCTTTGTTCTCAGGCGTCAGTTCTGGACTGATGTTTCCGCCTGTGGCGAATTCTTCTTCGTCGTCAACACATCCGGAGAGTGCAAACATTGCGAACAAACAGATAAAAAGAGTGTTCTTCATACTTAAGTTGTTTTTTATTAGTAAAAGTTTCAATTTTCCTTGCCGCAAATATATTACATTGATTTCTAAGAGCTAATCTCTCTTGTTTATGCTTTCTTTGAAATCTGAATTTTATTATTAAATTTGTTGAATGAAATATCGTATTTGTTTAAAAAGCCTGCATGGGGTATTCTGAGAGGGGTGTTCGGATGAATAGGAACTATCCTTTCTTATGTGCATTCTATCAGTATCTTATCAGAAAAAATGTTAGCCTGTACCTCCTTCACCCTTCACAACTCTTTATTCATGCGGGATAGCGGGTGAAGCCCGGTTGTAGAGTTTCATTGGCAATGCTACACAGTTGCATCTAAAACTCCACACCTTACCACCCGAAAGTGCAGGCATTTGCTTGGCAAACCTCAGGGATTTTATCTGTTATAGCGCGGCATTTCACTCGCAAAGACGCGGTGTTTCGGACGCTAACATGCGGTGTTTTGAAAAGCAAAATTGCCTTGCTGGATAAGGCCTATCCTTTTACTTTTTTAATGTACTCCGTCGGCAAACAGCCTATATACTTCTTAAAGCAAGTTGCAAAATAAGAAGATGAATTAAATCCCACCATGCTGCTGACTTCGGTTACCGTATAACGTCCGCTTTTCAGCAGTTCGGTAGCCCTTTTGAACCGTACTTTACGGATAAAGTCGATGGCTGACTCTCCGGTGATTGCTTTCAGTTTTAAATGCAGGTTGGAGCGGCTCATATTCATCTTTTGCGCAAATTCATCGGTAGAGAACTCAAAATTATCAATGTTTTCTTCTACGATGCTTACGGCGCGTTTCAGCAACTCTTCATCCATGGCATTGAAAGTAATCTTCTCCGGTTCCACTTCCAAGGATTTGGCGTACTTTTCGAGCATGTGGCGGCGGGTACGCATCATGTTCTGTATCTTGGAAGTGAGGACGGCGATGGAGAAAGGCTTGGAGATATAATCATCCGCACCTACTTGCAGGCCTTCCAACTGGTCTTTTATGTCGGTTTTGGCAGACAGGATGATAACCGGAATGTGGCAGGTACGAATATTCTGTTTGATATTCTTACATAGTTTGATGCCGTCCATTACAGGCATCATGACATCGGTGATAATAATGTCCGCCTCATGGTTCTTCAGTTTTTCCAAGGCTTCTTCACCGTTTCCTGCCTCCAGTATGTTGAACAATGCAGCCAAACCGCTGCTGAGATAATGGCGAATCTCCTGATTGTCTTCCACAATAAGGATGGTTCCGCGTTTCTTGTCGCCCGTTTCTATGGCTTCATTCTCCATTTTCTCCGTATCGATGAAATACATTTCTTTGGAGTTGGTGGAGTACACCTGCTCTTCTTCCTTGGAAGTGTTGGAGCCTGCCAGCTCGGTGGCCTTATAAACAGCCAGGTCTTGCGGCAGATAGACGGAGAATGTACTTCCCTTGCCCTCTTCGCTCTCCAGTTCGATGCGTCCGTGGTGCAAATCGACCAGACGCTGTACCAGCGACAGTCCGATGCCGCTTCCTATATGCTGGCTTTCTATCTGATAGAAGCGTTCGAACACTTTACCCTGCTTATTGATAGGAATGCCGGCACCGGTGTCGCTCACTTGCAGTATCAGCCAGTTGTTTTCCTCTTTCAGGGTAACGGTGATACTCTTTCCGTTGTCCGTATATTTGAAAGCATTGGACAAAAGATTGTTGACAATCAGTTCCAGATAGTTAGGGTCGAAAAGTTCCTCTTTTTCTTCCAAATCGGAGTGGAAAGCGTAGTGTATCTCTTTGTGGCGTGCCAGCTTGTCATAATACAGGAAGTTCTCGCGTATCAGGCGATAGGCATTGCCTTTCTTTATTTTCAGCTCGAAAACTCCGAGTTCCGCCCGGCGGTAGTCCATAAGCTGGTTGACAAGATGCAGCAGGCGGTTGGCATTCCGCTGGATGTATTCCAGTTGGTTGCGGGTCCAGCGGTCGTTGATTTTACTGATGACCTCTTGAAGCGGTGCCAGGATTAAGGTAAGCGGTGTACGGAGTTCATGCGAAATGTTGATGAAGAAGCGCATCTTCATCTGGTTGATTTCTTCGCGGTGTTCCTTGTCGCGGCGTTCGATTTCAAGCTCTGCTTCCATTTTCTTGCGCATCCAGAAGAAGCGGAATACGAATGTGACAAAGCCGGCAAAAGTGGCAAGGAACAGTATGACAGCCCACCAGGTCTTGTACCACACGGGCAGAATAACGATTTCCAGTACGGTAGGCGTGGTGTTCCATTTGCCGTCGTTATTGGCAGCTTTCACCATGAAGTGATAAGTACCTTGCGGCAGGTTGGAGTAGGACACCGGATGCCTGTCCGTGAGGTAGTACCACTCTTTATCGTAACCGTCTAATTTGTAGGCGAATGTATTATGCTGTCCGGAGATGTAGTTCGATACGACAAACTCCAGGGAGAATGCTGTCTGCCAGGATTTCAACGTGATGCTTTCCGTGTCGCTGATGTTCTTGCTCAGAATGCCGGTTTCATCGTCGGGACGGACGGTCTTGTTGAAAAGCTGTAGCTTGGTGATTACTACCGGCGGGGTATAGGGATTGTCCTGCAACAGTTCCGGACGGAATGTGGTAAGGCCGTTTATGCCTCCGAAGTACATCTCGCCATCGGAAGTGCGGTAGCAGGAAGAGGTGTTGAACTGATTGCTCTGCAATCCGTCCGCTTCGGTGAAGTTGCGGAATTTCTCCGTTTCCGGATTGAAGCATGAGATACCCCGGTTGGTACTCATCCACAGGCGGCCGTAAGAGTCTTCGAGAATGCCGTAAACCACGTTGTTGGGCAGTCCGTCGGCTTTGGTATACCGTTTAATCTGCTTGGCTTTCTCATCGAAACAATAGAATCCTTCGCGTGTACCTATCCAGACCAAACCGTTGTTTGCCTCGTAGATGTAATTGGTGAATGCTTTCGTAGCGGTGGATTCGGGTAAAATGTCCGCTTTCTGTATGGAGGTTCCATGCTGGTTGAATACGGACACGCCTTCCTCACCGCCTATCCAGAGACGCTTTTTGGAATCCCGGAACAGGGTAGTAATCTTCTGGACGTTGATTGGCGTTCCGTCATTTTCCTGAGTGATGGTGGTAAAACTCCGTTTTTCCGGGTTGAAGTGTACCAGAGCGCTTAATGTTCCTAAAAGTAAATTGTTCTCTCCGTCGGGAAGGATGGCATATACGTTCTCATTGATTAACGGGCTGTTGAGCTGGTTGAAGTTTTCCATGCGTCCGCTGTTGCGATGCAGGATGCTCAGGCCGCCGGCATGTGCGCCGATGTATACCAGTCCTCTCGGTTCGTCCACGTATACGGATTTGATGTTGTTGGAGCCTAAGCCGTCTTCGCGCTGGCTTTCCTGCAATGCGTAGTGAATGAACTTCTGAGCGCCGGGGACGTAGAGGTTCAAGCCGCCGTCGTTGGTTCCTATCCAAAGGTTCTTCTGTTTGTCCTCGACGATACAGCTTGCAACATTGTCGCTCAGCGAGTTCTTGAACGGGATGTGCTCTATGTTCTTGAAGCGGTTGCGGATGGGGTGGTAATAATTCAGTCCGCCGAAATACGTTCCCAGCCACATGCCGCCTTGCGAGTCCATGAAGATACTGCGTACGGAGCGTTGCGACAGGCTGCCGCTTTCTACGGGATTGCTGCTGTAGGACATGAACGAGTCGTTGCCTTCATGGTAGATGTTGAGGTCGTTGAAAGTTCCTATCCACAAGCGGTTTTGTGAATCCAGTGCCAGTGAGCGGATATAGTTGGAACTGATGGATTGCGGGTCGGAAGGGGAATGCCTGTATGTTTTGACTTCCCGGGTCTTGGGGTTGACAAGGAGAAGGCCGGAACCTTCCGTGGCTACCCATATACGGGTAGGAGATTGCTGCAGGATGCTTTGGATTTGCTTGCTGCCTGGAATGTAAGCGAGTTTTTCGAGTGTATTCTTCGGAATGGAATAGCAGTACAGACCGTCCGACGGTGTGCCTATATAGATTTGGTCGTCATGCCTGTACAGGGCGGATGCAACCATTTTGTGCATTGCCGTGCCGAATATGTCGTCTACAAAACGGGATGCGGGGATGTCGAACATAGTCAGTCCTTCGAGCGTGCTGATAAGTAGCTGCTCCGGCGAAAGTTCCACAATGCCGTTGACTTGCAGGTGCTTGCCGTTCTTTTCGAGGAAGAAGTTCTGGAACTTGTCTTTTTCCTCGTCATAATACGACAGACCGTCGCGGGTGCCGATCCATACACGCCCCTTGCTGTCGGTCATAACAATGCGGGAGATGTCGTTGGCGATGCTGTTGGGGTCGTTTTCATCGTGCTGATATACGGTAAATGTGTATCCGTCGTACTTGTTGACGCCGTCGTAGGTGGCGAACCACATATTGCCGAGCTTGTCCTGCGCTATGGAGAAGACCGTGCTTTGTGACAGACCGTCGTTAATGGATATATAAGAAAAGTTTATCTGTCCCCAAGCTTCCGGATAAGCGTTAGAGACTCCCGTTATACATAAAATAAACAGGATGGTTGTTATCTTTTTCAGGATACTCATTATTGAACCGTAAAATTTATGATGGACCAAAGATACTAATATCTTTCAGAATTTCTATATCTTGTGGAGTATTTGCACAAATATAGGGTTTTCCGAAACAAATAGGGGATAGGTGTGAGGCGCAGCTTTCGTACTTTTGCCGCATCGTTTTTAAGTTTAATATCAAATAAGGATGAAGAAAAACATTTTTGCTATCTGCATGGTGACGGCAGCGGGGTGCATGGCAACGCTGACCGCACAAACCAAAGGCGCTGAAACGTTGGTTCCCCTGACCGAACGGGTGAATGTTCAGGCAGACTCTGCACGTATCGACCAGATTATAGACGGTCGCTGGGTGGCTGTCGGTGCAAAGAAGAAACACGCGATTCAGCGGGATTTCACATGTCTGTTCAACGGCAAGCCTTCTTACCGTTTCGAACTGCGTCGGGAGGACAACACATTGGAGGGATACGGCAAGGGAGAAACCAAAGGCCGTGCCGAGCTTTCTTATTGTTATGCCACTTCGGCGGATTTTAACGGACTGCCGGCGGATGCTTACCGGAAAGCGCAAATTACGAAAACCGTATATCATCACGGAAAAGGCATCTGTCCGCAAGGGGCTTCGCGCGATTATGAGTTTTCCGTATATATTCCGTCTGATTTGGACAGCAATGTGTCCACCATTTTTGCCCAATGGCACGGCATGCCCGACCGCACGCTTGTGCAGACTCCTGAGGGTGAAGTGAAGAAGCTGACCGTTGACGAGTTCATAGAGCTGGATAAGACTACTATCTTCAAGAAGAATACCGGATATGAAAAGGTGGCAAAGTTGAATAAGCTGGGAAATCCGGTGAAAGATAAAAAGGGAAACCCTGTTTATAAGGCAGGGAAGAAGAACGGCTGGCTGGTAGAGCAGGGCGGTTATCCGCCGCTGGCTTTCGGATTTTCCGGCGGTTGGTTCTACATCAAGGCCAATTCGGACCGCCGCTGGCTGACCGACAAAGACGACCGTTGCAATGCCAATCCGGAAAAGACTCCGATAATGAAGCCCGTTACTTCCGAATACAAGGCTTCTACGATAGCCTATAAAATGCCTTTTGCCGACTTCCCCAAAGATTGCTGGGTGACTTTCCGCATTCATATCGACTGGACCACCTACGGCAAGGAAGCCGAAACCATTGTGAAACCGGGTAAGCTGGATGTGCAGATGGAGTATGCCGACAAAAAGAAAACCGTTAAAGAGCATATCGTGAATAACGAAGAAATCCTGATAGGACGCAACGACGACGACGGCTACTACTTCAAGTTCGGCATCTATCGCGTAGGCAACAGCACAGTGCCGGTATGCTATAGGTTAGCGGTTAGGGATTAGTGATAACACTAATCGCTAACTTCTCTTTCTCTGGTAGACGAGGCAGGTGGTGAGGAAGTAAATTCCGGTTTGTATCCATAGGGCCTGATACTCGAAGGCTACTTCGTTGAGGGTGGCTCCCATGCTGTTGATACGTACATAGCCGTTGATTCCGAAAGTGGAAGGGAAGATATAGGAAAAATACCTCCAGAATTCGGGCATTGCGGCGCCTGGCCAGGAGATGCCGGAGAGGAATAACAGCGGTACGGAAGTGAACACAAACAATAACATACAGGTTTCCCGGTTGCGTATGGCAATGGATGCTGTCATTGCAAAGAAGATGCAGGCTGTCAGGTAGGGCAGGGCAAACAGAGCCAGCACACTGGGAATTGCTATCTGGTTGAGGCTGAAAAGGCGCGGTACTACACATAGTATGTACACGGCTACCAGCGAGTAGACCATAAAATAACTCAATCCTTTTCCCATGACGATACGGAATGTTCCGTTGTAATGAGGGTCGTCAGGAATCAATTCTTTGAACCGGTTTTGCTCGCGGGCTGTTCCGGCTGCCAGACCGATACCCAACAGCAATGTCTGCTGTATAATCAGTATGAGTACGGCAGGTATCAGGAAGGCGGCAAACCCGTTTGTCGGGTTGAAAATGGCTACGTCTTCATATTCAATGGGGTAGGCTGTTATTTCATCCTGGCGGGCGGTAGTATTGCCGGCACGTTCCATTTTAATATCCGCATTCATGGCGAGCGACACGTTGGTGTTGGCAGTGAGCAATGCCTTGTAATAGAGCAGTCCGCTCATGTCGCAGAAGATGCTGACTTGCGTCTGCTTGCCCCGGACTATGTCATCGCTGAAGCCGGAGGGTATGTAGATGATGCCGTATGCCTTGCGCTCTTTCAGCATGAGTCTGGCTTCTTCCATATCGGCGCAATGCGCCACGATGCTTGTTTCGGGACTGGCATCCACTTTCCTCAGATATTCCCGGCTCAGGGAACTGCGCGAGTTGTCCACCACCACGGCAGGCACTTCACGGACTGTTTCGTTGGTATAGATGAACGAGTATATCAAAGGATATGTCAACGGAACGAGTACAAAGAATATCAGCACACCCTGATCGCGAAAGAGGTTGCGTAATTCCTGCTTCCATACATAGAACAGGTCGTATATGCCTTGTACTACTTTCTGTTTGAAGGTAATCTGTTTCATCAGGGTAGGTATTTATAGTGTATCAATGCTTCTTTCAGCCTG
>ENA-OPCV01002219-OPCV01002219.1-human-gut-metagenome-genome-assembly--contig:-NODE-2219-length-12637-cov-7.119218_pt1 | contig 12637 bp, 9 predicted proteins | sample MGYA00241257_ERZ501494 | MGnify/ENA primary metagenome ERZ501494 (study PRJEB25962, sample SAMEA2042618) | human gut metagenome | biome: human gut; feature: human-associated habitat; material: faeces...
CAAAAGGATCTGTAAGAAAAAAAGGAAAGAAATGGTACTACCGCTTCTATGTAGAAGATGCAAGCGGCAATCTGGTTCAGAAAGAATACGCTGGAACAGAAAGTAAAAGTGAAACGGAAAAACTGCTCCGTCAGGCAATGGATGATTACGAAAGCAAGAAATTTGTCGCAAAGACAGATAATCTTACTGTAGGAGAACTTCTTGATATGTGGGCGGAAGAAGAACTGAAAGTCGGAACACTCAGCAATGGTACAGTGGAAAATTATCTTGGTGCAATCCGTTGTATCAAGAAACATCCGATTGCAGAACGCAAATTAAAAACCGTTACTGCTGAACATTTACAGGCATTTCTCGATCTGCTTACATTCGGTGGGGAATTTCCAGATGGAAAAGTGAGAAAAGGATACAGTAAAGATTACATCCATTCCTTTTCAGCAGTATTACAACAGGCTTTCCGGTTTGCAGTATTTCCAAAACAGTTGATTACTTTTAATCCTATGCAGTATATTAAGCTGAAAAAACAGGCAGAGGATGTGGATTTATTCTCAGATGATGAGGTAGAAGAAGGCATACAGCCTATTTCCCATGAAGATTATGAGAGACTGATAGAATACCTCAAAGTAAAGAATCCACCTGCAATCCTGCCAATCCAGATCGCATACTATGCGGGACTTCGTATCGGTGAAGTTTGCGGATTGACATGGCAGGACATCAATCTTGAAGAACAATGCCTGACCATTAAAAGAAGTATCCGCTATGATGGCACAAAACATAAAAACATCATCGGACCGACCAAGCGAAAGAAAGTAAGGATTGTTGATTTTGGCGATACTCTGACTGAAATACTGAAAACCGCCAGAAAAAAACAGCTTAAAAGCCGGATGCAGTATGGTGAACTTTACCACCGCAATTTCTACAAGGAAGCACAGGACAAAAACAGAGTGTATTATGAATATTATCATCTGGACGGAACCGAAGAAATCCCGGTAGATTACAAGGAAATCTCCTTTGTCTGCCTGAGACCGGACGGATGTCTGGAACTGCCAAGCACACTCAGCATTGCCTGCCGATCAGTTGCAAAAAGGCTGGACGGATTTGAGAATTTCCATTTCCACCAGTTGCGACACACCTACACAAGCAACCTCCTCTCAAACGGAGCTGCCCCAAAAGATGTGCAGGAACTGTTAGGGCACTCTGATGTCAGTACCACAATGAATGTCTACGCCCACTCTACAAGAAAGGCAAAGCGGAACTCCGCCAGACTTCTTGATAAAGTGGCAGGCAACGACTAAATAAAAAATTCCCTTATTTCCCTTGCCGATTCCGCATAAGGTCAAAAATAAGGGAAAATACATATCATTTCACTATTTAAGGGGCTGGAAAGCCCGTAAAATAAGGAAAGTTCAAGAAATCTCTCCACAAATTTCGATTTGTAGGGAACAACTCTCATTGCTCCCCACACTAAAATTATACCAAATCTTCATTTGCTCTGCAACACGTTTCTTATTTCTTCTTTACCAATCCTCTTTTCCGCCACACCATAAGCGCCGCAGCTGCCACTCCGAGAAAACCTGCTGCAAGAGGAAGTACCGGAAGTGTTCCTCCTGTCTGTGGTGTATCCGGCACGTCAGGAATCGGTGCATCTTTTACAGTGACCGTCTGCACCTTACTGGTATCTTTAATCGTTATCTTGACCGGTTCTGCCAGTTGATAACCGGATGGAGCAGAAACTTCAGTAAAGGTGTAAGATTCACCTACAACCAGTTTACTGGTAATGTCGTATGCCTCGTCCTTTGTCACAAACTTCATAACTTCTTTTCCATCGGAATCCGTTACCACGAACTTGGCACCGCCAAGAGCCTGACCACTTTTCTTGTCTAGTTTCAAAAGTTGGATATGAGTCTGTTCATCCACCATAACTGTTTTATCATCTGCCTGGTCCACATAAGTTCCATCTTCCTGCTTAATACTTACCACAGAACTTACGCTGCCATCCTCCGCCTTTTTCTGCCTTATTTGATATACAATAGCATCCGCTGTTACATATCCATCTGCCGGGCGGGTTTCTGTCAATGTATAGTCCTTATCATGAAGCAATCCTCCGACATGAAGATTTCCCTTCTCATCAAAAGAATATTTCAGATTACAGTATCCATCCTTCTCTGTGACCGATACTTTGACCGAATCCTTATCTCCTGAAGTCCAAGAAATGATTTCATTTCCTTCTGCATCTGTGATCACCAGATTACATCCTGCAATCTCACTGGAATCTGCCACTGACAACTTGTCAATCTCATTTGTAGTCTGCTTATTCTCCTTCCGGCAGTTCACATAAATAACTGGGGTAACTGCATCCTTATAAGACAACTGAACCGGAATCGGCTCTTCATCCAAATAATAACTGTCTGAAACGGAAATCTCCTTCAGATAGTACATCCCGGAATTTAATGCCTGAGAAATTGAATTTTCTTCTGAATTGCCTGTTTCCACCGCTGCACTTTCTACAGAAACGGCAGAACCACTTACTGCGCTTCCCGATACCACATAATTTTCATCCTGAAACGGTAACATCATATCACAGATGGCAGTTCCATCCTCACCGGTTGTCAAAGTAGTGAGTTCCGTTCCTGCTTCTACAATCTTTTCTCCATCCACATTGTAAATATCCTGAGCTGTACACAAGGAGAAAGCTGCTCCGCTTACAGTTTCCTTCGAATCAACATCTTCTTTTATGAGAGAAATCTGTGGTCGTGCCAGTTCATTGCGAAGATTCAAACTTCCCGATTTATCGGTATCCTCTGTCGAGTTCAATACAAATTCGTCTTGTCCATTCTCCCATGTAAACTCCAGATGCCATTCATTATCTTTCGGAAATACATAACCATATGGTGTCTTTACTTCCTTTACCTTGTATTTTCCTAAAGGTAATGTAATATGAACCACATCATTTTCATCCACAGAGTAATTGCAAATACCCTTGCACTCGGATGTAAACTCTGCCTTTTCGCCTGTGAATATTGTTGCTACCTTTTCTCCATCCTTAAACCATGTATCACCCTGGTTATCCTGCGTCACAATATCCCCGTCGGCATAGATTTCAAATTCTGCTCCTTTCAGAGAACGATCCTCATAGATAAATTCCCTTTTCTCGGAATCCCATCCCATCAGCATCTGTCCGGTTTTTGAGATTGCCAGTTTGCCATAAGTTTCCTCGTTGGTATACGTCACTGTAATAATGGCATGAGTATAACCATCCTCGTCCACATAAGACTCATAATTATCTGCTTTGCTGTTAATTTCCACTTCAATGAACTTTTTCACAATATGAAGTCCATTTGCCGAATCCACTTCATAGATTCGGTATTTGGCAGAACGAAGCGGTTTGACCGTCATGATTTCTCCGGATTCATCCGTCATAAAGGTATCAATGGTCTTCATCTGGTTTCCATTGCTGTAACTCTGGCTTACCAATTCCTCTCCATCGTCCGTTACCCGATAAATCTTGTAAGCAGTTCCCGGCTTCAATACTTGCTTTTCGGTCTGTTTATCCTTTTTCAGTATTTTGAGATATGCCTTAAACAACTTATTGTTCAATGGAAAGGTATATACCTTTCCATTCTCGGTTACTTCCACATCGAAATCATCCACATGGATAGCATCCACATCTCCAGAATCCACCTGATGAACAACATAAGTACCATAATATAGATTGCCGGTAACTGCGTAGCCATTACTATCTGTCTTGATAATGGCACGTTCGTAATCCGTACAAGCCTTATAACTGCCTTTACTCTTTAAATAAACCTGAAATGTGGTATTTGCCTCCGACTCTAACAATCCGGTTTCACCATCGGAATAGTATTTCTGGATTGCAACTTTACCAAGAATCGGATTATTTCCGTATTTTTCATCCGATATCTCTTTGGTATACTCCACTGTCTTCTCAGAAGCATCCGCAACAATCGGTATCACTTCTGTAGACAAATTATAACCAACAGGTGCCTTAATCTCCTTCAGATAGTAGGTCACACCACTGCGAAGATAATCCGTAGTCACTTTTCCATTTTGAATCGTATAGACTCCGGCAGTCATTTTTGCTCCATTTGCGTTGTATACAGTAGCCTTTGTTGTACAAGCACGATCTGCATATAACTGGAACTGTGCTCCTTCTAAAGAAGCATCTCCATGTGCCTTTTTGTCCGCACTATACTTATCTGCCTTAATCACATTGATGGAAGCCTTTTTGTAGTGATTCGTTACTCCGGTAATGTAAGCCTTCTCATAATCAGACGGAATCTCATCGTCGCTCTCCGGCCATGCACCACTGGAATCTTTCTGCCAACTGTCATCTTTGTCCAATGTAATTTTTACGCCTTTCGCATATGTCGGGTCCACAATCAGATTCTTATTCTCTCCGGTGTTATTTTCTGTCAAAGTATAGGTGTTAGAAATGTTATCCATCAAATCCTTGATTTCTTGTGCTGCCATTTTCTGTGCAGATGCCTTAGTCAAATCAGATGGAAAATCAATCCCTTCATCCAGTTCCAAATCATCCGTCAAAAACTTCTTGGCAGCTTTTTTCTCATCACTGTCCATATCTGCCAGTTCACTATCCGTATAGTAATAGTAATCCATCGTCTGCAGACGATATGTCATGCGATATGCCAATCTTCCGGAATCTCTTGTATATCCGGTAAGACTAAAGGATGTTTCATTATCATCATCGGCACTGCTGCTTTCCACACCATCTCGATCTGACACGGAAAAAGAATACAAATCGTCCAGATTATCTGCATCTAAGGTAAACTGAATGCCTCCCAGTCCATTTCCATCTTCATCCTTTTTCTTAACCGTAATTCGCTGGCGATAATAAGTTACATCAGTTAATACAGACGGTACATTAGTTTTAGGTGTCTCATCCGCATCTACCGTAATCAACTTCTGGTAACCTTTACTGTTTCCGGTCTTTTGCCAGATGGTTGCTGTGGCTTCCCAGTTTCCACTTGGTTCAAAGATGGCATTGTACAATTCATTGACCGTCTTAGAACTATATGTGTGAGTGTTATCCTTTACCTGTTTGATAACATCTTTTAACTGTGCTTCGGAATTTCGTCCTTCGGAAACCGACCATATCAAAGCCTGACTCATCACAAAACTTTTTTGCGTACGTTTCCCGTTTAACACATACCAACGGATGATTTTTGCATAATACCCATGTTTTTCACCACCCGTATCCTGGTTCCATTTATAACTGTTTTCTGCAGCATAAGTATTTCCCGAATGGCAGGTATGTCCAAGGCTTAAGCAGAACGCCTCTTTTGAGCCCAAACGCATTTTCCACCATGTTCCGGATTTTGATTTCGAACCAAAAGATACGGTTCCTTTTCGTCCAAGAGAGGACAAGCTGACATTGGCTGTTGTTGCTGCTTTTGATACCATAGTATTAGCCGGAATGATTCCACATAACATGACCACTGCTAAAACTGCCGATATCATTCTTCTTGCTTTCTTTTTCACTCTTCTTTACCTCTTTTCTGTTTTTGTTAGATTACTTCGCCCCTCTTCGCTTCGGTGGAGCACGTTCGAGTTCATTCATAAGGTTCTCCTTTCTCTGACAACATCACCACGTTTGGACATTTTGTCCAAACGCTTGTAAAAGAAAAAGCCCTTTAGTTTTTTACTCACTAAAGGACTTTTCCCTATATCTATATACTATTTAATTGCTCAAGACAATCTCATTGCTCCCATTTTCTTCAACCGTTATCCGGACAGTCTTTGCTTTCTCATATCCATCTGGTACAATGCGCTCATAAAACACATAACTTTTTCCAATTTCCAGATAAACCACTTTTCCTTCTGACGATGGAATCTTGTCTACCTTTAAAGTATCATTCTTATTTGGTGCTTCATAATAGGCAAATCCGGAACCCGCAATATAACGATTCGATGCACTGTCATATCGCTTTACGGTAATCTTCTTCATCTGAAAAGACTTCCAATTTACAAAATCAGATTTGTCCTTGTCATAAAAGATTGCAATCCACATGCCTTTGTAACAGGCAATTGCTCCACACACATGTCGTTCTGCAAGTAGATTCCTATAATGCCTCTGGCTTTTTTTCCAGGATTCCATTGCATCTTTTGCTGTTCCTCCTGTTGTCATGTTCTCTGAAAAAAGTAAATCTTTATATACGTTAAACCCACCAAAGTAATCGTTCATATCCCTCCCCAGATTGACATGTTTATCATATCCACTGGTTTTCAAACGATATCGACAAAACTCGTAAATCTCATCGGACCATTGCAACTCTTTAATCCCTTTGGCTTTCCGATACTGATTTTGAATCGCAAAAGCCTTCTTGCTTCGTTCCAAATCAGTGGGTGCCTTTGTTTTTATTACTTTGACCTTGTACTTCATTTTTTTCGTCTTGCCATTTTTCATTTTACAAGAAACGTATACCACCACGGTTCCTTTTTTCTCAGCTTTGAAATAAATCTGTTTCCGTTTTTTCTTAAATTTAACTGTAACCACGGATTTCTTGCTACTCTTTACTTTTACCTTTTTGGCTTTTCTGACCATTTCCGGTTCGCTTGCCGCCGTATTTCCACCACGAAGATCAATAGTAATCTTCTTTGTCTTAATCTTGGCAGAAACCTCTGTGTCCTTCCTACCAGCCATTGTCAGCACTAAAAGTAACACAATACTTATTTTCACAATTATTCTTTTCATAAAAATCACACGCCTTTCGCTGTACGCTAGTCATTCCTAGCAATTCGATTATATCGTATTTTGTAGTTTTCTAAAACACTTTTTACTTTGTCATAATCAATGACTTTCCAAACGTTTTTCCAGTTCGATTAAAAGTTCCTCCTTGCATTCCTGTATCACATTTCGAATATCGTCCAAAATGTCATCTGATTTCATCGAAATTCCATTATGTCGATAATAATAAATCACTGCCTCACGTATGTAAGCACTTTTGTTGTCTACATTCTCCAAAATGTTGTAAACCAACTGGTGTCTTGGATTATCCATACGAAGCAGAATCGGGACCCGAATACATTCGCTCTTCTTCCCCATTGTCATCACCTCCTACCTCTTCCATTTGACCCGCACCATAAAAATCGTACATGACCTGATTACTAATATCCAAATCACTTTGCGCTTTTGCCTGATAAAGAACCGTAAGCATATATGCCTTGTGATTTCTTACTTTTGTCACCTGCTTTTTATACTGTTCTATGGCATAATCAATATCAAGCCTGTCCAACTTCAAAAGTCTGGACTTCACAACAGCTGCTGGTTTATCTTCACCCATCACCCGAATGACGGGCTTTTGGGTATTCAATGCATCATAAAGGACATCCTTCATCGTGTTTATCTGCTTTTCCTGATACAAAGACACAAACTCTTCATCCAGATCGTAATGATGTTCAATAAACTCCATCGGATACTCTTCTCCCCTCCCATCCTCTTCTTGATATTGATTAGGATTAGGATTTATTATATTAGGTTTTATATCAGGTTTTATATTATAGTCTTTATTATTGTTACCCCCGTTTGCGTTGCTACCGTAAGCGTTACTACCGTTACCGTTGCTACCGAAAGGGGGGTAACGGTCAGAATTACCGTTAGTACCAAAAAGGGGGTAACGGTCAGAATCGCCAATTTCTGTATCTTCATCCGAACTATCTGATTGAAAAGATGAATGTTCATCCGTAATCAATTGCGTTTGACGTTTCTTTTCTGCACGTGTCAGATTATCACTGGAAACCTCTCCTTCACTATTATGGTATAGCGTATGAGGCCCCAAATCCGGTTCATCCAGCAATTCATACTCGGTCTTCCATTTGCCATTATCCGGCATGAAATGAACCTTTAAATATCCAAAATCCTTCAATTCTTTCCATGCACTATCAAATGCCTTTTTCCCTTCTTTGGTCAGATTTCTGAAATCCTCTTTTGTCCATTTCTTATCCGGCATAGAGATATATGCTTGTATCACAAGATATAATCCTTTTGCCTTCAAAGAAATTTTTGCATCTCTTGTTATCTCATTTTGAACGACTGTAAATCCTTTTTTGCTTCGGAAGAAACCTTCTGCCATGTTATCACCTACCTGCTCTCGAATGGTACCTGTTCATCTGCAGCATACGAAAAGTCATCTGCATCGGCTGCTGCTTTTCCTGCACTTTTCTTCTGCGCAAACTCTACTTCTTCTGTAATGATGCTAAATCCATAAACCTTATTTCCTTCCTTAGTCGTATAATTATTGTTCTGTACACGACCAACCACAAGCACCCTTGAACCGCTGTGGAAATATTTCTCCACAAACTCCGCCTGTCTTCCAAAGGATGTACAGTGGAAGAAATCTGCATCGGCATTTCCCTCATGCTTATTTCTGCGATTTACCGCAAGGTCAAACTTTGTAATAACCATCTCGCTGCCATCTTCATTTTTCTTCCTTGTTGTCTTGGGTTCTCTCGTCATATTCCCCAGCAAAATAATCTTATTCATTTTCTTCACTTCCTCTCTTTTGTTTCCATTTCTCCAGTAATTCAAAAATGACATCCATCATTTCATCTTCTGTGGTTTCTTCCTCAAAATACTCTGCCAATCGTTCATTTTTCAGAGTAATATCTTTCTTCTTACTGTGCCTTTCAACAGAAAACAAATAGCGTTCCAATGTCTCTTCATCCAATTTTCCATCTGCACTCAACTGCTTTATGGTATTAGCCTGTACCGTCGACAACTTTTTTTCATACCGGCAAATCGCATCATAAACCATTTCCTGCTCTTTATTGGAAAGAACCGATAAACTTACCCCCTGGATAAAACCCAGTTTCTTGTTATCTACCATTCCTAAAAGATTATCATTTAGTCTGGCAAGCCAGATATATCTCTGTATCGACTTATAATTCTCGCCGCTTTCCTCCGACATTTTTTGAAGACTGTTTCCTTCTTTGCCCTGGTTCTTCATGGCATCGTACTTGATTTTGTAGGCTCTCGCCTTTTCACTGGGTAAGATGTTCTCTCGCTGGATGTTGGAATCTACCATAATCAGACTGGCTTCATTATCATCCAAATCCTTTACAAAAACCGGCATGGTATCAATACCAAGCAGTTCACAAACATGTCTTCTTGTATGTCCTGCAATAATCTCATAACCGCCTTCTTTTCGTGATCGTACAATTCCCGGCACCAACACACCATGCTGACGTACGCTTTCTATCATTTCCTCCAGTTCTTCATCTGAGCGAATCTGAAACGGATGGTTGTGAAACTCATGAAGTTCCGAGATTGGTATTTGCTTAACTTCTCCGGCTTCTACCACAGGCTCCTCCTTACCACCAAACAAATCATCAAACCTTGTTAATTTCACTTTTTCTAATGCCTTTGTTCTACTCATGAGCAAGCACCTCCTTTGTCAGTTCTTCATAAGCACCGGCCACCGGATGTTTCTTGTCCAGCGAAAATATGCTTACCCCGGCTGCTGATGTTTCTGCGGCCTTTACAGAAAAAGGAATCCGGCTATCAAAGATTGGAATGGATTCACCATAGTATTCAGTAATCAGTTCAATAATATCCTTTGCATAATTAGTTCTTGCATTCAGCATGGAAATAAGAATCCCCTCAAACTGAATCCCAGGATTTAGATGCTTTCTAACCCGGAAGATTGTCGTAATTAACTGCTCCAAACCCTTTACCGGTAAATAAGCAGCCTGCACCGGAATCAACACACTATCGGATGCTGTAAGAGCATTTACCGTTATCATTCCCAGACTTGGCATACAGTCAATGAGAATGTAATCGTAATATTCTCTCATGCAATCCACATAGGTCTTTAGCACAAACTCCCTGCTCATTGCATTAACCAGAGAAACATCCACACCGGATAAATCAATGTTACAAGGCATGAGGTCAATTCCTTCCACATGATGAATAATTCCCTCTGACACCTCAAACTCCTCGTCCATGATAATCTGCTCCATAATGGTTGGTAGTGCTATCTCCAATTCGTCCGGATTTTCAATACCCAGACTCTGGGAAAGGTTTCCTTGTGGATCGGCGTCAATTACAAGCACCCTTTTTCCTTCTCTTACCATTCCAACTCCAAGATTTACTGTTGTGGTGGTCTTGGATACACCGCCTTTCTGATTACAAATCGCTATTACTTTACACATAATTCTGACCCTCCGTATTCTTCAGATTCATTAACTAATTCTTTGTACAACATTTTTCGTCTTTTTCACTGGGTATACTCCAAGATATATCCGATGATATTTTTCATTGTCACATCTCATAAAATCCGATATGTAGCTGATATTGCATCTTGGATTTTTCTGCAGTAACTTTAGCATTCTCCTTACTTCATTTTTCTTTCCCTGCAATTTTACTTTTACCACCTAACTCACCTCCATCTAAAAAAGGGTTGAAAAAAAGCACTTCGTTTTACCGAGGTGCTTATGCATCTTTATATCATATTAGGACTTAACTATTTTGAATTGCAAAAGGTGTAAAAAAGGTGTATTTCTTATAGTACAGTTACGCAGGCATTATAATCATAGGCATTTGCCCCCATATTATTACATATTGCCGTGGCAGATGAAAAGTACTTTTATCATAGTTATCAATCTCCTTATTTTGCCCCGGAATGCCCTGTTATGCGAAGGATTTCGGGGATTTGTGAAATGTGTGTATTGGCTGACATCTTGGCAAAATAGGGCAAGATGGAGCAAGTTGTTGTGGGCTGTTAGTAGTAAAGTTGGTAGTAAAACGGGATTTGGTTACTACTAAGCAATTTCTATCTTTCCTTTAATCACATTCGGCGAATGCTTTGATGTCATTTCATAATCAATACTCTCTGGAACATCATGAAAAATAAGAACAGACGGAAATGCCATTCGGGTATTGTGTTTCAAATAGTTAAGATGAAAAGTCAAAACATCACAATCCTCTTTTTCAAACAATTCATAACAGAATAATTTATTAATCTCATCCATATATTTCGTCTTGCTTGATTCATACTCTTCTCGAGCTGATGGCGGATTTAATGGATTGGTAAATGTATACTCAAATCTTGTTGGCATTGCTGAATATCCACAATACGAATCTATTTCATCTGTTGCTTTAATTTGAAATGCAGATTTCATAAACTGCATTTCTAATAATGTATCAATAATATTAATTCCCGGTATCGGCAATTTCTTTTTGTTGACAATTTTACCTTTTGGAACAATTAACTTAATATCAATATCTTCGTCATATGTTGTACCATCATTTGAAACAATAAACTCAACCATTTTATAACTGTCTAAATCCCCCAAATACTGCCTGTATTCGTTCAATTCTTTTATCTTCCAATATATATCACGGATTTCTTTATAATGAATCTTCTCATCATCCTCACCACTTAAAGAAGAACCACCACCAAGCATAGGATTCACTAATGACTGTGATATTTTCAAATTACCCACATTCCAAAAGTCCTCTTCTATTATTACGTCAAACCGATTGCAAAAAGCTATAATAACTTGCTTCCATTCCTCGGGAATATCTGCATTTGTCGTAAGTCCTTTTAAAAAATCAACATTTTTAAATGCTTCTTGAAGTCGGATAAAATTTTCATCATGCGTCTCTGCCACTTCTTGTTTCGACTTTATCTCGTCAGCCTTTCTTTTCTCTAATTTGTTACCCTTTTCTCTCTCAATTTTTGTTAAAATTTTTTCTTCCAATGTTTTAATAAATTTACTATCTGTATATGACGTACAAAATATATCCGCCTTATTATCAGCTATATGATTAATTCCATGAATGGATAGTAAGGGGCTTTTTGTTTCTTTTATATTCATTGTTTTTTCACCAACAATTATTGGCAGAAAATGAAGTGATAAATGATTCGTAAATAATTTTCTTAACTCTTCAACATCCTTTACAACAAAATAAATTCCCTTATCTTTGTACTTTTCCCTAAATCCTTGCACTTTTTTGTATTGCTCTAAATCCACCCCAGACATAGGGATAGGCTCATCAACAAAATACATAAATACTTGTTTGTTTGCAGATAACATTTCTTCTATCTCTTCTTCTGTTCCAGATCCATACTTATCTGTTGGGGTTCCAAATCTAGTCCAAAAAATTGCAACCGCAGCATCACAATCTCTGACAAATTGTTGATTTAGCAACTCTTGTGGCTTATCTCCTGACTGAGCATAACTATCTGTTGACCAGTGTCTACCTACAATTTCTGCGTTATTAATTCTACCAATTACAGTATTAAATCCCTCTAAACATTCTTTAACAACTTCAATATATTTTTCTACATCTCCTGGACATGATATTAATAAATCATATGCTGTAATACCCGCTCTTGGCATACACAATCCCTCCAATATAAAATTATTCCAACATATATTATATCGTCATTTTCACTTCTTTTCCATAGAAAAAACGCCCCAGCCTAATCCGGAGCGCCACCTATCTTCCATATTACACGACCTTAAACATCTTTTGCGACATCGGTTTCTCCTTCTTCTGTTCAACCTCTTCCTGTGCCTTTCGGAAATCTTCCATTCGTTTCAATTCTTCCTCAGCATCATCAAATCCGATATGCGTGTACACATTCATTGTAACACT
>ENA-OPCV01002226-OPCV01002226.1-human-gut-metagenome-genome-assembly--contig:-NODE-2226-length-12604-cov-4.322655_pt1 | contig 12604 bp, 8 predicted proteins | sample MGYA00241257_ERZ501494 | MGnify/ENA primary metagenome ERZ501494 (study PRJEB25962, sample SAMEA2042618) | human gut metagenome | biome: human gut; feature: human-associated habitat; material: faeces...
AGATACGAAAGAGGCGGCTGGAAGGCTGGAACTGCTTCTTCAGAAACTGCTTTGATTTCGGGCCGTCATGAACCTGCCTGTAAGGGAGCGCGGTTTTAATCTTATAAATTTTACTTTGATTTAACAAACTGGTGGTAGTCGATTTTACATGATTTTCGTACAATGGTATCACAGCAGTAAAATGTAATGTTGTGAAAAATGAAGAAAAGATAGAAGGTATGAAAAGCAAAATGAGAAGAAATAATCGATCCCGAAGGGGAAAAATACCACAAAAAGAGTACACAAAACACGCAATTATACGCCGTACAGCCCAGTGTTTACAAGGGGTTGAGGGCATCCTACCCAAAATGGTGGATGAACCGACATCGGCGCTTGACCCGATCTCCACATCAAAGATCGAAGATTTAGTAATTGATCTGAAAAATAAGTATACAATTATTATGGTAACGCATAATATGCAGCAGGCAACCCGTGTTTCTGATAAGACAGCATTTTTCTTATTAGGAGACATGATCGAATATGGAGATACCGAAGAATTATTCTCCATGCCGAAAGATAAAAGAACAGAAGATTACATCACAGGGAGGTTTGGATAATGCGAAACCGATTCGACAGACAGTTAGAGCAGCTTAACAATGAATTGATCAATATGGGAAGCCTGATCGAAGAAGCGATCGAGATGGCAATTACCGCATTGATGAAACAGGATGCCAAAAAGGCAAAAGAGATTGTGGATTTCGATGAAGAGATCGATGAAAAAGAAAGAGAGATCGAAAGTCTTTGTCTGAAACTTCTCCTACAGCAGCAGCCGGTAGCAAGGGATCTGCGTCAGATATCCGCAGCCTTAAAAATGATCACAGATATGGAGAGGATCGGAGATCATGCCGCAGATATTTCGGAAATGACAATCTTAATGGCAGGAACTCCTTATATCAGAAACATTGAACATCTGCAGACCATGGCAAAAGAGGCAATGGTCATGTTAGTAAAGAGCATCGAAGCTTATGTGGAAAAAGATCTGGAAAAAGCAGAAAAAGTCATCGAAAGTGATGATGTGATCGATGATCTGTTTGATCAGATCAAAGCAGAACTGATCGATGCGATCCATCAGAATCCGGACAACGGAGAACAGGCGGCAGATCTTCTCATGGTATCAAAGTATCTCGAAAGAATCGGAGATCATGCGACAAATATTGCGGAATGGGTGATCTTCTCTATCACAGGAAACCATCCGGGCTAGGAAAATAGCGGAGGAAAATACTTCTAACCTCTAAAATTTACATAGATTTTACATAAATACCCCTTATTTTTTACAAACCCCACCTACAATGGCTTTGATAGTGTAAAAAATGAGTAAAGTATGTAAATTTAAGAGGAGAAGAGATGGATTTTTTTGATTTTTTAACAATGGTAGGCGGACTGGCCCTATTTTTGTATGGAATGGATGTCATGGGAGACGGTCTTGCAAAGACTTCCGGTGGTAAACTGGAACAGATTTTGGAAAAATTTACCAGTTCACCGATGAGAGCGGTGCTTTTGGGTGCCGGTGTGACGGCGGTGATCCAGTCGTCATCGGCAACAACCGTTATGGTGGTTGGATTTGTCAACTCCGGGATCATGAAACTCAATCAGGCGGTTGGCATTATTATGGGAGCCAATATCGGTACCACGGTGACATCATGGCTGCTTAGTCTTACCGGTATTCAAGGTGACAATTTATTCGTAGAATTGCTCAAACCAAGTTCGTTTACGCCGATTTTAGCAATTGTTGGTGTTAGCATGATCTTATTTGCCAAGTCGAGCAGACCGAAAGATATTGGAACGATCATGATCGGTTTTTCGGTATTGATGTTTGGTATGGACACGATGAGTGAAGCAGTGAAACCACTTGCAGATGTGCCAGAGTTTACAAGACTGTTTACGGTATTTGAGAATCCGATCTTAGGAGTGATCGCCGGAACGATATTAACGGCTGTGATCCAAAGTTCTTCCGCATCGGTAGGTATTTTACAGGCATTGTGTCTGACGGGAGCGGTCAGCTATTCCTCGGCCATTCCGATCATCATGGGTCAGAACATTGGAACTTGTATTACTGCATTGCTTTCTGCGGTAGGAGCCAACAGAAATGCAAAGCGAGCAGCGTTAGTACATTTTTACTTTAATTTAATTGGTACGATTTTGTTTATGGTGTTGTTTTATCTGTTAAATGCGTTCATCGGATTTTCCTTTATGGGTCAGGCAGCAGGTGTCATGGGTATTGCCATCGTGCATACGTGCTTTAACGTATTAGCAACTTCATTGCTGCTTCCATTTCGGAGTATTCTGGTGCGCCTGGCAACTTGGACGATCCCGGAAAGTGCCGAAGAGAAGCAGATGGAGACAACGTTACATGTGTTGGATGAGCGTTTCTTAGAAAAACCGTCTTTTGCAGTTGCACAGGCCAAAACAGCGGCATTGCAGATGGCAGAGGATGCCAGAAATTCAATCAGATATGCGATCGACCTGTTTGAACAGTATGATGAAGAACAGGCAAAAAAAGTGGCAGAGCTTGAGTCGACCGTGGATCATTACGAGGACGAGATCGGAACCTATTTGATGAAGATCGGAAATGCGGAGCTGTCGGATGAGGATTCACAGTCGGTATCGCTTATATTGCACTGTATCGGTGATTTCGAGCGTATTTCCGATCATGCCTATAATATTATGGAATCGGCAGAGCAGTTCCATAATATGAAGAAAAAGTTTTCCGATAAGGCAAAAAAGGAGCTGCGTGTTTATGAAGCCGCAGTAAAAGATATTGTAGATATAACTTTTGATGCGTATGATCGGTCAGATATTATCAAGGCGAGTCGGGTAGAACCGTTAGAAGAAGTGATCGATCGCTTGAATGATGAGATCAAGAAAAAGCATATAAAACGTCTGCGTAAAGGCAAATGCACGATCGAACTTGGTTTTGTATTATCGGATCTTACGACTAATTTTGAACGTGTGGCAGACCATTGCTCCAACATTGCGGTATGTTTGATACAGACGCAGGCAGACGGTTATGAAATGCATGAGTATTTGGATAAATTGAAAGAGGATGAAGATCCGTTCTTTGGACAGATGTTTGAAGAGTACTGCAAAGAATATCGGTTGCCATCATAGTGCACAAAGGAAAGGTTTGGTGAAAGACAATGGCACATATTTATATTGTAGAAGATGATGTGAATATTCGGGAGATCGAGGCGTTTTCCCTCAAAAATTCCGGATATACCGTAGAGGAATTTGGTTCTGCCAAGGAGTTTTGGAGCCGCATTTATGAAAAGGTACCGGATCTGATCGTGTTAGACGTGATGTTGCCGGATGAGGACGGATTATCTATTGTCAAAAAGCTGCGTCAATGGGCAGAATCCCGTTATGTTCCCATCATTATGGTGACGGCCAAAACAACAGAATTAGATCGTGTCAAGGGGCTGGATCGTGGTGCAGATGATTATCTTACAAAACCGTTTGGCGTGATGGAGTTGATCTCCCGCGTAAAGGCATTATTACGTCGAAGCATGCAAAATCATGAGATCAAGCAGATGAAGGTTGGCGAGATCGAACTTAACGATGAGAAACGTCAGGTTAAAGTGTCGGGAGAGCCGATCACGCTGACTTATAAGGAATATGAACTATTAAAAATGTTAATGAGCAATACAGGGATCGTACTGCAGAGAGAGGACATTATGGTGCGTATTTGGGGCATGGATTACGAGGGAGAATCCCGCACCTTAGATATGCATATCAAAACACTGCGCCACAAACTGGGGGATGCAGGTAAAAAGATCCGAACGGTGCGTAACGTAGGATATCAATTGGAAGAGTGATAGGAGATAATGAACCATGCGAAAACGAATTAATTGGCTTTTCGTATTGTTGACGATAGTGGCAATCATAGTAACGACTTTGCTTGCCACTATTGTCAATTATACAGTACTGAAACAGGAAGTGATCGATGATCTGCGTATTTATGCACAGACCTTAAAAAAGACGGTGTACGCAGATCAAAAAGCGGAAAACGGTCAGGTTAAGATCGCAACGCCTCTTCGTATTACTCTGGTAGATACAGACGGAGCGGTATTGTATGATTCTGAGGCAGATGAAGCATCGATGGGGAATCATAAAAACCGCGAGGAGATCAAGGAAGCTCTCAAATATGGCGAGGGAAATACGATACGTCATTCAGAGACGATCGGAGACAATACGATTTATTATGCGGTGCGTTTGGACAATGGTAATATACTTCGTCTGGCTAAGAATAGCAGTAGTATTATAGGAATTTTAATGTCAGCACTGCCGATCATGTTATCGTTTATATGTATCGTTATCATTGTATGTATTTTCGTGGCGCATTTTCTCACGAAAAGTATTGTGTCACCGATCGATGAACTTGCACAGCATATTAACGATTCGGATGTGACGAGTGTGTATAAGGAACTTCGACCGTTTGTGCGAAAAATACAAAAGCAGCACAAAGAGATATTGCAGACAGCAGAGATCAGACAGGAATTTACGGCAAATGTCTCGCATGAGTTGAAAACGCCGCTTACTGCAATTTCCGGTTATGCGGAGTTGATCAGTCATGGGATGGTGCAGGGAGATGATGTACTCGCTTTTGCTGCTAAGATCCATAAAAATGCAAATCGGCTGTTGTCGTTAATTAATGATATTATCCGTTTGTCGGAGCTTGACTCGACCGGACCGGAACTTCTGTTAGAAGACGTTGATCTGCAGACGGCAGCAGGGCGTTGTGTGGAGCTGCTACAGATGAGTGCACAGAAGCATCAGGTGCAATTGACGACGCAGACGGAAAGCTGTGTGATCCGAACAAACCTGCAGATGATCGATGAATTGATGTACAATTTGGTGGACAATGCGATCCGATACAACAAAAAGGATGGATCGGTGTGCCTGAACGTTGGAATGGCAGATGAGTATACCGCATATTTGGAAGTGAAAGATACCGGTATAGGTATTCCAAAAGAGCATCAGACTCGCGTGTTTGAACGTTTTTACCGAGTGGATAAGAGCCGATCAAAGTCAACAGGCGGTACGGGTTTAGGCTTGGCGATCGTAAAACATATTGTTGTGCAGCTTCATGGTACTTTGTCTCTCAAGAGTGAACCGCAGGTTGGTACACAGATACGAATAGAATTACCAAAGTCGCTGAGTTGATTACAGGATTGCCGGAGTTGCCGGGTTCATAAATTGCCGAAGTCACCGGGTTAATTATTGACAAATTTACGCAATATAGTACAATGAAAGGTACTGTGGCAATTTTGCACAGTACCTTTATGAATTATTAGATATGTCGGGCGTACGGACAGCAGTGATTTGGTTGTCAGTGAGACTTTAGGCATAAGCCGGCAGTGATCAGTTTGTGAACAGTCTTTGCAGAAAGTACGCACAGGAACGGAGGAAGTTATGGCAGAAATGTACAACCATCACACAGTGGAAAAGAAATGGCAGAAGGTATGGGATGATGAGAAAGCGTTCCATACACCAAACGATTATACGAAACCAAAGTTTTATGCGTTGGTAGAGTTCCCATATCCATCCGGACAGGGACTTCACGTAGGACATCCAAGACCATATACGGCATTGGATATCGTCGCAAGAAAACGTCGTATGCAGGGCTACAATGTACTTTACCCAATGGGATGGGATGCTTTTGGTCTTCCAACAGAGAACTATGCGATCAAAAATAAGATTCACCCTAAGATCGTAACGAAGAATAATGTAGCTCGTTTTAAGGAGCAGTTACACTCTTTGGGATATTCTTTCGATTGGGATCGTGAGATCAATACGACAGATCCGGAATATTATAAATGGACACAGTGGATCTTCTTAAAGTTATTCAAAGAGGGTCTTGCTTATAAGAAGGAAATGCCGATCAACTGGTGTACATCCTGTAAGGTTGGTCTTGCTAACGAAGAGGTAGTAAATGGCGTATGTGAGCGCTGTGGTTCTGAAGTTGTCCGCAAAGTAAAGAGTGAGTGGATGCTTAAGATCACAAATTACGCTGATAAGTTATTAGAGGGATTGAATCACGTGGACTACATTGACCGCGTTAAGACTTCCCAGAGAAACTGGATCGGACGTTCTGAAGGTGCAGAGGTTGACTTTAGCATTGCCGGCAAAGAAGATAAACTCCGTGTTTATACAACCAGACCGGATACGTTATTTGGTGCTACTTATATGGTAGTATCTCCAGAGCATCCGATCATTGATAAATACAAGGATGAGATCACAAACTGGGATGACATTGCCACGTATCGCGAGATGGCAGCCAAGAAGTCTGACTTTGAGCGTACAGAGCTTGCTAAGGATAAGACTGGTGTTGTGTTAGGTGGTTTCAAGGCAATTAATCCGATCAACAATACAGAGATCCCAATCTGGATTTCTGATTATGTATTGATGACTTATGGTACCGGTGCGATCATGGCAGTGCCTGCACACGATGACCGTGACTGGGAGTTTGCGAAGAAGTTCGGACTTCCAATGATTCAGGTAGTAGAGGGCAAAGAAGGTCCTGTTGATATCAATGAAGCAGCATTTACGGATGTAGCAACCGGACAGATGGTAAATTCAGGATTTCTGACCGGATTAAGCGTAGAAGAAGCGAAGGAAAAGGTAAAAGATTTCCTGACAGAGAATAAGATCGGTAACCGTAAAGTAAACTATAAATTGCGTGACTGGGTATTCTCCCGCCAGAGATATTGGGGAGAGCCTATCCCAATCGTACACTGCGAGAAATGTGGGTACGTTCCACTTGATGAGAGTGAGCTTCCACTGCTGCTTCCGGAGGTAGACAGTTATATGCCAACAGACAACGGTGAGTCGCCACTTGCGGCAATGACGGATTGGGTAAATACAACATGCCCATGTTGTGGTGGACCGGCAAAGCGTGAAACAGACACGATGCCGCAGTGGGCAGGATCATCCTGGTATTTCCTGCGTTATACGGATCCACACAATACAGAAGCACTTGCCAGTCCGGAAGCATTGAAATATTGGCTGCCGGTTGACTGGTACAATGGTGGTATGGAGCATACGACCCTGCATTTGCTGTATTCCCGTTTCTGGCACAAATTCCTGTATGATCAGAAAGTTGTACCGACACCGGAACCATATCAGAAGCGTACGTCTCACGGCATGATCCTTGGTGAAAACGGTGAGAAGATGAGTAAGTCCAGAGGAAACGTTGTAAATCCGGATGATATTGTACGTGATTACGGTGCAGATACACTGCGTACGTATGAGATGTTTATCGGTGCGTTTGACTTGAGCGCTTCCTGGTCTGAAGATGGTGTGAAAGGATGCCGCCGTTTCTTAGAGAGAGTTTGGAAGCTGCAGACACTCTTGACAGAAGGTGATGAGTATTCCGCAGATATGGAGATCAAGATGCATCAGACGATCAAGAAAGTCAGCGGTGATTTCGAGAATCTGAAGTTTAACACAGCGATCGCGGCAATGATGGCATTGATCAATGACTTCTATAAGAAGAATTCGATCAATAAGGCAGAATATAAGACACTTATTACATTGCTCAATCCGGTTGCACCGCATATTACCGAAGAACTTTGGGAGATCGTTGGGGGACAGGGCAGATTGTACCAGCAGTCTTGGCCGGAGTATATCGAAGAGAAGACCGTAGAGTCTACTGTGGAGATTGCTGTTCAGATCAACGGTAAGACCAAAGCAACAATTTCTATTGGCAAAGAAGATCCGAAAGACGATGTGCTTGCTAAGGCAAAAGAAGCTTTGGGTGATAAATTGAGTGGTAACATTATCAAAGAGATTTATGTGCCGGGGCGTATCGTTAATATTGTAGCAAAATAACATGCAGCAATGAAACGATCGTTGCGAAATAGTATTTTATGATGTTAATAGTCCATTTCCTTGGCGGAACGGTGGTTAATGTTTTGCCTTGGAAATGGGCTTTTCATGTTTGGAAGGAGGAGCGTTATGAATATCGCTGTATTATTTACCGGAGGGACGATCGGGAGTACGTTAGCCGGAGATGTGATCGGTACGAAAACCGGAGCAGCGGATGGTCTGTTAGACACGTTGCCTTGTGTAGAACGAGATGGTCATGTGGAAGAAATTACCTATCAGGTATATCATCCGTATACACTTCTCAGTGAAAATAGTACCGGATTAACGATCGCACAGTTGGCTCAGAGCATCCGAGAAGTGGTTAGTGAGGCGAAGTATACAGGCAGTGCAAAGGTGGCGCTAGGGAACAAAGGGGAAGCAGAAGATGGAACATCCGTATTTACGGGACTGGATGGAGTGATCATTATGCATGGCACAGATACGCTGGCATATTCAGCGGCTGCGATGGGATATCTGTTTGGCGATTGTGACATTCCGATGGTTTTTGTGTCCAGCAACTATGTATTGACAGATCCAAGAGCAAATGGTGCTTATAATTTTCAATATGCTGTGCAGTTCTTAGCATTTGACTGCAAGCAAAAAGGTGTGTATGTTTCGTATCAGAATGGGGATGGGATCCCAAGGATTCACTTAGGAACAGCGATCATTGGACATCAGCCTTACAGTGATGAAGTGTATAGTGTTGGTGGTATGGAATACGGTCATTATGAAAAAGGCACCAAGTGTTTTGTCGCCGGAAAAGTGTACTATGCATGGAACAATACAGAGAGGCTTACCGATAGACCTTCCCTGCAGGCACCGGATCACTGGGATGCACCGATCGGGTTGATCTACCCACATCCGGGGATGCGTTATCCGATGAACTTTGACGGAATACAGGCAATTTTGCATCATACGTATCATGCCGGCACGATCTGCAGTGAAACACCAGAAGCGGATAAATTCTTTTATGAGGTGGCAAACCGGAAAATCCCCATTTTTTTATGCGGCATGGATGCGGACATGGTTTACGAAAGCACATACGTCTATGAAAAATACGGAATGATCGTATTACCGATGGCATCGCCGGTAGCAATGTATATGAAACTGTGGCTTCTGCTATGTAGCGGATACTCAGCAAAAGAATGGATGACCAAACCGATTCCGGGCGATCTCCCCAATTTTAGTATATGACGCAAACTTCGCATACCCTCAACAGTCTTTCACCCACATATTGCTTATTATGTCAGCAGCAAATTAGCAGTTTTGCAGTCGATAAACTTAATTGTTCTGCCATAAGAGATCTAAGAAAATTGCCGCAGAACGCAGAGTTTTTATGTGATTTCTTATTTTGTTAAGTCTCTGATGAATACATGCCTGAAGGATTGTCTGAGATGTCCCGGTTTAGCAAGGTATCATCCATTTTTGGACGGGACGCTTTCGCTACGATGCGCTACGTCACGTTACTTAATGTCTCTGAAGTACGAGACATAAGTAACGACGAGCGCAAAGTCCCTTTCAAAAATGATGAATACCTTGCTTCCGGGACCTCGAGTTGTCCGTAAGGCATGTAAATCATACATCAGAGACAACAAAATCTAGAAATCACTAAAAACGTAAATGCGGCAAGGCAATTTCTATAGATCCCTTATGGCAGAATTCAGTCTCTGGGAACTGCAAAATGTATAGCAGCTTTTGACATAATAAGCAATATGTGGTTAGAACATAACAGTGGGTATGCGAAGTTTGGGGTGAGATTCGTAAAATGTTATGTTTGCTCTTGACATTTTGGTAGAATGATACTAATATATTTTTTAGATGTTGTTAGCAGTCGTAAGAGTAGAGTGCTAACAAGGACGGACGCATCTGGCGGTGATGCGGCGGATCAGTGTCTCGGCGCACTTGACACAGGGTTCGTTTTTTATAGGAAAGTGTGCAGAAACGAGGATTATTATGCAGAGCAGAACAGGTAGCTTATCAATTGAATCTGAAAATATGTTTCCAATCATTAAGAAATGGTTGTATTCTGACCATGACATTTTTCTTCGTGAGTTAGTCTCCAATGGCTGCGACGCCATTACTAAGTTGAAAAAGTTAGAAATTATGGGCGAATATGATATGCCGGAGGATTACAAGGCACAAATACAGGTCGTTGTTGATCCGGATGCTAAGACAATTTCTCTGACAGATACCGGTCTTGGTATGACGGCAGATGAAGTGGACGAGTACATCAATCAGGTTGCTTTTTCCGGTGCAACGGATTTCTTAGAGAAATACAAGGACAAAACGAACGAAGAGCAGATCATAGGTCACTTTGGACTTGGATTTTATTCTGCGTTTATGGTATCTGACAAAGTTACGATCGACACGTTGTCTTGGCAGAAGGATGCTACACCGGTTCGCTGGGAATCGGAAGGCGGTATCAATTTTGAAATGTCAGACGGCACAAAAGATACTGTTGGTACAACGATCACCCTGTACCTTTCCGAGGACAGCTTAGAGTTTGCGAATGAGTATCGTGTCAGAGAGATTTTGGACAAATATTGTTCCTTTATGCCGGTTGAGATCTTCCTTTCTAAAGCAAATGCAGAGCAGGAATATGAAACGATCGATGCAGCCGATGTTCGTGAAGATGATGTTGTTGTAGAGACGATTGTAGAGGAAGCGAAGACGGAAGAACGCGAAAATGAAAATGGCGAGAAAGAGATGGTCGAGGTCAGCCCTCGTAAAGAAAAGGCAAAGATCAATAAACGTCCGGTTTCTATTAGCGATACGAACCCACTTTGGATGAAACATCCAAATGAGTGCACCGATGACGAGTACAAGGACTTTTACCGCAAGGTATTTAACGATTACAAGGAGCCGTTGTTCTGGATTCATTTAAATATGGATTATCCATTTAACCTCAAAGGTATTTTGTACTTCCCGAAGGTTAATACAGAATATGATAATTTAGAGGGTGTTATCAAGCTTTACAACAATCAGGTATTTATTGCAGATAATATTAAGGAAGTGATCCCGGAGTTTTTGATGCTTCTCAAAGGTGTGATCGATTGTCCGGATCTGCCGCTTAATGTATCCAGAAGTGCATTGCAGAATGACGGATTTGTAAAGAAGATTTCGGATTATATTACGAAGAAAGTAGCCGATAAGTTGTCCGGTATGTTCAAAGTAGACCGTGAGAATTATGAGAAATATTGGGATGATATCAGCCCATTTATCAAGTATGGCTGCTTAAAAGATCAGAAATTCCGCGAAAAAATGACGGATTATCTGATATTTAAGGATTTGGACGGTAAGTACATCACCTTGCCGGATTATATCGAAGAGGCTAAGAAAAACGAGCCTGCAAAAGAAGAGACAGAGAGTACAGAAGCAAAGAGCGATGAAACAGCAGATGCCGAGAATGGTGCGGATGCTGATAATGCAGACAAGGAAGAAGAACCGACAACGGTATACTACGCAACAGATCTGCAGCAGCAGAGCCAGTATGTCAATCTGTTCAAGGAGCAGGGATTGAATGCGGTCGTATTAACACATACGATCGATCAGCCGTTTATTTCACAGTTAGAACAGGGAGATCTGAAGGTGAAATTCCAGCGTATTGATGCAGATCTGACGGATACGATGAAAGATGAGGAAGACGAGGATACATTAAAAGCGCAGACGGATGCGTTGTCTGAAATCTTCAAAAGAGCATTGGGTAAGGATCAGCTTGAAGTAAAAGTACAAAAACTCAAGAATGAAAAGATCTCCTCAATGATCACATTGTCAGAAGAAATGCGTCGTATGCAGGATATGATGAAAATGTACAGCATGGGCGGCATGGACATGGGCATGGGTGGCCTCGGAGGAGGAGAGACATTAGTGCTCAATTCATCGAATGCTTTAGTGCAGTATATTTTGGAGCACAAAGATGGCGAGAATGTGGATATGTTCTGCAAACAGTTGTATGATCTGGCGATGTTAGCGCATAAGCCGCTTGCAGCAGATGAAATGACAGAATTTGTAGCACGCAGCAACGAGATCATGATGCTGCTTGCTAAATAAAAGGGACCATGATGTTGGTCGGCAACTAATAGAAGAATGTAGTAACAATGGGGATGGCGTGTATGCGTTGTCCCTTTTTTACTTTATATAGAAATAATACACTGTAAAAACAGAAATTGGTGAAAGCTGCATGGAAAAAAACATCAAAACCGCGTCTAAAGGCGTCCGCTCCATGTATGAGTGGCTGGAGGAGATTGTCTTTGCGCTTGTGGCCGTCATCCTTGTGTTCACGTTCCTGTTCCGTGTTGTTACCGTCACGGGCAAGTCGATGCTGCCGAATTTTGTAGAGGGCGAAAAGGTCGTTGTCACGAACCTCGGGCACGACATCGAGCAGGGCACCGTGGTCGTTGTCACGAACGTTTTGGAGGAACCCATCATCAAGCGCGTCATCGCAACGGAGGGGCAGACGGTCAATATCGATTACGACACCGGCACCGTGTATATCGATGGCGAAGCGCTGAACGAAACGCAGTTCGGCATTGAAAACGGCATCACGTTCCATCCGTATGACGGGTATGAAGCGCTCGTGTTCCCGCAGACCGTGCCGAAGGGCTGCGTGTTCGTTTTGGGCGATAATCGCACCGTATCAAGGGACAGCCGTTATGCGGAGATCGGCATGATCGACACGCGCCATATCATGGGAGAAGCCGTG
>ENA-OPCV01002229-OPCV01002229.1-human-gut-metagenome-genome-assembly--contig:-NODE-2229-length-12596-cov-3.382426_pt1 | contig 12596 bp, 12 predicted proteins | sample MGYA00241257_ERZ501494 | MGnify/ENA primary metagenome ERZ501494 (study PRJEB25962, sample SAMEA2042618) | human gut metagenome | biome: human gut; feature: human-associated habitat; material: faeces...
CATCATCTGCAATTGCTGCACCTTTTTTCTCACGACTGTTCTGAGCCTGAGCTACACCACTTTTAAAAATATCAGAAGCCATATCATCAGTCATTTCTACAGACTTTCCAGCTTCCGTCAACGTCCAGACACCATAAATACTCTTATCAATATATCCAGCATTTACTAAATAGCTGCGAGCAAAAGCCACCTCATTTTCAAATTTGTTAACGTTGTTCTTACCTCTAATGGCATTTACCTCTTCGTCAGACAATTGTTCATTTTCAACAATTTTTGCACGCGCTTCTGCAGGGGTCCCAGAACCTCCCAAATCACGCAAAGCCTGAATTAAAGGTTTGAACCAGCGAAGAAATGCCGCATTTGATAACTTCTTTCCATTAGCCGCTGCCTTCTGCCTATTTACCTGTTCCGAAACAATCCATGCACTATACGAAAGCTCAGGATAGTTCTTGTACTCATAACTTCCTACCTCCAAAGCTTTGATACAAGCATCTTTTATAAAAAGATAATCAGTCGCATTTGGCACCTTATTAATTTTCTTTTTAATGGAATTTACAAATTCAGCAGGCATATTTTCTACATTAGAGATATACCACCTATTTCTGGAATCAAGGTTAATATAAGTGTATGGTCTAATCCAATAAAGCCCCATTGTAATATTCCAGCGAATACACCGTTGGTCATGTACCAAATCGTACCACTTTGAAAATTCTTTGCGATTCTGTTCCGTGTCATTATCAGCCAGTCTTAATGCTGCCTCAAAAACGTTCCAAATGTTATCGATGTCATCTGCTTTTCTATCTTCCTTAAAAGCATAAAATGTTGCTTTTAGATTATTAAGCACTGGAATTCCATCAAAATTATTTGGTACCTTAGCTTCAATGCCAAACACATTAGCTATACTTCTAATGATTGCTATTCTATTAGAATTTGTAATACCTTTATTGAAGAGTCCAAAAATCGTAAATGGGTCAATATCAATAATATCACCCCCACTCTCTAACTTTGGAACTTGCATATTAATAGCAGTATAAACATCATTAATTCTTTCAATAAGTGCCTTGCGGTCATTCTTGAAAAGCAAGAGTTTTGTCGCAAACTCCGAATAAAAATCTATCCATTCAAATTTCATCTATTATACCTCTCTTCCTCTTTGTGTACGTTCAACATATATCTTAATTTTACTGACTTTATAGAACAGATAATAAGTTACTCCTATATGCCCATCAGCTATATGATATAGTATCCTTCTAAACATTAATGCCTTTTTCACAATACACCTACCTAAGATTAAATTTAGAAAAAGTATTAATCTTTCTAAATCTTTTTTCCATTTTTTTCACATATCTTTTTAAATGCACCTCCAACTCAAATGCATTCATTAATTCATAATCTAACATTTCTGATGCACTCAAAACCACTTGTTTGGCTTTCTCTTCTGAATAATATATTCCTTCATTATCGCATTTAGTTGGTTCTATAAAATGATTTTTAAACCATTTTTTCATACTACTTTTACAAAACAATTTTATTTTCTTATATTCAAAATTTTGTTGTCCCGGTAAATATAAATCATGAAACTTAGTAAGCATTGCATTATGATCAATCCAAAATATATTTGAGCGACTTAACGATGACTTTATAAATTCCTCATTTATTTCTTTAAGCTCATTAAATTCCTCATTCATTTCCTCAAAATCTTGCAGTTGAGAATATCTGTCCCTATAAAAGAAATTATGCAAACTTTCTTTATTTTCATACAATATGTTAGCACCATTAATACGGCAAATTTCCCCTGTAAGATTCTCAGCCCCATCTTGTAAAATATATTGCTTTTTAGCCACTATAAGATTCAAATTTTTTTCAAGAGCATTGTTTATTTTTTTCAAAACATATAAAAGTCTCTCTTCCAGCTGAAACAGTTCTTTAAAACGTTCCATTCTTATCTCCAAATAACCATTCGCTTTATGTCGTACATCAAGAATTATATATCCTATTATAAGAATAATTGATATCAGTTCAAATAAATCTATTGCATTTGAGGCAGAAAACGTATATGTTGTCAAAAATCCACTGAACCTTTTAAAAATGTCCTGAATCCAATTTAAATAATAAATACAAATCGCGTAAACCGCAAACAATATGTGCATACCCAAACCACCGTAAATTTTTTTGAAGATTTTTTTCAAAAAATTTACCATAGTCTCTAAGGTAAATAATTTAGCCTTTTTAAGCATCGAAAGTTCTGTATCTTCGGAATATGTAATGCCACATACTTTATATTTTATCCAAAATATTACTTCATTTACATCAGCTTCTACTTTTAGGAACCATACTTGAAAAGTACTGTATTGCAGACTTTTTTCATGTTTTTCCCCAAACAATACTCTTTGTAATAGTTTCAAAACTTGCTCAATAATTGCAACTATAATTCCAAAAACAATTGCAACCAATTCCCTCATTACAACATAAATTAAAAATATTTCAAAATAGCATATAATTACATCTATGTATTTATATTCCGTTATATTGCTATATTTTATCAACCCATATGTAATTTTCTTAAATAGCAAAAAACAAGTTGTTTGGTTAACATTTTCTATCACAACAGTAATCATTTGATAAAACAAATATATGAAACCCGACACCATTAAACCAATACTCAATAGTAAAACACAATGCTCCTTAAATAATTTGACCATTTTACTCATATCAACACTCCAATACCTCTATTAATATTTTCTCGTTAGACGATATGTTTTATTTCAATTGCATATTTTCCCTTCAATTTTGCGCATCTATTTTGCGCAATAATACCTTCATGCTGCAATCTGCCAGCCACAATTCCCGGATGAATTCCTATGGTTCTAGCAAACTCCACTATCTCGTCATCAGAAGTATATCTTGATGGATTTAGCCTTTTATAATCTGCTGGGGGAATCAAATAATTCGTTGCAAACTTATCTGCATCCAATTCCAGGCTATTATTAATATCTATCATTTCTTCAACTGTACTACTAACAAATATCGTTTTTATCTTCTGCTGAAGAACATGCTTAATTTCATGGAATAGCGAGAACCAAAACTTATCCGCATATATTCCTCGATTGTTCATGGCAAGCATAACTCTATCCTGTGACATCCACTTAACAGCACCATTTACTCCAGAATTTTTCAAATGAGGTAATAAAACAAATGCAATACCACATTCTGCAAAGATTTCACGCATTCTTGGCAAAAAATCTTCCGGTTTTTTTACCGTCATTCCTCTAAGTTCCGGCAAATACCCTTTTAATTTTTTAGCATTATAAGGCAATGTTTCAATATTTTTTGAAACATTTATAGCGGTTTGAATCCACGCTCTAGAATTGATAATATTCTTTTCACTATTGCAAGAAGAACTAGCTCTAAAATTCACCAAAAAATCAGGATTCAACATATTCCTCAAATTTGAAACAGCAAAAAACTTGCACAAATTAGCCACTTTGTCATTTATGCTTCTCGCCTTTGGCAAGCCAACAACATCAACAAAATATTTGTAATCTATCTCCCTTGCCAAATCTGCCTGTGCATCGACATCTTCTGCCTGTTGTATTTCAATCAACTTCCGGTCATAAGTATTCTGTAAATTCTGCCAAACTTCTACACTTGTTCCCAACATGACAGAAAGTTTCTTTGCTAAATCATTCGAAATATTAGCCTGCCCATTAAGCAACTGGCTCAGGGTCTTAGCTGTTGTTCCCATTCTTACAGCAAACTCAGCCTGACTTATTTCCATGTCCTCTATAATATCTGCAATATAATATCCTGGGTGAAATGCCACTATATCTTTATATTCATTAATATTACTCATAATGGTTCGACACCTCCGTTACCTTCACTATTTTAATCATTCTACACTGTGCTAAAACGTCACCTTCTGTAATTTCATTACCGTCGTTATCACAAGGAAACATTGTAACTCTATATCCTGTATTACCCAATCGTATGCTCCATCCATCTTTTCTATCACCTTTTAAACGCTCAAAATGAAATGGAGGATAACTAGCAACATCCATCAAAGACTCTGCATTATGTATAAAATTTTCTGCAGATTCAAGTTTCTTTTTCACTTGCTCAGGATATCTCCATTTTTTCTTGTACTTAGAGCAAAACTGTTTCTTTGCAGTTGCATTCTTATACAGTATCTGCATTCCCAAACTTAATTATTCATCTCCTTTCATTTTTATGTTACCATTTAGGTAATATAAATTATACCATTATTTATAACTAAAGTAAATGGTTTTTGTGATATTTTTTCTTCTTTGTTACCATTTTAGTAATAAAAACAAGTGCATAAACCAACCATATATTTTATTCTTTATAAACGACAAGCCACCGTATTATTTTTATATACCAAAAAAACTTGCAATACTAGCAAACGAACCTAAAACACCCAATATTGATGCAGATACTTTTCCGGCACCCACTATAAAACCTTTAAACTTATTTATACATTCATCTCTTAATTTATCATCTTCTTTTAAAATAGAACTTCCAGCCTCATCCAGTAGTTCATATATAAAATTTTTCATATTTGAATTAAGTTCATTAATAGTTGCTATTTTTTCTTTTACTAATTTAATATCATTTTGTATATCATCAATATCATAAGATATTACATTGTGTACTATTCCCTCATTAATTCCCGTTACTGAACCATAATTTGTACCATTAATATATTGTACAATATTTTGTTCATTCTTTTGTATCATTCTGCTTTCATCCTTTAATTTCTCAGTCATCTTTGTAGCCTCCTTGTATATTTGCTCCATATCCATATCTTTCTCTATACAAGATATAATTCCCAACAATAAGGAACATAAATCCGAATGGCTCAGTTTCCTTATACTAATAGCCCTCGCAGTAGAAATATCATGCTGCCATATTATAATACATGGCAATTTTTTTATATCAATTTCCATATCTTTAATTTTTTCTAATATAGCAACTCCCGTATTATTAAGCTCTTTTAAACCATAAAATATATCCAACAAATCAGAAGATGCTGCATCCAAATCATACCAATATTCTTGTAAAAATTTCTTAAGATCTGTTTCCCCTTTTAACGGTAATATAATACACTTATATTTTGCCTTATCATTATAATACCGTTCAAAAATATAAGATAAACCTCTAACCTTCTTATTTCCAAACACTTTACTAATCCACATATATATTTGTTCAGATGATTTGTTATTAAAGCATTTCATAATATCCTTTTTGGTTTTATTATTTAACTTCTTTTCTCTAGATGATTCGTATTTTCCAATAATGTCATTAAATATAATTTCTGGCATTTTATATATATTAAATGACTCATCTTGCTCTTTTAACCAATTAAAGAAATCTAATATTGAGGATAAATCCATACTTGAGTGCCCTATCATTAAATGCAGCACTGTTGGATTATTAATTATTCCGTTTTTTTCTAAATAACTATATACTGCATTAATAAAAACCTGCGGTTCAATTCCCTTTAGTTCGTATCTGGGTTGTTCTCTTAACTCTACAAATCTATCATGCAAAAAATATTCAAATTCATGATAACATCTATATACACAATAATGCATACAGTCGTAAAAATCTCCATTACAATCTCCGTATTTACAATGTTTCTCTAGAAATCCATCAAATGCCTTACTATCTATCACTCGATTAATATATCTCTTTAACTGTTTTTTACATTGTTTATAGCCATAAACTTTACTCCCCCCATATTCTCTATGTAAATACTTCTCAGCATATGACATTGCTATTTTCTCGTCATATAGCAATGGACCTAAAAAACCGTTATTTCTTGGATAATTTTGAGAAATCCATTCTAAAAAATCTAAAACAATATAATCCGGTAATACAAGCATAATATTCCTCCATTCTTTGTCATATTTTGTGCTTTATTTAAGATATTTAGACACCCTACATTATTAATGTTTTAGTGCTACCTATATTATTTGTAATTTTGAGTATTCTCTACTATAACTCATCAATGCTTTTCTTAATTCATTAACTATATATGCATTTCACATTTTAATCTGCTGCAAAACAATCGTGCTATATAGTTCAATATATTTATTCATATAAACGCCACACCGGTCACCACTTAAAACGTATTTTTTCTCAGCGTTAACATGTAACATTTTATTTCTTTTGTTAACAGTTTTCTTTGTTACCGCAGCAACAACATCAACAAATATATCCATCCAAACACCTGAACAACAGACATTATTTTTTCGTCGAAAGACTGCTTTTTAGTTTTAGTAAACTTATAAACATAACCACACAACGGATACTTTGCATTTACTTCAAAAACATATTTCGAAACAGTACTCTGTCTTCTATCCTCCAAAATTAAAAATTCCAAAATAGGCTTAAATATTTTTGAGAAAAGTGCAAATCTCAAGTCTTGCAGCCTCTCCAGCCAAATGCTCTGCAAAAATGAGTCTGTAATCCAACATCAACTCCAACAATAAGTGTGTCGTTTATTACTTGCGTTAATCTGTCATTCTATGTAAAATTCATTATAGAAACCTCCAGTATTTATAAAATGTTTTTTCATCCGGTCAAGATGAACACCTTTATTGTATTTCAAGTTTTCCTTCTATCCAATTGGCATTATTTCTGAATTACAGGAATGCTCCTTTCTATTAGTTTTTTGACTGTTTTCTTAAGGCCTCTACGGCATTCATAATATCATTATTAATAGTATCTTTATTCCACTCATCCCAAAAATTAACTGTTGCACTCCTTGGTTTCAACTTTGGTACATCAACTTTTATTCGACTCGGAAGAATTGAGGCATCCCCCACAACTATTGCTTCTCCAATATCTAAAATTGGCAACATCTCCGAATAATCACCTAAGCTATCTGGTAATAGTCTCTTAATAACAGCCTGATCATCAGCATTAGTAAGCCTCATTGCGACAAAATTATTACATTGACTTAAAACCGTTCTATTTACTTCAGAAGGTCTTTGAGATATTACAACAAGACCTACACCATATTTTCTCCCCTCTTTTGCGATTCTCTCAAATGAGCCAACACTCTGTACGTCCATTGATGTTTCTGAAGATGATGGAATATATAAATGCGCTTCATCACAAAAAATAGCAATTGGAGAATGACACTCCGACCACTGCTGAACAGCAAATATGACACGAGCAACTAACGATGCAATTAAAGGCAAAATATCTGATGGAACTTCAGAAAAATCAATAATTTTCACACCTCCATTTGAATTCTCCGATGGTTTCATCAATTTTTCACATAGCTTTTTCATGTAATCATAATCAAGTAAGCTACTATCCTTCGAAAACATAAAATTTATACGTTTGTCTTCTACCTTCGCCCGAAGCCTTTGAATAAATCTAGTAAGTTTTCCAAAATACGGTCCCTGCTTTTCACCTCTTTTGCCAGAAACCATCTGAATATCTAAAGCTTCTAATTTCGTTATTAGCGCCTGTAAATTATATGGAATTGGACTATCTAAAGTAATTACATTCTCCATATCTTCATGATTACATATCTTTAAATGCTCTCTCTTTTGATTTAATACTTCTGTAGAAAAAAGCATAGCCTGATTTGGAGCATTACTATCACTACGATCTATCATCATTGACAACATTTCTTCATATGTTAATAGCCAGTATGGTAAAAATAATTTATCCTCTGAAACCAAATCGTTTGGTCCTGCGATTTTGTAGTGGGTAAAGCCATCTGAATCTAAAGGCTTATATTCTCCATGAATATCAAACAATATAGCGTTTGCAGATTTTAATTGCGCTACTTGTTCAAGTATTTTGGCTACACTCCATGACTTGCCAGATCCTGTACTCCCAACAATCACTGCGTGTCTCTGAAAAAATTTATTTCCATTTAGAAAAGCTACAGCATCCTCATCAATTGAATATTTTCCAATGTCAAGACTAACGGCTTCCTCCACACTGGAGACAGAAGTAATCGCCTGCATAAAATCCTTTAATTTCTGACCTGATATTAAATAGCATTCCGCATTTACCGATGGTACTGTTGACAATGTTCTTTTAAACACGTTTTCCGTTATGCCATCTTTATCATAATGAGTTCCGATTAAAACGGCCCTAATAATATTGTAACTAAGATGTGGAGTTCCAAACTCATCTAAAACATCGTCACTATCAGTTGATTTTCTAATTATCTTTGAAACCATACCGATTAATTGTTGCCCAACTCTCGGGCTTTGAATTGAAAGCAAATGATTAACTTGCAACCCCTTTATTTTTTCATCTGAATCTACTCTAATCACTACAGTAGAAGTATCAACACTCTCCACTGTGCCTAAAGTGTCATCTCTGTTAAAATCCAAAACACCCATTTTCACCATACCTCCATAAAATCTTTTAATGACCATATACTGCCATTTACATTAGTGTATTCATTATTAAAAATAGCCCTTGTTTCTGAGCCATTATCTTCAAGAATTAAATACTTTTTTACATTTGTATCTGTGACCAATCGCAAGCATTCATCAGTTGCTTTCTTAGTAATTACAACAATAGGTTTACCTCCACTTTTTATTTGCGAAATAAGCTTTGGTTGAATATGTGAATCATTAAATCCATATCCTATACAAAGAAATGAACCTGCCCTTTTAAATTCTTTATCAGCTTCTTCAATTATCGTTCTATATGGTTCTTCATGCGTTGTGCTATATTTTTCCTTTCCTGGTGGTACTATTAAAGGTGTATATCCTGTTGGAATTTTTTCCTGCAATGGAAATGAAATAATACTTCCATCCTCGGCCATAAACCAATCTAAAGATCCATGTACCTTTAGAATTTTTACAACACGCTCTCTAGCTGCAATTCTCTTATTATTGACACTATCCGAAAAACCATAAAACTTTCGGAAAAAATTCCCTTCAAATCCGGTTACAGTTGATGCCCCATATAAATCAGTTGCATATTCAAAAAGACGATCATAATTTGTCGTAACAACTGTAAACTGATTTGGACTTGTCGTAATAATTTTTTTAATCAATTGTACTAATGATTGCATTCTTTCTTCTAAATCCTTATCTCTAAAAAGAGCTATATCACCTTCATTAATACAATCCCAAGTCAATCTTCTAATTTGATTTTTTGCAGCCTCCGACAATAAACTATTGTCTATCGCAGCTTCTAAGCCAAGCGAATCCATATCAGAAAACAATTTAGTAGAATCTTTTTCCATCTGTAACAACGCATCTTTACGTAGTACCGAAGCAAGTCCACTCATCGTTGGCAATCCATACGGCACCGATGCCCCTGACCCCAGCACTACCAGCGGACTATCTGAAAGATAGTCTTGTATCAACTTAGCCACATCATTTAAATTCAATTCTATTCACCTTCTCTTTTATAATTATTACTTTAATAATGTTCATCTCTATAATTTAAACTTCTAGATATATCCTCATATATTTATCTCTCGGTTGGAGACAAATTTCCTTTATCCAGCAACAATCCTTACCAACACTAATGGGGTATGATAAATATTTACAGTTAAAATATACAGCTAAATATGTTAATGCATTTCGTAACTATCTCTACATGACGTCTCCACAACACAAGTCAAAAAGGAAAAAGAAAATTCCAGTTCTGCATCAAGTTGGTGCCGTTTTCATTTCGACTTAGTTTCGCACCATCCTACTGTAACTTTAAACGTTTCATATCATGCCTTTTCCCATATGATGTGCAGGCTCTAAAAAGATTTCATTTTCGGAATAAAACATCATTTTTTCATGTGCCAAAGATTTTTTTAAATACTTTGGCTTTGGGAAATTCATTTTGAGAATTAAGATCAAACGATTTCACAATCCCTTTTCCCCATTTGTTTAAAATCACTTTTCATCGCACTCCTAAATCATTAATATTAGTATATCATAAACATTACAATCATACCACAAAAAAATTTCTTCTGCAAAGTAATCTTTTTTAATTACGTCATAAATCCTATTTTGCTATATATATGCTATTTTTTATTGCATCTATGTGTTACCTAGAAATGATATTTCGTAATACTCAACAGAATTTTGTATATACTTTCTAAAGTTAACTATCGTCATTCTCTTTTTCGATTCAAATTCTTTCTCCAGCCAATTACATATCACTTCCATTGATATCATATTTTCAAAGTTGGGTAACGGTTTTATCCCCTAGAAAAGGATGATTAAATGTATTTTAGAATTTTACTATACAAATCCCATAGCCTCGGCGCACAAAAACCGCCCAATGCACTCAGCCCTTGATGCACATGAATATCTCTATCTTCCACCTCAAATAGTCTATGGAAATCATCTCCCTGTCCAACATAGACTGATTTGTTATAATTAAGGAATGTAGACCTGCCATTGAATTGGTCACCAGTTATATCTATAATAATACACTTGTCTACCATCAGCCACGCATGGGATTGTCCATTTCCATCTGTTTTGCCCCGATACGTTCCACAGACATACTCTGTTTTGATACCCTTATCCAGCAAATACTGAGCCAACAAATCACTCGTATCTCCGCAGCAAGCACGTGGAAATCTGCGATATATGCTGTCGCCTGCAAACTCCCCAGCTTCCAATGCCATATCAATCGCTTTCCGAAATTTAGTTGCTAATTGTTCTATATTCTTCATCGTGCACTCCTATAATAAAAACTCTTTCACCAAAATGTATATCTTCCATTTTCAAAAACCTATCCCCCTAGAATAAATCTCCACTTATATCATCGCTCTTCGGAAATAGAACCCCCATCCTTTTTCTCCAAAAATCGCTGTATCCTTTACCCCTTTTCCTTCTGTAAACAAAACACACTCTCCACATGCGGTGACATCTTTTATCAATATTACCGCAAGCGGCGCTAAAAGCCCGCGCATTTATATACCCACTCAATATGTCTTTCATATTCCTGTTCTATTCTACCAAAAACAAACCATTTTCACAAATACTTTAAAACAGTTCCTTTATCCACAAATAACTACTTAAGATAAAGGAACTGTCCACTACGCTAATTTTTTATAATAATGAAATTCTATTTAATTTTGTTATTTTGTCTTCTAACATTTCACAAAATTCTCTATTATGTTCTTCAGCTTGAGCAATTTGTTCTTCAACACTTAATTCCTGCTCTGCAGGCTGTCCTACCCCTGCTTTTTGCTGATTTCTGAATTCAGCATCACGCTTTTTTTGCTGAGACACTTTTTCATCCCAACGTCTTTCAAGCATATCTGCTAATTCCAATATCCATTCTCCATCCTCCTTTTGAAACTCTTTATTCAGCTCTATATTTTCCTCTATCACATTCTTATCAATCAAACCATAAGCAGCCATCATAGCTTCCAATACATTTAAGATTTCATAAAAATATGACATTCTGTTTATGACATCCTGTTTTTTCATTTCTTGCATAAGCCGAGTTATCATCCCATAAACACCGCAGCCCCTATTGATGCAAACAATTTGAGACTGAATACTTCCCGCATTGTCTGTATATTTTATAGCTTCTTCAATATCACTAATGAGTTCTTTCTTTTTCTTTTGCGCTTCAATGTAACGTTCATCTAAACTCAATTGATCGTCGCCAGGAAAATAAATGCGCTTTAACTGTTTTTCACCCTCTTGTGGTTTATAGCGATATGTCTCTTTCCCGTCTTCTTCATAGCGAAACATTGCTTTTTCCAACAGATACTTTTTTTCTTTCTCGAAAATCTCTCCAAAATAGGCTGCATCAATTCCAAAATAATCTGCCAATTCTTTTTTTCTTTGCTCCGGTATCTCTTTTCTTTCATTCTCCCACGAACTCAATGCTTGTCTTGTTACTCCTATGGCCTCAGCCACATCATTTAAAGATAAATTACAGCGAGTTCTAATGTATTTTAATCCATTCATATGTATGCCTCCAAATAAACTTATTAATTGACCTGTGCACTATCAATCTGGCATCATCATATACTTGGTTTACAATAGGCGTCAACCCGGAACCTTATCACAATTTTTTAGCATATGCCAACAGTCTTTGATACTGCCTTTCATTCTGTTCCGCAATTCCCTCTAATACAATCATGTCTACCTCATCATTCTTATCATAAAATGGTGCTTCTTCTCCGCACATCTGACATTTTCCCTCTGCGATCTGTTTCACCATTTCTTTTATGTATGGACTTCGATAATATACCGTCGATTCCGCCTTTTGTGACTTCTTTGGAGTAACACTTCGTTGAGTATGCTCAGCTAGCTTTTCTGGCGAAAGCTGTTTTGCCTTTGCTTCCTCAATATCCATCTCAATTTCCAATTCTGTCAAATCATTTTGTTTTTCGGAATTAAGGCTTATCAGGCCATACACCCGTTGCCTTTCTTTCTCATTTTTTTGAGCTGCTGCAATCGTCTTTATCAAAAATTCATACATCGCTTTATTTGCTCCATACGGTTAAAGAATCTTGATACAGTAGGCTGTGATGCAAGCGCATCTTTTTTAAGTACAGACTTGAATACAGGATCATTGGTTTTAAACGCTTTTTCTAAAAGCGTATCAATACCAAGTTTGCT
>ENA-OPCV01002234-OPCV01002234.1-human-gut-metagenome-genome-assembly--contig:-NODE-2234-length-12557-cov-6.406495_pt1 | contig 12557 bp, 10 predicted proteins | sample MGYA00241257_ERZ501494 | MGnify/ENA primary metagenome ERZ501494 (study PRJEB25962, sample SAMEA2042618) | human gut metagenome | biome: human gut; feature: human-associated habitat; material: faeces...
TTTTAACTAATTCTACTACATCTTTTAATGGTGTTCCTGATTTTACATTTGAATCACTAACAACAAATCCTGCTTTATGTTTCTTTACATGTCTAACCATTTTAGCTTGTGATTCAATTGATTGTGAACCATATATAAATGCAACTCCTCCTTCTCTTGCTAATGCAATTCCCATTTCTTCTCCTGATACTGATTGCATTATTGCAGATACCATAGGAACATTTGCATAATATTTTGCTTCTTCTCCTTTTTTAAATTTAACAAGTGGTGTTTTTAAAGATACCTTACTTGGGATACATCTTTCATCTGTTAAATTTGGTAATAATAGAAATTCATTAAATGTTCTTGATATATCTTCTAAAACTTTTGACATATTAATAATCCCCCTCTTATTTTTATATTAAACATAAAAATATTTTAACATATTTCTTTTTATTTGCATAGTTATTGTCTAATATATTTAAAAAAAGCTAAAAATCGTTTAATTAAAACAATTTTTAGCTTTTTTATGTTTTCTTACTTATTTACAACTTCTACATCTATATTAAGCGTTTCACCATTAATATTAGTTTCAGTATATTCTTTTCTGTCTTGGTTATAGATAATATTTATTGCTAATGTATCATGTTTTATTAATTCAGCATTTTGTTTAATTACTTCTTCAAGCATTGTATTTCCTGATATATATAAATTAATATTATCTAGTACTTCAAATCCTTTATCTTTTCTCATATTTTGAACTTTTGATAGAATTTCTCTTACATATCCTTCTTTTTTCAATTCATCTGTAATATGAGTATCTAAAACAACTCCTATTTCTCCTTCTCCACTAAATGCAAATCCTTCTTTTCCTTGCATTGTTATAAGTAAATTATCCGAATTTAATGGAATTTGTTTATCTTCTATTTCAATATATTCTGCTTCTCCATTTTTCACTTTGTTTGCTAAATCCATTTGATTTTTATTTGCAATTTCCTGTTTTATTTTTGGAATTAACTTACCATATTCTTTACCTAATACTGGTAAATTTGGCTTAATTTCAAAATTTACATATTCGGACATTTCTGCTCCAAATTCAATTTTCTTTACATTCAATTCATCTTTTACAATATCTTCATAATATTTAGGTAATGTATCTACCGAAATTAACATTTCTGATAATGGTTGTCTATTCTTAATATTAGCTGCATTTCTTGCACTTCTTCCTAGTTTTACTATTTTATATGCTAAGTCCATTTCTTTTTCAAGTTCTGGGTTGATATCTTCATTATTAACTTCTGGCCATAAGCATAAGTGAACACTTTCTGGTGCTTCTTTGTCTAATCCCACTACTAAATTTTGGTATATTTCATCTGTTATAAATGGTACAAATGGTGCTGATATTTTTATTAATGTAGTTAATACTTTATATAATGTGCAGTATGCACCTATTTTTTCTTCTGTTAATTCTTGTGACCAAAATCTTTCTCTATTTCTACGTACATACCAGTTAGAAAGTTCATCTGTAAAGCTTTCTATTTGTAATGCTGCTGATGTAATGTCATAACTTGCTAATTTTTCATCCACTTCTTTTGTTAATGTGTTTAATTTAGAAATTATCCATTTATCCATTATATTTGTTGGTTTAAACTCTTTATATTCTAGTGGATTAAATTGATCAATTTCTGCATATAAAACATAGAATGAATATACATTCCAAAGTGTACTTAAAAATCCTCTTTGTGTTTCTTGTACATTGCTTAATCCCAATCTTGTTGGAAGCCATGGTGCTGATACAGTATAGAAATGCCATCTAGTTGCATCTGCTCCTACCTGTTCTAATAAAATCATAGGGTCTACTCCATTGCCTTTAGATTTTGACATTTTTTGTCCTTTTTCATCAAGTATATGTCCTAAAACAATACAATTTTCATATGGAGTTTTATCAAAAATACATGTTGATATTGCAAGTAAAGTATAGAACCATCCTCTTGTTTGATCAACTGCTTCTGAAATAAATTGTGCTGGGAAATGTTTTTTAAACTCTTCTTTGTTTTCAAATGGATAATGTAATTGAGCAAATGGCATTGAACCTGAATCAAACCATACATCTATTACTTCTTTGAATCTTGTCATTTTTTTACCACATTCTGGGCATTTTAAATGTACTTCATCAATATAAGGTTTATGAAGTTCAATATCATCTGGACAATCAACTGCTTTTTGCTTTAATTCTTCTATGCTTCCTATACATTCTTGATGGCCACATTCACAATGCCAAATTGGTAATGGTGTTCCCCAATATCTATCTCTTGAAATTCCCCAATCAATAACATTCTCTAAGAATTTTCCAAATCTTCCTGTTTTTATTGTTTCTGGATACCAATTTATTTTATCGTTATTTGCAAGTAAGTTGTCTCTTAACTTAGTCATTGCAACAAACCAACTTTCTTTTGGATAATATAAAAGTGGTGTATCACATCTCCAGCAATGAGGATAAGAGTGCATATGTTTTTCTTTACTAAATAATTTTCCTTTTTCTTTAAGCCATTTGCAAATATCTTCATTACAATCTCTTACAAATCTTCCTTGCCATGGTTCTACTTCTTTAACAAATTTTCCCTCTTTATCAACCAAATTTACAAATGCTATTCCATTTTGTTTAGATACTAGACTATCATCTTCACCATAAGCAGGTGCAATATGAACAATTCCTGTACCATCTTCTAAATTAACATAATCTCCATGGATTACTACAAAAGCTTTTCCTTCTACTTTTGCAAATGGCATTAGTTGTTCATATTTAATTCCTAATAATTCTTCTCCTTTAAATGTTTTTTGAATTTCATATGGTATATCTTTTAATACTTTCTCAGTCAAGTCTTTTGCTAAAATATAAGTTTCAAATTTAGGATTCTCACTTGTTCCAACATTTGCTTTTACTTCTACATAATCATATGATTTATTAACACATAAAGCTAAATTAGATGGAAGTGTCCATGGAGTTGTTGTCCATGCCAAAATATATTTATCTTCATCTACTATTTTAAATTTAGCAATACAAGTTAAGTCTTTAACATCTTTATATCCTTGAGCCACTTCATGAGAAGAAAGAGCTGTACCACATCTTGGACAATATGGCATAACTTTATGTCCTTCGTATAAAAGACCCTTTTTCCACATTTGAGAAATTCCCCACCATACTGATTCAATATATTTGTTTTCATATGTTATATATGGATGTTCCATGTCTACCCAATATCCAACTTTGTTAGTCATATCTTCCCACATATTTACATATGTAAAAACACTTTCTTTACATTCTTTTACAAATTTCTCTACTCCATATTCTTCAATTTGTTGTTTTCCAGATATTCCTAGTTTTTTTTCAATTTCCAATTCTACTGGTAAACCTTGTGTGTCCCATCCAGCTTTTCTGTCTACATGATATCCTTTCATAACTTTATATCTTGGAATAATGTCTTTCATAACTCTTGTCTCGATGTGTCCAACATGTGGCTTTCCATTGGCTGTTGGTGGTCCATCATAAAAAGTGAAATATCTTTTTCCTTCATTCATTGCAAAATTCTTTTTTATAATGTCTTTTTCCTTCCATTTTTTAGCTACTTCATGTTCCATGCCAACAAATCCATTTTTCAATTCTACTTTTTTATACATAAAACTCCTCCTTCTCCCTGTTTGGGCTATTTGTTTTTTGACACTTATCTTTTAAAAGATTTCTAAAGAATATAAAAAATCTCTTCATCCTATTTTTTTATTAGGACGAAAAGATTTTTCTATTCCGCGGTACCACCTAAGTTAGTAAATATATATTTTTTACAATACAATCCACTCTCTCTTTTCCCTTTAACGCAGGTATACGACTAGCTTACTTTATCTTTTCAACTAGTAACAAACTAAGGTGATAATAAATAATTTTTACTTACCAAATCACACCAACCTTTGGCTCTCTTTAAGATATTTAATTATTTACCGTGTCCTTGTTATAGTTTTTTCATTTATGTTAAATATTATATCACATTTTTTATGTTTTGCAATACTTTAATTATTTATTTTTTATTATTTTTTATACTTCTTATATTATTACTTATTATTTACTTTTATTAATATTTTTTAGTGAGCTAATATTATATCATTATCCTCTAATCCATTTTTCCAATCTTCTAAATGTACTATTCTAGAGTTTTGTAAATTCATTCTAATTCCATATGCTTGAAGTAACTGCTTGAATTCAGTATGTTCTATGTTATTTACTGCGTTTATTGCATCAAACTTTTCAAATTGAGCATTCATATAATTGTGCATATTTTTAAATTGTTTATCAATGCTTTTTTGCATTGTATCTAAAACATCTAAAATTTCTTTTCTGTCTCTTTTTCTTTCTTCCTCTAAATTTGATACTACTTTTTCTATAGAATCTAGCCTACTGTCTGCCAAATCTAATCTGCTGTCCATTAATTCTAATATTTTTTCATTTTGTATCCAACGTTTTTCATTCTGAGCCCATCGCTTATCGTTTTCCTCCCAGCGTTTATTGTTTTCTTCCCAGCGTTTATCATTTTCTTTCCAGCACTTATTGTTTTCCTCCCAGCGTCTATCATTTTCTTCCCAACGCTTGTTATTTTCGTTTCTAAATTCTCTAAGTTCCTGTAATACAGTCATAATTGTAACATTTTCTTCCATAAATTCACCTCCCTTCGTAGTAATTAATAAGTAAAACTTGTCTTTTTGCTTATGGTTGATATTTAATCATATATTCTAGTTGTTGTCAATATAAAAAAGATAAAAAATTAATTTTTTATCTTTTTTATATTTAGTAAGCTTTCTAATTTTAATATATTTTATTTTACAAGCCTTTGTGTTTCTTTTGCTATCATTAGTTCTTCATTTGTAGGTATTACATACACCTTAACTTTTGAATCTGGTTTAGAAATCACTTTTTCTTCGCCTCTCATATTGTTTGCATCCGCATCTACGTCTACTCCCATAAAAGTTAATTTTTCGCAAATTCCTTTTCTAATATTAATTTGATTTTCTCCTATTCCTCCTGTAAATACTATATAATCAATTCCATTCATAGCTACTGCATATTTAGCAATATAACTTGCAACTGCATATTTAAAACTTTCCATAGCAATTTTTGCTCTTTCATTGTCCTCATATGATTCTAATTCAATAACTCTAAAATCTGGAGCTAATCCTGATATTCCAGCAACTCCTGATTTTTTGTTTAATATATTTTCCATTTCAGCAGCTGATATATTTTCTTTTTTCATAAGATATGTTAAAACAGATGGGTCTAAATCTCCACTTCTTGTTACCATTGGAATTCCACCTAATGGTGTTAGTCCCATACTTGTATCGATTGACTTTCCGCCATCTACTGCACAAATACTAGAACCTTGACCTAAATGACAAGTTACAATTTTTAAATCTTCTATATTTTTATTTTCAATTTCAGCAAGTCTTTGTGAAACATACATATGTGAAGTTCCATGAGCACCATATTTTCTTACTCCATATTTTTTATAATATTCATATGGTATTGGGTAAACATATTTTTCTTTAGGCATAGTTTGATGGAATGTTGTATCAAATACTGCTACCATTGGTTTTCCAGGCATAACTTTCTTACAAGCTTCCATCCCAAGAATAGCTGCTGGATTGTGTAATGGTGCAAACTCTGAGCATTCATCAATTTGTTCTATTACTTTATCATCAATTACTGCTGATTCTTTAAATATTTCTCCTCCGTGAACAACTCTATGTCCAATAGCTTCTACTTCATCCAAACTATCAATTACTTTGTATTCTGGATTAGTAAGTTGAGCTAATGTAAACTCAATAGCTTCTTTATGATCATATGCTGGCTTTTTAATCTCTACTTTCTTTCCTTGTGCTTTGTGTGTAATAAAAGCTTCTTTTTCTCCAATTCTTTCATATTTTCCAGAAGCTAGGACCTCCTCTGTTTCCATATCAATTAATTGATACTTTAGTGATGAACTACCACAATTTAATACTAAAATCTTCATTTTTTACTCTTCCTTTCTTTGAGACACTTGAGGGACAGGTCTTAAATGTCTCATTTAATAAATATAAATATACTTTACATAGTTTCTACATTGGCAATGAGACATTTAAGACCTGTCCCTCAAGTGTCTCATTGTTTCTCTTGCTATCATTAATTCTTCATTTGTAGGTATTGTATAAACTTTTATTTTTGAATCTTTAGATGATATTTCTGCTTCTTCTCCTCTTGTTTTATTCTTCTCTTCATCAATTTTCACTCCAAAAAATTCCAATTTTTCGCAGATTGCCTTTCTTGATAATGGTCCTTTTTCACCTACACCTGCTGTAAATGTTATTACATCTACTCCATTCATAGCTACCATACATTTTGCTATATAACTTGCAACTGTATCATGAAATATATCTAAAGCTAGTTTTGCATGATGTCCTCCTGATTCAGCATCTACTTCTATATCTCTAAAATCTACTGATACCATTGATACACCATATGCTCCTGACTCTTTGTTTAAAATTTCTTCTGCTTCTTTATATGATAATCCCTCTTTTTGCATTATATAAGTTACAACAGATGGATCTAAATCTCCGCTTCTTGTTCCCATAACTATTCCGCCAAGAGGTGTAAGTCCCATACTTGTTTCAACTGACTTACCATCTTGAATTGCACATACACTTGCACCTTGGCCTAAATGACAATTTATTATTTTTAATTCTTTTATATCCTTTTGCATTAACTCAGCAACTCTTTGAGATACATATTGATGAGAAGTTCCATGAAATCCATATTTTCTTACTTTATATTTTTCATAATATTCATATGGTATTGGAAATATATATCTTTCCTTTGGCAAAGTTTGGTGGAATGCTGTATCAAATACTGCTACCATCTTCACATTTGGTACTACCTTTCTACAAGCTTCCATTCCAAGGATAGCTGCTGGATTATGTAATGGCGCTAATTCACTGCATCTTTTTATTTCTTCAATCACATTATCATCAATTATAACTGCATCTGAAAATTTTTCTCCACCATGTACTACTCTGTGTCCAATCCCTGCTAATTCATTTAAATCTTTTATTACTCCATAATGATCATTTGTAAGCCTGCTTAATACAAACTTAATTGCTTGTTCATGGTTTTGGGCTTGATGTTCAAATTTATGTTTTACTCCTTTTACTTTATGTGTTAAAAAAGAATTTGGTTGACCTATTCTCTCAAAATAACCTTTTACTAGCATTTCCTCTGTTTCCATATCTATCACTTGATATTTTAAAGAAGAACTACCAGAATTTAGAACTAAAACTTTCATACTCTCTCCTTAATGATCAAAATCTATATTTTAAAATAGATTGACCTTTTTTATTTTTATTAGTTTCATATCTATTATGAATCAACTATTTTTCTTGTGCTTGTACTGCTGTTATTGCAATAACTCCTGCTATATCATTGCTAGTACATCCTCTTGATAAGTCATTTACTGGTCTTGCTATTCCTTGGCAAAGTGGTCCATATGCTTCTGCTTTTCCTAATCTTTGTACTAATTTATATCCAATATTTCCTGCATTCAAATCTGGGAATATTAATACATTGGCATTTCCCTCAATAGGACTTCCTGGTGCTTTAAAGTTAGCTACTTCTGGTATAATAGCACTATCTAATTGAAGTTCTCCATCTACTAATAAATTTTTGTCTTTTTCTCTAACTTTTTCAGTTGCTCTTATTACCTTTTCTGTAGATTCTGATTTAGCACTACCATAAGTAGAATACGAAAGCATTGCAACTTTTGGTTCTTTTCCTACTAATTGTCTAAAACTTTTACTTGATGATATTGCAATCTCAGACAATGCTTCATCATCTGGGTTTTCATTTAATCCACAATCTCCAAATATAAAAGTTCCATTTTCGCCATACTCACAATCTGGTACAGTCATAAGAAAAAATGCTGAAACTAACTTTGTATCTGGAGCTGTTTTTAATATTTGTAATGCTGGTCTTAATGTATCTGCTGTCGAGTGAATTGCTCCTGATACCAAACCATCCGCTTCACTTTTTTCATCTTTAAGCATTAACATTCCAAAATATACAGGATCTTTTACTAACCCCTTTGCTTTTTCTAATGACATTCCTTTTTGCTTTCTTAATTCAAATAATAAATTTACATATTCTTCATATTTTTCAGAGTTTGTTGGTTCTATTATTTGTGCTCCTGATATATCAATTTTATTTTCAAGTGCTTTTTCTTCAATTTCTTCTTTATTTCCTACTAAAATAATTTTTGCATATCCTTCTTTTAATACCTGCTCTGTTGCTTTTAATGTTCTAATGTCTTGTGCTTCTGGAAGTATTATAGTTTTTATATCTTGTTTTGCTCTTTGTTTTATTTCTTCTATAAATGACATTTTTTCCTCCTTATTCTATTTTACATACATTATATAAGTAAAATATAAAAATCACAAGTATTTTTTTAAATCTTGTGCTTTAAATTATTGTTTTAAATATCCAATCTGTTTATCTACATTAAACTCTTTATTTCTTCATCCTGTTGTAATTCATGAGAAATAAAATGATATGCTTGTTTATTTTGTTTTACTGCAATTATTGCAAGTTCCTTATCATTTCTTAATCTTTCACTTGCATATTTTATTATTATGCCTTTATTTTCTACTGCCAATTTTACTATTTCTCTATCATCTCTTAATTCCTTGCTTGCAAAATATAAAGCTTGTCCATAACTTTTACAAGCTTGTTTAATAATATCTTTATCTTCTCTCAACGTCTCAGAAGCATAGCATACTGTCCAAGGAGCTCCTTCTACTCCTTTCATAATAACTTCTTTATCATTTTTTAAATTAAGACTAGCAAATTCCAAAGCCTCTGCATCTTGTCCTAAAGCTGTCATTACAACTTCTTTATCATCTTGCAATTCCGGAGATACTAGATCTAAAAATTTTCCATTTTCACTTACCGCCTTTAATACAAAATCCTTATTATTTTTATTCTCTATGACTTCTTTTTCATTCATTATCTCATCTTCCTTATTTTAATTTCGCAATTAAAGCTTTAATTTTTATTCCTTGCTCTGAAAACATCTTCTCATGCTCAGTTTCAATATTTTTTTCAAAGATTGGTTCATTGTGTAAATCATATGTCTTTTTTAATATTTCAAATCCACTTTCTTTAAAATATATTAAGCTTGATTCAAATAAACTGTCATCATCTGTTTTAAAATATATTTCAGATTCAGGTTTCAAAAATTCTTTATATTTTTCTAACTGTCTACTATGTGTTAGTCTTTTCTTTCTATGTTTTCCTTTTGGCCAAGGATTGCAGAAGTTAATATATATTCTTTCAACTTTATCTGCTTTTTCTAGTATTAAATTTATTCTTTCTATGTCAAATCTAGTAAGTAAAATGTTTTCAGGCTCTTTATTTGCTTCTTTATATACTTCTTCAACATTTCTTTTGGCTAATCCTAACATTGCATCTACTAAATCAATAGCTAAATAATTTATATTTTGATTTTCTATTGCTAAGTTAGATATAAACTGTCCTTTGCCACATCCCAGTTCTATCATAAATGGATTTTCTGGATTTTTAAAATGTTCTTTCCATTTTCCTTTCCATTCTTCTGGATTATCTTCGTAAAAATTGCTTGCTTCTAATTCTGGTCTTGCCCATTTTTTATATCTAATTCTCATTTTTGCCTCCTTTTTGCTCTATATAATGCTTCTTTGGTTTTTAGCTATTTTATCAGATTTTTTCTTTTGATTCAAGTGATATTTTATTTGAGTTTTACTTTTTATTTAAAATATTATATAATCGCTTTATAAAACAGAAAGGAAATCATATGGAACTAACATATTTAGTAAAAAAAGATAACATATATAAAAATATAAATGAAATATTATCCTTAGAATTCAAGCTTTCAGCTCGTTTGACTTCAAAATTAATTAGAAATAAAAAGATTTATAAAAACAATTTTATAGTTGATACTCGTGATCCAATAGCTTTTGGAGATACTATAATTATTAATTTAGATTTATTTGAAGATAATTCAAATATTATTCCATTAAAAATGAATTTAGACATTCTATATGAAGACGAATGGTTTTTAGTAGTTAATAAACCTGCTGGAATGGCTATTCATCCTTCTGTAACTCATTATAACAATTCATTATCTAATGGTATTAAATATTATTTTGATTTAATTGATTTACACAAAAAAATAAGGCCTGTGAATAGACTTGATTTTGATACTTCTGGTTTAGTCATTTTTGCAAAATGTGAATATATTCAAGAAATGTTTAGCAGGCAAATGGCAAATGGGGATTTTAAAAAATACTATTTATGTATTGTTGATGGTACCTTAAGTAAAAAATCTGGCATTATTGATTTACCTATTGCAAGAAAAAAAGATAGTATCATTGAAAGATGTATTAGTGTTGATGGTCAAACCTCTATTACTAATTACAGAGTCTTAAAAGAATCTCACAATATTTCTTTAATACAATGTAAATTAGAAACTGGTAGAACTCATCAAATTAGAGTTCATATGCAAGCATTAGGTCATCCTATTATTGGTGATACATTATATGGTAATAAATCTTCTTTAATTAACAGACAAGCTTTGCATAGCTATAAAATAGAATGTATTCATCCAGTGACTTATAAAAAAATTGAATTTCTTTCCGAATTACCAAAAGATATGCAAATATTATAAAAATATTTTGCATATCTTTTTCATATTAAATAACTGCCTTTATTCTTTAAATCATTTTTTCCAAGCAAGATATTATTTCTTTCTTTTCTCTCACACCAACAAAGCTATTTTTCACCTCTCCATTTTGTAATATAATAATTGTTGGGATACTCATAACTTCATACTCCATTGCTAATTCTTGATTTTCATCCACATTTATCTTTCCTACTTTGATTTTATCTCCTACTTCTTCTGCTATTTCGTCTATTATTGGTGACATCATCTTGCAAGGTCCACACCAGTCAGCATAAAAATCTATTAATACTAACTTGTCCGATTTTAAGACTTCTGTTTCATAATTTTCCTTTGTTATCTTTAATACACTCATTTTATATACCTCCAATTTTTAAATATTTACTTGTTTGTATTCCAGCTATTGCTCCTTCATACACTGCTTTGCTAATTTGTAATAATCCACCTGTACAGTCACCACAAGCATATAGCCCTTTTATGTTTGTTTCCATTTTTTCATTTACTACAATTTTATCTTTACTAGTAATTGCTCCTAATTTTTTAGCAAATTCTGTACTTCCAGCTACTCCTTGAGCAATAAAGATTCCATTAACATTTATTCTTGTCCCATCTTCAAATTCTATTTGTTCTACTTTTTTCTCCCCAGAAATTTTTTTTATTACTCTAGTATCTATTGTTACATTGTCAGCTCTAAATTCTGGTTTCTTTTTACCATTTGTTAAAATTGTAATATCGTTAGCAATATTAATTAAATCATTTGTTTCAGATATCGCATAATCTCCATTTCCTAAAACTGCTACGCTTTTATTTCGATAAAAAAAACCATCACATATAGCACAATAACTTATTCCTTTTCCCTCTAATTTTTCAATCCCTGGTATTTTGGGTTTGTTCTTTTTATTTCCTGTTGCTAATATAACTGCTTTTGCTATATATTCTAAATTCGATGTTTTTATCATAAATCCTTCTGGAACAAGTTCTATTTTTAATACTTCTTCTTTTTTAACTTCTATTTTTAATTTTTTTGCCTGTTCTATTCCTTCTTGATATAATTCTTTTCCACTTATTCCTTTTTTAAAACCATAATAGTTTTCTATTATATCTGCTTTTTCTAAACTTGATTCATCTTTATATAATACTAATGTTTTTAAATTTGCTCTTTTTGTATATAAACTTGCTGTTATTCCTGCAGGTCCTGCTCCTATTATAGCAACGTCATATGTCACTTCAATAATTCCTCCTTATATTTCTTTTTTTATTAGTAAATTAATTTATATTTTTATTATTTCTTTATATGTTTTATCTATACCTGTTTTTGTATTATTTCATATCTTTTATAAATCAATATATTCATCATCATATAACTTTCTTTTTCCTTAATCTTGCTACAGTATTACTAATCTTGATTTTGATTATATCATATTATATTTTTTAATGCTATTGTTTTTATGTATCATATCTTATTTTATGCATATTTTTCAAGTTTCATTTTTATATTTTTGCTTTTTACAAAATATAAAAAGAAAGAGAGACTTTGAAATCTCAAAGTCTCTCCTTTCATCTGTGCATAGAAACAAATTAAAATGATTTCACAGTGGTCAGTGCTACTTAATATAAAGCGTGGCACGAAAACCAGTGTAGTAATAGTCGTCAACAGGATCGAGGTAATTGCGATAGGCAACAGGATAAAAGTTTCCATTATAGTCGTAATGGCCACCACGGATAACACGATATAAACTTTTGTTCTGTTCTTGTGTCCATTCATCTACATTACCTGCAAAGTCGTAGATGTTATTA
>ENA-OPCV01002239-OPCV01002239.1-human-gut-metagenome-genome-assembly--contig:-NODE-2239-length-12537-cov-2.092053_pt1 | contig 12537 bp, 13 predicted proteins | sample MGYA00241257_ERZ501494 | MGnify/ENA primary metagenome ERZ501494 (study PRJEB25962, sample SAMEA2042618) | human gut metagenome | biome: human gut; feature: human-associated habitat; material: faeces...
TTGAGAAACTCGCGGAGCGTGTTTCTCATAGTTACCAGCTAGTGAAGAAAACATTTCCACCGATGACAACACCAGTTCTATTTGTAGATGCTGCATATAAGAAATAATAGCAGTCAGATACGGAAGAATGTCGAGCACCGTTGATCGCATCTTGCGCTACCTGAATGGAAAGACTTCTTGGCCCTGCTTTTAACACACGGTCTAAGGAACCTGTCCATACCGGAGCAAACTGTCCGCTTGCGTAAACAACACCTGAAATGCTGTTTGGGAAACGTCCGCTGTTCACGCGGTTCATAATAACTGTTGCAACTGCAAGCATAGATTCATAATCATAGCGAGCTTCACATTGTAGAATGGCTGCTAAGAGTGTAACATCATCTGAGGCAACGGTTGAGCCACCGGAAGAGTTTGAACTACCGGAAGAACTTGAACCACTGGAAGAACTTGAACTTCCGGAGGAACTGTTAGAAGAACTGTTACTACTAGAACTAGAACTGTTCTGCTTGTTTGCACTGGCAGCAGCCTCAGCTTTTGCAGCTGCTTCGGCTTTCGCAGCGGCTTCCGCCTGTTTCCGGGCTTCTTCTGCCTGACGAGCTGCCTCTTCTTCTTTGGCTTTCTGCAGTTTTGCATTCACCTCATTCAAATTAGTAGAAGTTTCAGCAGCTTTTGCCTGTAATTGTGTCTGCTGTGTCTGCAATTGGTTCTGTAAATCTTTCATGGAAGCCTGCTGTGCTTCCAGGTCTGCTTTCTGATCGGCAATCTGCTGGTGAACATCTTTCAGATTGTTCAGAGCTTTGCGGTCGTAGTTACTTAAATTTTCAATAAAATCAGCTTTGTTTAGAAAATCTGACATATTTTCTGCTGAGAAAAGCATCTCAAGCATTGTAGCACTTCCGTGCTCATACATATATTTGATACGGCTTTTCATATCTTCATACTGCTGATCTTCGTTTTTCTGCGCTTTCTCAAGATCATCCTGCGTTTTGTCTATATCACTGTTGAGGAGCTCAACCTGCATCTCAGTATCAGATATCTTCTCACTCAGGGTGAGGATATCCTGGTTGATGCCTTTTAATTCGTTCTCAAGGGCAGAGGTCTGGTTTTGCAGATTGTCTATCGTGTCTGTAGCATAGACAGGAAGTGCAGAAAATACAATTGCAAGGGAACAAATGAGCGCGGTGCCCGTATGTAACTTGCTTTTTTTGTAAAATGCCATAATCTCAATATCCTTTCTTTAAATGACATTGCATAGTTGTTGAAAACCTATTATACTATAAAACAGAGAATTAATCAAATTGGCACGAAATATTTTATGATTGTTTTACAAAATAATTAAAAAGATATTGCTTTTTGTAACAATTGACGGATAGAAAATACAGAAGATAAGGAAAAAAGTATGGAAAAAAAGGAAATTAAGATTGTTGGATTAGATCTCGATGGAACACTTCTTACAGATAAGAAGGAACTTCTTCCTTATACGAAGAATGTGATCGGAGAGGCACTGCAGAATGGTACAGTTGTTCTTGTTGCAACCGGAAGACCATGGACAGGAGTTCCGGAAGAATTACGTGAGCTTCCGGGGATGGATTATGCACTGACTGCGAATGGGGCAAGGATTATCGAGACGAGAACCGGAAAGGTACTGGAAGAACATCTGTTATCCAAAGAAGCAGCAAAAAAAGCAATTGCAATCGGAAGAAAATATGACACTCTGTTGGAAGTTTATTTTGATGGGCAGGGATATGCTCAGAAAGATGAGATCGCGCAGGTGAGAAAGTATCATAAGAATCCGAACATGTGGGATTATTTTCTGAGAACACGAATAGCGGTAGACAGACTGGAAGATCTGCTGGATGAAAAAGAAGGAAATCTTGATAAAGTACAGATGTTGTTTGCAGATATGGAAGAGAGAGAAGAGGCATGGAAAGAGCTGGAGCGAGAAGGCGTCTTTGAACTGGTTGGCTCTCTTCAATATAATATAGAAATCAATGCAGTTGGTGTAAATAAAGGAACCGGACTTGTGAATCTTGGCAAGATGCTTGGAATCAGGCGGGAAGAGATCATGGCGTGTGGGGATGGCGATAATGATATCGCAATGCTCAAGGAAGTTGGATTTGGGGTTGCCATGGCGAATGCCGAAGAAAAGGTCAAAGCTGTAGCTGATTATATTACGGAGAGCAACAATGATGAGGGGGCTGCAAAGGCCATCGAGAAGTTTGTTCTGAAACGAGGAGGGGAATCATGTTAGAAGTATTAAAGGTTATCATTTTAGGAATTGTGCAGGGAATCACAGAATGGCTTCCAATCAGTAGTACAGGTCATCTGATTCTGGTAGAGCAGCTGATCCAACTGAAGCAGAGCGAGGCATTTACGAATATGTTCAATGTGGTGATTCAGTTTGGATCGATCCTGGCAGTTGTAGTAATTTATTTTCATAAGTTAAATCCGTTCTCACCGACGAAGACGGAAAAGCAGAAGAAGATGACAATTCAGTTATGGATTAAAGTAGTGATCGGAACAATTCCGGCACTGATCGGAGGAGTGTTGCTGAACGATCTGATTGAATCAAAACTGAGTAATGCATATGTTGTTGCATTGATGTTGATCGTTTATGGTATTTTATTCATTGTAATTGAAAAACGTAATGAGACAAGAGAACCGAAAGTAAAAAGACTCTCTCAGCTTTCTGTGAAGACAGTTCTTCTGATCGGAGTTTTCCAGATGATGGCGATGATTCCTGGGACGTCCAGATCCGGCGCAACGATTGTCGGAGCACTGGCACTTGGGGTTTCAAGAAGTGTTGCAGCAGAGTTTACATTTTTCCTTGCAATTCCGGTTATGTTTGGAGCAAGTGCACTGAAGTTGTTTAAGTTCGGTCTGGCATTTACCCCAATGCAGGTATTTCTGCTTCTTCTTGGAATGATCATATCCTTTGCAGTATCTGTTATAGCAATCAAGTTCCTGATGAAATATATCAAGAACCATGACTTTAAGGCATTTGGATATTACAGAATCGTACTTGGAATCGTTGTATTTTTATTCTTCGGTATCCAGGCTTTATTCAAATAAGGTATGTATCATTGAATAGAGTGCAGTGTGTTTTACTGTTCACAGTTATTGTGAACAGTAAAATTTTGTATTTCCAAAAGAAATCGTGCATAATTACGTCTTGCATTTCATGAAAAGCATGTTATAATTATTAACATGTTTTGAATTTTTATGCAGAGAAAAGAGGAGGAGCTTAAGATGAAGAAGTTTTTATCAGTATTTCTTACTGCAGCATTAGCAGTCAGCATGCTGGCAGGTTGCGGTAGTAAGAACGAAACAGTAACAGCAAAGGTAATCGATATTGACCTTACAGATGAAGAATATGCATTTGGTGTGGACAAGAATCAGCCGGAACTTCTTGAGAAGACAAATGAGTTTATTGCAAAGATCAAATCAGATGGAACACTTGATGAGATCTGCAAAAAGTATTTCTCAGACGGAGAGCCGGAAGCAGTAAAATCAGCAACACTTGATACATCTAAGGATCAGTTGGTTGTAGCTACAAATGCAGCATTCGAGCCATTTGAGTATACAAAGGGTGAAGATTATTATGGAATCGACATGGAGATTGCAAAGCTTCTTGCTGATGAACTTGGAAAAGAGCTTGTAATTGAGAACATGGATTTTGATGCAGTTTGTCTGTCTGTAAGCCAGCAGAAATGTGATATTGCTATGGCAGGACTTACAATCAATGAAGAGAGAGAAGAATATGTTACATTTACAGATTCTTACTATTCAGCATCCCAGCGTTTGATCGTTCCAAGCAATGTTACAACATTTGATGATTGCAAGACAGCAGATGACGTTGCAGCCAAGCTTGCTGAGACAAAATCATCTGACCAGATCGGTGTTCAGCAGGGAACAACAGGTCAGTACTATGTTGAAGGAAGCGAAGATTGGGACTTCCCGGGACTTCCGGCAAAATGTGTGACATACAAGAGCGGATCACTTGCAGTACAGGATATGCTCAATGGAAATATCAATTATGTTATCATTGATGCCGCTCCTGCATCTGCAATCACAACAGCAATCAACGAGGTTCAGTAGGATCAGGGAAACGGGACAGTGATCTGCCAAAGTGCAGTACTGTTGAAGGAAAGAGAAGAGAAAGGGAAATGCAGGCAACGTATGCTGCGGCATTTTCCTTTTTTAAGAAAGGAAACTTATGGGCAATTTCAGTCAGAAAGTAGATAAATTTATAGAAATTTTTCTGGATCAGAACGGCTATGTAAAAGTACTGCAGGGTTTGCAGAATACATTGATGATCGCAATCTGCGGTCTCATTATCGGTATTGTGATCGGAACTCTGATCGCAACAGTAAGGGTGATCCCGAAATACAAGACACTGCCAAAGGTGCTGAATCATATCTGCAGTTTTTATGTGGCACTCTTCAGAGGAACACCTATGGTAGTACAGCTACTGGTATTTTATTATGTATTGCTTCCGATCATTGGAGTAAAAATTACCGGTGTGCAGGTCGCAATGGTTGTATTTGGTCTGAACAGTGGAGCTTATATTTCAGAGATCATGCGAAGTGGTATTCAGTCAGTAGATCCGGGACAGATGGAGGCAGGACGTGCCGTGGGTCTGAGCTTTGGGACAAGTATGACAAAGATCGTGATTCCACAGGCTGTCAAGAATATTCTTCCGACACTTGGAAATGAGTTTATTTCGCTTGTAAAAGAGACTTCTGTTGTCAGTTTCGTCGGAGCAGCAGATCTTTATGTTGCGTTTAATTATATCGGAAGTAACAGTTATGAATTTATGGTACCTTATCTTGTGATGGCATTGATCTATATCGCACTTGTACTGATCATAACGCTGCTTGTAAAAATCTTGGAAAGGAGCCTGAAGAAGAGTGATAGACGTAATTAATCTTAGAAAAAGCTTCGGGGACAAAGAGATCCTGAAGGGAATTAATGTCACGATCAACAAAGGTGATATCGTTGCTGTACTCGGACCATCCGGCTCCGGTAAGAGTACTTTCCTGCGGTGCTTAAACTGTATGGAAGATCCGACAGGCGGAAATATCATTTTTAACGGTGTTGATATTGCAGATATGAAAGTAGATATTAATGTTCATCGCCGCCATATGGGAATGGTTTTCCAGCATTTCAATCTTTATAATAATAAGACAGTTCTTCAGAATGTCATGATGGCACCTGCATATCTAAGATGTAAGGACATTGATAAGGCAAAGAAAAAGAATCGTATGATCAAATTTAAAAATATGTTCCGTGGAAGTGACAAGAAGGAAGAACTGATTCCGATCACTGAGACAAAGGAGCAGATCAAGAAAGAAGTAAAGGAGCAGGCAATGGCTCTTTTGAAGAGAATCGGATTGGAAGATAAAGCGGATGTGTATCCGTCTACACTTTCCGGTGGACAGAAACAGCGTGTCGCGATTATCCGTTCCATGGCTATGAATCCTGATGTAATTCTTTTTGATGAGCCGACTTCAGCACTTGACCCGGAAATGGTAGGAGAAGTACTTGAACTGATGAAAGATCTGGCAAAAGAGGGAATGACAATGGTTGTTGTTACTCATGAGATGGGATTTGCCCGTGAGGTTGCTTCAAGAGTTCTTTTCATTGATGACGGTCAGATTAAGGAAGAAGCTGCCCCGGCAGAATTCTTTGAACATCCGAAAGATCCAAGACTTCAGGAGTTCCTTTCAAAGATCCTGTAAAAGAAAATAAATTTAACTTTTAATCTATAGAATATCTGTTTGGTATTGTGTTACAATATTGAACAGATATTTTTATATATAAGGAAATGGTATTGAATGAAATGTAATAGAAAGAAAAAATACGAAGCAGATGCTTTGGCATGTGAGAGGCTGCAAGAGACAGTAGAACCACTTGTTGAATGGTTTCGGGAGAATCAGAGAGATCTTCCATGGCGGAAGCATGTGAATGCGTACCGGGTCTGGATTTCAGAGATTATGCTGCAGCAGACGAGAGTGGAAGCAGTTAAATCTTATTACACACGATTCCTGGAAGAACTGCCGGATATCAAAGCGCTGGCTGAAGTGCCGGAAGACAGACTGCTTAAGCTGTGGGAAGGACTTGGCTACTACAACAGGGCGAGAAATTTAAAGGCAGCAGCACAACAGGTAATGGAAGAATATAATGGTGTATTCCCGGATACATTTGAAGAGATAAAAAAGTTGAAGGGAATTGGCAGTTATACAGCCGGTGCGATCAGCTCTTTTGTTTATCATCAGCAGAAACCAGCGGTAGATGGAAATGTTTTTCGCGTGGTTACAAGAATTCTGGAAGACAGTGATGACATTATGAAAGCAAGTACAAGGACAAAGATAGAACGTATGCTTGAACAGGTGATTCCGGCAGAGGCACCGGGAGATTTTAATCAAGGATTGATCGAACTTGGGGCAATCGTCTGTCTGCCAAATGGAGAACCAAGGTGTGAGAGCTGTCCGATAAGGGAATTTTGTCTTGCATACCAGGATGAATGTCAGATGGACTATCCGGTCAAGAAAAAGGCGAAAGAGCGAAGAATCGAGAAAAGAACGATTCTAAGATTCTGTGATAATGAGGAAATTGCGATTCGCAAAAGGCCGGGAAAAGGACTCCTTGCAGGATTGTATGAATTTCCTAATGTAGAGGGACATTTAACACAAAAAGAAGTTATAGAATATGCAAAAGAGTCAGGTCTTACGCCGGTGCGCGTGAAGAAGCTGGCAAAGGCGAAGCACATTTTCAGTCATGTGGAATGGCATATGACCGGATATGAGATTTTGGTGGATGAGTTGGAAAAAGAATTTCAGAATCCTGAGATCATATTTGCAGGAAAGAAGGACCTGGAGAAAAATTATGCAATTCCGAGTGCATTTTCTGCATATCTATAAATGAAGAGGATGAGAATACTGTGGTGGCTGAAAAATCTGGAAAATAAAAATAGAACGCTTAAAATAGAGTCCACTCTGTTTTGTTGAAAAAAAGGGCGAAATATGTTATAATATCTCTTATAGTTTAAAATGCATACGGGAGAGTTTTAGCAGAAATGAGTACAAAAACAGAATTATCGAAGCAGCAGAAAAAATCACAGGAAACAAAGGAAAAAATCTTTCAGGCGGCGAAGAAGATTCTTCAGAAGAGCGGATATGAAAAATTGTCAATCAAGAATATCTGTGAAGAAGCAGGCGTGTCGAACGGAAGTTTCTATCATCACTTTAAGACAAAAGATGATTTGCTGTCTTATTATATAGAAGACCAGCCTACGATGGGACCGGATCTGCTGGAGACACCGAAAAGTCTGGAAGATGTAAAGGATGGAATTGTCCGTGTTTATTTGAATTATGTAGCTTATTGCCGTGAACTTGGTGTAGAATTTATGGCAGGGGATTATGATACAAAGAATCAGGCTTTGAATCCGGCAATAAGAACAGAACGTCCATATCCGATCGTGACAGTACAGGCTTATGTAGAGCAGGCTGCGAAGGATGGGATTATTAACATTAGAGAGAGTATTGACGAATTTACAACAGATATCCGGATGATCGTGATCGGAAATGTATTTGAATGGTGTCTGAGAGAGGGAAATGCTGATTTCGAGGGCAACATGAGTCGTTCTTTAAGGCGGTATCTGGACAGTACACTGGAGGAAGGTTGATGATTTATCACTTTATTGTGAATCCGCGGGCTCGTTCAGGGCTTGGCGAGATGCTGTGGAAACAGCTGGAACCTGAGTTGTGCAGAAAAAGAATCGATTATCAGATTCATCTGACAACAAAGAAAAAGGATGCAGGAAAGATTGCATCAAAGATTACGGAAGATGGCCAGGAGCACATGTTTGTTGTTCTTGGAGGCGACGGTACACTCAATGAAGTACTAAGTGGAATTAAATCACTGGAGAAAGTGACGTTGGGATATATTCCGATTGGATCAAGCAATGATTTTGCAAGAGGAACAGGAATCCCGGGAGATCCTTTTAAAGCATTGGACACAATTCTTTCACCCAAAAGGGTTGAAAAGATGGATATAGGTGTGCTAAAAAGGGAAGGGAAAGGAAGAAGATTTGCAGTGAGTGCCGGTATTGGATTTGATGCTGCAGTCTGTCATGAAGTATGTGTTTCAAAATGGAAACGTGTATTGAACCTTCTGAAAATCGGTAAGCTGAGTTATGCGGTTGTGGCAATGGATCGTATTATAAAGGATCGGCCGGTGAAACTTGAACTGACACTGGATGATGGAAGCATGAAAGTGTTTGAGAGGACTTATTTTGCAGCATTTATGAATCTTCCTTATGAAGGAGGAGGGTTTAAGTTTTGTCCGGACGCTTCCGGAAGTGATGGATTTCTTGATATTATGGTTGTGTCGGATCTGTCGAAGCTCAAGATTCTGTGTCTGCTTCCGACCGCTTTTTCAGGAAAGCATACAAGATTTAAAGGGGTGACGATATTAAAATGTCGTAGTGTAAAGGTAGTGACAGATCGTGCACTGCCGTTACATACAGATGGAGAACCTTCCTTTTTATCAAAAGAGATAGAAGTCTCACTGGAAAAAGAAAAACTTAATGTAATCGTTGAATAGAAGAAAGGTGATGAAACAGGATGCATATAGGGATTGTTTTAGCGATTGGGTTATGTATTGTAATAGGAATACCAGCTTTCTTAATTTTTTTGCTGGCTCCAAGACTGTCGGGCAGAAAAAGAGTGCATCCGTTTCTTGGCGTAAAGTGGGCGCATAGAGGACTTCATGATAAGAAGCGTGGGATTCCGGAAAATTCATTTCCGGCATTTCGTGCGGCAATCGAAGCCGGAGATGGAATAGAACTGGATGTTCATCTGACAAAGGATGGACAGTTGGTGGTTTTTCATGATGATACATTTGAAAGAATCTGTGGAAGACGGGGGAGAGTAGAAGATACTTCATATGAAGAGATGCAGAAGTACAGACTTGCGGAGACAAAAGAGCGGATTCCACTATTGTCAGAAGTACTGCAGTTGGTAGATGGAAAGGTACCACTTTTGATCGAGGTGAAACTTCCTAACACAGATACAAAGATTTGCAGAAAATTGGATGAAGAACTGCGAAAATATCATGGCGAATACATGATCCAATCTTTTAACAGCCTGGTACTTCGCTGGATGAAGAAATATCGGAATGAAATCCCAAGAGGACAATTATCTGAGAATCTGACGAAAAACGACAGAACAACGCATTATCTCTTGAGATTTTGTGTAAAGTATCTTTTGAGTAACTGTATGTGCAGACCGGATTTTATTTCTTACCGGTGGTCAGACAGAAAGAATCCGGGATTATGGCTGAACAGGGTTCTCTTTAAAACGCCGGCAGCGGCATGGACATTGCATGGAGAAAAAGATGTTAAGGCGGCAAGAAGAAGCTTTGATATGTATATTTTTGAGATGAGTTAAAGAAGAGTAAATCTGATTTCTATTGAAAGTTCTGATTTAAAAAGTAAAGGTGAACAAAAGAAGAGACAGATGTTGATAATTCATAAGAAAAAGAAAAGAAATGTTAAAAACTTATGAAGTCGGTTGAGATTGTGTTTTAAAAGTGCTATAATCGAGCCTATCAAAAAAGAGCGTTAAATGAAAATAGCGCAGAAGTAGCAAGTGCTGTATCGGTTTGATGAAAAGCGGAGGAGTGTCAGATATGAAATGGAAGACAAAGTTCATAGAGACAATGAAAAGATATAAGCATGCATGGGTGTTTTTATACGCGTTAATCTATATGCCGTGGTTTTGGTTTCTTGAGAAACATGTGACGATGAATTATCATGTGGTGCAGACAGCATTAGATGAAGAGATTCCTTTTATTGAATATTTTATTGTACCGTATATGTTATGGTTTGTATTTATCGCAGCTACATTTTTATACTTTTTCGTTACAGATGTACAGGGATTTTACAAACTGGCGAAGATTTCGTTTGCAGGAATGACAATTTTCCTTATTATTTGTTCCGTCTTTCCGAATGGTCAGGATTTACGACCGGTTGTGTTTGAGCGGGATAATATTTTTGTAGATGCAGTTCGGATGCTGTATCGGACAGATACTTGTACGAATGTATTTCCAAGTCTTCATGTGTTTAATACTCTATGCGCATGTATTGCAATCCATAAGAGTCAGGCACTTAAGAAACACAAAGCTGTTTGTATTGGAGCATATGTGCTTGGAGCGTTGATTATAATGGCGACCATGTTCTTGAAGCAGCATTCCGTACTTGATGTGACAGGAGCATTTATTATGGCTTATCTGTTGTATCAGTGGGTATATGCAGAAGAGACGAAGAAAGTTCCGGGATATTCAAAGCGTCCGGTATTTCAGAATAAGTAAGAGTTAGAAAAAGAATTACAGGAAGTGCTTTTGGCTGATGAGGTCAAGGGCACTTTTTTGTATATTAGGAAAGTCCTTAGCATAGAATATAGCCGAATATACAGAAGTTTCTATAGAAAAGCATCTGGGGAAATGTTATAATAAAAAACAGTGAATTACTGTGGGCAGATTAGCCTGACAGTTACGAATAAAGTATTACATGAGATTTAGGAGGACTAGAGCATGAAGAAGGTTATGCTTACTGGTGACAGACCGACAGGAAGATTACACGTAGGACATTATGTGGGTTCCCTGCGTCGTCGTGTTGAATTACAGAATACAGGAAATTTTGATGACATTTTTATTATGATCGCAGATGCACAGGCATTGACTGATAATGCTGATAACCCGGAAAAGGTACGTCAGAATATTATCGAAGTAGCATTAGACTACATGGCTTGTGGATTGGATCCGGAGAAGTCTACTCTGTTTATCCAGTCACAGGTGCCGGAACTGACAGAGTTATCATTCTATTACATGAATCTTGTGACAGTCTCAAGACTGCAGAGAAATCCTACTGTAAAGAATGAGATCAAGATGAGAAATTTTGAGGCAAGTATCCCGGTTGGATTCTTCACATATCCGATCAGCCAGGCAGCAGATATTACAGCATTCAAGGCTACTGTTGTACCGGTAGGAGAAGATCAGCTCCCGATGCTTGAGCAGACAAAGGAGATTGTACACAAATTTAATTCCGTTTATGGAGACACACTGATCGATCCGAAGATTCTTCTTCCGGAGAATGAAGCATGCCTTCGTCTCCCGGGAATTGACGGTAAGGCGAAGATGAGTAAGTCTCTGGGTAACTGTATTTATCTGTCAGAGGAATCTGAAGATATTAAGAAGAAAGTATTCAGCATGTTTACTGATCCGAATCATATCCGTGTGGAAGATCCGGGAAGTCTGGAAGGAAATACTGTATTCACATATCTGGATGCATTCTGTAAACCAGAGTATTTTGCGGAATTCCTGCCAGAATATCAGAATCTGGATGAGCTGAAAGCACATTATCAGAGAGGCGGACTTGGAGATATGAAAGTGAAGAGATTCCTGAACAATGTTCTTCAGGCAGAACTGGAGCCAATCCGCAACAGAAGAAAAGAACTTCAGAAAGACATTCCTGCAATCTACGAGATCCTTAAAAAGGGAAGCGAGAAGGCAGAGGCTGTTGCAGCACAGACATTGAAAGAAGTAAAAGATGCTATGAAGATCAATTATTTTGATGACAAGGCACTGATTGAGGCGCAGGCAGAGAGATTTTCAAAATAGAGTGTTGTTGGAATAGTTATAATGTAGTTTTGAATCAGGACAGGCGGTGCAAATTTGAGTTTGCTTATATGTGAACTTGAATCCGGCACCGCCTTTGCTTGGTTTTGGGTAAATTTTTGGGTGTCTGTTCGGAGAGGATCCTTTGAAGTGAGATTTTCCAAAGATACAAAAAGACTGTAAGGAAATTTCCTTACAGTCTCTATAGCGTGCGATAGAAGATTCGAACTCCCGGCCTTCTGATCCGTAGTCAGACGCTCTATCCAGCTGAGCTAATCGCACATTTTGTTGTTTACTCTGTTGTATCGCTCACAACAAAAAAGATTATATAACGGATATTGGAAAATGTCAACACTAATTTTGAATTTTTTTCAAAAAAATTTGAAGCGGATTTTAGAAGCTATTTTCAATCTATCTTTTGTGCGCTACCGAGTGTTATTCTTCAATAATCTGAATCTCCAGATAGTCAAAGTCAATCTCATCGACAAAATTGTCCTGATAGAAACGCGCTTTGGCGTGGCGCTTGAACTCATTGATCGTTGAGTCGAGCCAGATCGGCTTGCTCAGATCAAATTCATAGCAGATCTTATCGAGTGCATGAAAGATCTTATGTGTACGTGTGTCGTCTGTCTCATCGCAGATAACAGTATCGCAAAGCATCCGGTTGTCTTTAAATTCTTTTCCCCATAAACGAAACATAATAGACTCCTTTCCGGCAGCAGAAGAAACTATCGGATCTTCTGAAAATACCTGTCTCTTGTATCCTAACATAAGAAAAACAAAAAGTCATTTCTTTTTTAGAGACTTTTTGGTATAGTGGAACGGTAATGTTACTGTTCACTCCCGTGTCAATCACTCCGC
>ENA-OPCV01002244-OPCV01002244.1-human-gut-metagenome-genome-assembly--contig:-NODE-2244-length-12502-cov-1.768619_pt1 | contig 12502 bp, 8 predicted proteins | sample MGYA00241257_ERZ501494 | MGnify/ENA primary metagenome ERZ501494 (study PRJEB25962, sample SAMEA2042618) | human gut metagenome | biome: human gut; feature: human-associated habitat; material: faeces...
CGAGTATATCGACGAGAGTCTCATCACCCAGTTTGAGGAGGAGACCGGCATCCGGGTCAACTACCAGACGGCGGAGAGCAACGAGGCTCTGTACTCCCTCATCAAAATGGGCGGCGCCGACTTCGATGTCATCGTCCCCTCGGACTATATGATCGCCCGGCTCATTGACGAGGATATGCTGGCGGAGTTGGATTACAGCCACATCCCCAACTTTGACCTCATTGCCGATACCTATAAGAACCTCAGCTACGACCCGGAGAACAAGTACACCGTTCCCTATACCTGGGGTACGCTGGGCATCATCTACAACACCACCATGGTCTCTCAGCCCATCACCAGCTGGAGCGCCATGTTCGACCCCCAGTACGCCGGACAGGTGCTGATGATCAACAACTCCCGTGACGCTCTGGCGGCGGCCCTGCTGTATCCCATCTGCGGCCTGCTGACGCTGGGGCTGGGGGCGGTCTGCGGGACCATCTGGTACGGCTCCACCCGGCGGCGCTACCGGGAACTGGAGGGCATGAGTCGGGACATTGACCGCATTCTCCACGGGCAGGAGCAGCAGATGCTGCCCCAGCAGGAGGAGGGAGAACTGGCCATCCTCCGCAGCGAGATCGGGAAGATGACGGTGCGGCTGCGGGAGAACGCCCAGCGTCAGCAGGAGGAACGTGTCCGGCTGGCGGATGCCATGGCGGATATCTCCCACCAACTGCGGACGCCCCTGACGGCCATGCGCCTGACCCTGTCCCTGCTGGAGCAGGAGGAGCTGACACCCCAGCGGCGTCTGGCACTGATGCGGGAGCTGAAGAAGCTGACGGGCCGTATGGAGTGGCTGGTGGAGGCCCTGCTGAAAATGGCCCAGCTGGACGCCGGGACGGTGGTGTTCCACCCGCAGGACACCACGGCGGCGGAGCTGGTGCGCCGTGCGGCGGAGCCGTTGGAGGTCCCCATGGAGGTGCGGAGCATCCGCTTCACCGCTCAGGCGGGGGAGGAGCGGCTTACCTGCGACGTGCCGTGGAGCACGGAGGCACTGGGAAATATTCTGAAAAACTGCATGGAGCACGCCGCCTCATGGGTGCAGGTAACGGCACGGGAGACAGCCATTTTCACAGAGATCACGGTGCAGGATGATGGGCCGGGCTTCGACCCGGAGGAGCTGCCCCGGCTTTTTCAGCGGTTTTACCGGGGCAAAAACGCCGGGGAGAACAACTTCGGCATCGGCCTGAGCCTCTCCCGTCAGGTGCTGGCCCAGCAGAACGGCACGGTGCAGGCGGAAAATGTCCTCACCGGCGGCGCACGGTTTATCCTGCGGTGGTATAAGGGCACGATATAGATGCCCTCATAAGCCCCACCAAGCCGGGGGAAAAGTGCAGGATTAAAGGAAAATTTACCTTCTATTCATAAAAACCGCCGGGAAGTGTGAAATGACCTGCCGCCGCCGGTTGCATTTTGCCGAGGGTTGTAGTATAATTTCACAATATGTAAGTCCGCCCGACCGGGCGCAGACTGAAAAACAACGAAACGGATCAAACCGACTAAGGAGTGCGTATCGATATGCGAAATATACCCTTCAGCCCTCCGGATATCACGGAGCTGGAGATCCAAGAGGTGTGCGAGGCCCTGCGGTCCGGCTGGATCACCACCGGCCCCCGCACCAAGCAGCTGGAAAAGGAGCTGGCAGAGTACTGCCATGTGGCGAAGCTGGTGTGCCTGAACTCCGCTACGGCGGCGGAGGAGATGAACCTGCGGGTGCTGGGCATCGGTGAAGGCGACGAGGTGCTGGTGCCGGCGTACACCTATACCGCCACGGCGGCGGCGGCCATCCATGTGGGGGCCACGGTGAAGTTCATCGACAGCCAGAAGGACTCGCTGGAGATGGACTATGACCAGATGGAGCGGGCCATCACCGAAAAGACCAAGGCGGTGATCCCGGTGGATCTGGGAGGCATCCCCTGCGACTATGACCGCATCTATCAGGCGGTGGAGGGGAAAAAGGCACTGTTCTGTCCCAAGGGCGATGTGCAGGAGGCACTGGGCCGGGTGGCCGTGGTGGCCGACTGCGCCCATGGGCTGGGCGCCTCCCGTCACGGGGTGCCTACCGGCGCTCTGGCAGACTTCACCTCCTTCTCCTTCCACGCCGTGAAGAACTTCACCACCGCCGAGGGCGGTGCATCGGCGTGGCGCACGCTGCCGGGTCTTGACGACGAGGAGCTGTACCACCGCTATCAGCTGCTGAGCCTCCACGGCCAGTCCAAGGACGCTCTGGCCAAGACCAAGCTGGGGGCGTGGGAGTACGACATCGTGGGGCCGTGGTATAAGTGCAACATGACGGACATCATGGCTGCCATAGGCCTGAAGCAGCTGGAGCGCTATCCCGGCCTGCTGGAGCGGCGGCATCAGCTGATCCAGCGCTATGATGAAGCCCTGCACCCGCTGGGCATCCGGACCCTGCCCCACTTTACCCCGGACTATACCAGCTCCGGCCACCTGTACCTGACGTGGACCCCCGGCATCGGGGAGAAGGAGCGCAATGAGATCATCCTGCGGATGGCGGAGCGGGGCGTGGCCTGCAACGTCCACTATAAGCCCCTGCCCATGATGACGGCCTACAAGGCCATGGGCTTCGATATCGCTGACTATCCCAATGCCTACCACCACTATGAAAACCTCATCACACTGCCTCTGCACACCCGCCTCTCCGATGAGGATGCGGCCTATGTGACGGAGCAGTTTGCGGACATCGTGAAGGAGTATCTCCGGTGATGCTGCGGAAGTGGGAGGATCTGCCGCAGGAGATGCGGACGGAGGAAGTCCGCCCGTACTATGACCTGCTGCGAAGGAAGCAGGGGAGCCTGCTTTGCAAGCGGCTGTTCGATATTCTGGCGTCACTGGTGCTGCTGGTGCTGCTGAGCCCGGTGTTTCTGGTGCTGGCCATTGCCATCAAGCTGGACTCCCACGGCCCGGTGTTTTACCGGCAGGTGCGGGTGACCCAGTACGGGCGTGAATTCCGCATTTTCAAGTTCCGCACCATGGTGCAGAACGCTGACCGCATCGGCAGTCAGGTGACGGTCAGCGGCGCCAGCCGCATCACACGGGTGGGCAAGGTCATCCGCAGCTGCCGTCTGGACGAGATCGGCCAGCTGCTGAACGTGCTGGGCGGCTCCATGTCCTTTGTGGGGACACGGCCGGAGGTGCCCAAGTACGTGGCCCGCTACACCCCGGAGATGATGGCCACCCTCCTGCTGCCGGCAGGAGTGACCTCCGAGGCCAGCATCCGCTACAAGGACGGGGCGGAGCTGCTGGACAAGGCGGAGGACGTGGACGAGACGTATGTGCAGCAGGTGCTGCCGGGGAAAATGGCATATAATCTGGCGAGCATCCGGCGCTTTGGCTTGGGGCAGGAGCTGCTGACCATGCTGCGGACGGTCAAGGCCGTGCTGTAAGAGGGCGGACACAGAGGTTGCAATTCCGGACCGCAGGGAGTATAATACTCCGTTGCGGTGATAACCGAGGAAGAAAAAACAAAGAGGACGCCGCCTGCCCCTGCGGGCCGGGTGGCGGTGAGAGGTCAACTATGGAAGAAAAGAAAGAGGTCACCATACAGGAGATCCAGAGCAAGCTCCTGGAGATCCTGCTGTATTTTCAGAAGTTCTGTCAGGAGAACGGACTGGGCTTCGTGCTGGCCGGCGGTACCTGCTTGGGCGCCGTGCGCCACAAGGGATTCATCCCCTGGGACGACGACGTGGACGTGTTCATGCTGCGGGACGACTATGAAAAGCTCTGCCGTATCTGGGACGAAAAGGCGGACACAGAGCACTACTCCTGCGTCCGCTCCAACGATCAATTCAACATCCGCCACTCCGCCACGGAGATCAAGGACAACAACACCACCTTCATCAACCGCCACAGCGTAGATCTGGACATCCATCAGGGGCTGATGATCGACGTGATCCCGCTGGACGCCGTACCCAAGTCCAAGTGGAAGCAGCTGTGGCAGATGGTGGACTCCATGATGTACTGCTGCTTCAACTTCCAGCGCCTGCCCGCCCACAAGGGCAAGATCACCTACTACGCCGAGAAGCTGGCGCTGACGCTGGTGCCGTCCTTCAAGGCCCGGTACAAGATGTGGAAGGGTGCCGAAAAGCGGCTGAGCCGCTACTCACTGGCGGATGCGGAGTACGTCTCCTCCTTCGGTGAGGGCGCCACCATCATGCGCCAGCGGTTTCCCATCCGGTGGTTCCGCCATCCGGCGTATCTGGAGTTCGAGGGCCATCAGATGCCGGTGCCGGAGGACTATGACAAGTGGCTGACCATCTCCTACGGCGACTATATGCAGCTGCCGCCTCCGGAGGAGCGGGTCTACCGCCACGATGCGGTATTCATCGATCTGGAGCACAGCTACAAGCAGTATAAGGGCATCCACTACTGTGTGGATGAAAAGAAAGCGTGAGAGTCATGTCGAAGCTGAGAAATATGTTCTCCACCCGGAAGTGTATGCAGATCGCACCGGAGACGGAGATGATGCACGAGCTGACGCCGGAGGAGCTGAAGGCGCTGCAGGCGTGCTTTCTGGAGATCATCAAGGACATCGATCGGGTGTGTCAGGAGCACGGCCTGTGCTATATGGCCGCCGGCGGTACGGCCCTGGGTTCCGTGCGCCACAAGGGCTTTATCCCCTGGGACGACGACGTGGATATCCTCATGCCCCGTGAGGATCTGAACCGCTTTGTGGAGCTGTTCGAGGAGTGCATGGGGGACAAGTACGAGCTCACCACCCCCAATTCCGACAAGTATCAGCTGGAGAGCATGATCTCCGCCGTATATAAGAAAAACACCCTGAAAGCGGCGTTTCTGGACTATAACACGCCGTTTCCCAAGGGCGTCCACATCGATATCTTCGCCATTGAGTCCGTCCCCAGAAACCCCATTGTCCGGGGCATCAAGGGCGTAACGGCCATGGGCCTGCAATACATTGCGGTATCCACCCTGTTCTACCACTACCGCAGCCCGGAGAAGAAGAAGTTCTTCAGCCAGTCCTCCGCCGGAAAGTTCAACTATGGCCTGCGGTGCACAGTGGGCTTCCTGTTCTCCTTCCGCCCCTATAAGAAGTGGGGCGACCTGTTTGACCGCTTCGTGCGGTGCAAGAAGGACACGGGATTGTGGGCCGTCCCCACGGATATCGGCCACTATTTCGGACATATTATGCCCAAAGAGGTATATTATCCCCCCATCAAGGGACCTTTTGAGGACTTTTCCATCAACCTGCCCCATGATCCGGACACCTATCTGAAAAATCAGTACGGTGATTACTGGGTCATCCCGCCGGAGGCCGACCGGGAGAAGCACTATTCCGTGGGCTTCTGTCTGGACTGCGCCGCCGAGGAACAGAAAAAGGACGGAGCACAGGACCAATGAGCACGCATCCCATTGACATCGTGATCCCATGGGTGGACGGGTCTGACCCGGTCTGGCAGGCGGATCACGCCAAATACCGGGCCTCTAAAAGCGCCGACAATCACCCCGCCCGCTACCGGGAGTGGGGGCTGTTCCGCTATTGGTTCCGGGGCATCGAGCAGAACGCCCCGTGGGTGCGAAAGGTACACCTGCTGACCTACGGACACCTGCCTGCATGGCTGGAGCCTGACCATCCCAAGCTGCATATCGTCAACCACCGGGACTTCATCCCGGAGGAGTATCTGCCCACCTTCAGCTCCCATACCATCGAGCTGAATATGCACCGCATCCCGGATCTGGCGGAGCACTTCCTCTACTTCAACGACGACGTGTACCTGATGAAGCCCTCCCAGCCGGAGGATTTCTTCCGGGACGACCTGCCCTGTGACACGGCGGTGATGGGCGTCATCAAAAACAACGACACCGCCAACTTCATGCCCTATATCATGCTGAATATGATGGCGCTGGTGAACATGAGCTTCGATAAGCGCAGCGTCATCCGGCAGAATTTTGGCAAGTGGTTCTATCCCGGCTACGGGAAGGGCCTGCTGTATAACCTGTACCTCCTCCCGTGGGGGGACTTCACAGGCTTCCGCAATTACCACTCCTGCGTTTCCTTCTGCAAGAGCACGCTGGAGGAGGTGTGGGACAGGTTCCCGGAGGTGCTGGACGCCACTTGCCGCCACAAGTTCCGGGACCGGGCGGACGTGAACCAGTACCTGTTCCGGTACTGGCAGCTGGCCAGCGGCCGGTTTGCCCCCAAAAAGCCAGACAGCACCTATCTCACCATCGGCAAGCAGAGCGAGTCGGAGGTGGAGCGGCTGCTGCGGGGCGGGAAGTACCGGGTGGTCTGCGTCAACGACGACCCCATGGACTTCGATTTCGATACGGAGCGGCAGCAGCTGGTGGATATCTTCCAGCGGACCTTCCCGCAGACTTCCGCCTTTGAGCGGTCATGAGCCGCTCCCGAAACTGAGAGAACGGACGGATGCTATGAAAAAGCTCTCACGAGCCAAAAATACCATGCGGAATACCCTTTGGGGCGCCATCTACCGGGTGGCCACCCTCATCGGGCCGTTTGCCATCAAGACCATCATCATCAAGGAGCTGGGACAGGAGTATAACGGCCTGTCCACCCTGTTCACCTCTGTGCTGACGGTGCTGAATCTGGCCAATCTGGGCTTTAACAGCTCCTTGGTGTTCACCATGTACAAGGCCATTGCCGAGGATGACAAGCCGGCCCTGTGCGCCATGCTGAAATTCTACCGGAAGGTCTACCGCATTGTGGGCCTGGTGATTCTGGGCATGGGTCTGGCGGTGATGCCGTTTTTGCCATGGCTGGTGAAAAACGACTGTCCGCCGGATGTGAACCTGTACGTCCTCTTCGCCATCTATCTGTCGGAGAGCGTGCTGGATTACCTGATGTTCGCCTATAACAACGCCACGTTTACTGCCTTTCAGCGCAACGACGTGACGCTGAAGATCTCCACCGTGCGCTATGTGGTGCAGTATACCCTGCAGGCGGCGGTGCTGCTGATCTTCTCCAATTACTATGCCTATATCATCCTGCTGCCGCTGATGGTGATCCCCAACAACGTGGCGGTGTATCTGGCGGCCCGGAAGCACTACCCGGACATCGTGTGTCAGGGTGAGTTGGACCCGGTGACCAAAAAGGACATCTATAAGCGGGTGGGGACGCTGTTCGGCCATAAGCTGGGCAACACCTTTCTGGTGAGCATCGACAGCATCATCATCTCCTCCTTTCTGGGACTGACGGCGCTGTCGCTGTATAGCAACTATTACTATATCCTCACCGCCGTCAATGGTCTGGTGGAGATCGTCACCAACGGCAGCCTCTCCGGCATCGGCAATAAACTGCTGACGGACTCCCGTGAGGACAACTACCGGTTCTTCAAAACCATGACCTATGGCTGGGTGGCGCTGGTGGGCGGCGCAGCGGCGTGTATGCTGTGCTTTTACCAGCCCTTCATCGCCGCCGTGTGGCTTGGCCCGGAGTATCTGCTGGATGAGCGGCTGATGATGCTCATCGTGCTGTACTTCTTCTCGTGGATGTTCCGCATCATGCAGCTGACCTACCGGGATGCGGCGGGCCTGTGGACGGAGGATTGGCTCAAGCCCTATGTGGGCATGGCCGTGAATCTGGTGGGCAGCATCTGGATGGTGAAGGCCACCGGCAGCATTGCCGGCGTGCTGGTTCCCACCATTCTGGCGTTCTTCTTCATCTATACCCCGTGGGAAGCGTGGGTGGTGGTGAAATACCAGTTCTACCGCAGCTGGAACGAATACATGGGAAAGCTGCTGGGCTATGTGCTGCTGGCCTTTGCCGCCTGCGCCGCCTGCTACGGTGCGTGCCGGTGGCTGTCGCCGGACAATACCATCCTGTCACTGCTGCTGAGGTGCGTCATCGTGGGCGTTATCTACCCCGGCATCTGGCTGGGCGTCACCGGACGCACGGCGGAGTGGAAGCAGCTGTGGGGCATTCTGCTGCGCTTTTTGCCCAAGGGGAAAAAGGCCGCATAATCTATACAAAGTAGGAGTTATACCATATGCAAAAGAGAGAACTGCGGCGTGCGGTATTCGGGAATGAGAGCTGTATCGGACGGCTTCCGTGGCTGAACACGGCGGTGCTGGTGTATGTAGGCGTGACGGTGGTGAGCTTTGTGCTGCTGCAGATCGCCCCGGTGCTGACGTGGATGGCCAAAACCCCGCTGTACCACATTTCCACCTATTTGGGACTGATAGGCGCTGTGCTGATGGCACTGGATCTGTTCACCAACCGGGGCCTCTGGCGAGGTATCTGGTGCTGGCTGCTGTATGGCGTGGCCTTTATGGATGTCATCGCCTCCCTGCGTACCATGCGCTACGGCGTGAAGGATAACCTTTTTGACCTGTGCTGGGTGGTGATCCAGTTTGCGCTGGTGTACAGTCTGGCCCAGCGGGTGGGCAAGGAACGGATGCGCCGGTTCCTGCGGAACCTGTTCTATGTGGTGCTGGTCATCTGGGGCATTGCCTGCTGCGTGGGCCTGTATCAATATCTGTTCCGCATCGGCTATACATATGTCGCCAATCCCAATACCACCAGCCCGGAGCTGACACGGCAGGGCTATTATCAGAGCCGCCTGTTCGGCCTGTTCATGGGTCTGGACTATGCGGCATATACCAGCATGTTCCTGTTTGCCGGCTGTATGCAGGGGGTCGTGACCCGTGGAAAACACTGGGCGGGCCGTGCGGCACTGGCCGTGGCGGCGCTGGTGCTGGTCACGCACGTGATCCTCAGCGTGTCCCGCAGCGCCCTGATCGCCCTGATTCTGTATGCCTTCTGCTTCACGGTGCTGCTGGTGCGTAACCGCTGCGGCAGTATGAAGCAGCTGAAACGGCTGGGTGTCAGCGTGTTGGCCGGTGTGTGTGCCGTGGTGGTGTGCTGGGGCTGTACGGAGGGTATCTGGGCTGGTATGCAGCATATGGCCGTGGGTACCGTCATCGAGGAGCCGGATGCCATCGAGCGGTCACAGGAGGGCGATGTCTCCAACAACCGCTTCGAGATCTGGAGGGACTATATATCCCTTGCCGGTGAGATCGGCCCTGCGGGACTGTCCCTGTCCAACTACAACGACTATATCGGCGACCAGCATCCGGAGATGTACATCGTGCGCTACTTTACCGATCAGTTCAAGGATACGGTGAAAACGGATCTGGTCTACGAGTCCCATAACAACTATCTGTTTGTGTTTATCAGCACAGGCTTTGTGGGAGCAGGGCTGTTCCTGTGCTTCCTGGTGCTGGTGCTGGTGCGGGTGATTCGCTATATCCTGCGGCATCCGCAGCTGTCCCTGTGGACGATCACGACACTGGCGGTGGTGGCCTTCGGACTGGTGGAGGCGCTGTTCATGAACAGCGTATTCCTGAAGATCAATGATGTGTCCTTTATTTTCTGGCTGGCGCTGGGTGCGCTGATGCTGGAAACGGAAGATAAGGTGCCTGCGGCAGAGCGTACTCTGTGACAGGTACCGGTGAAAGGAGAATATAGTTTTATGGACATCAAAAAGGATCATATCAACTTTGCGGTGGGTCCGGTTCAGATCTCGGAGGAGATCTCCCGGATCGGTGCAGACCCCGTGCCCTACTTCCGCACGCCGGACTTCTCCGCCCTGATGAAGGAGAACGAGGCACTGCTCAAGGAGTTCATGGATGCCCCGGAGGATGCCAGAGCGGTATTCCTCACCGGCTCCGGCACGGCCTCCATGGATGCCGTCACCCAGAACGTGTTCACCAAGGACGACCGGCTGCTGGTGGTGGCCGGCGGCAGCTTCGGCCACCGCTTCTGCGAGATCTGCGAGGTCTACGGCATCCCCCATACGGCCATCGAGCTGCGGCAGGGCCATGCTCTGACCCCCGCCGATCTGGCCCCCTATGCCGGACAGGGCTACACGGGCTTTCTGGTGAATATGCACGAGACGTCCACCGGCGTTTTGTACGATATGGACATGATCTCCGCTTTCTGCCGTGAAAACGGTCTGGTACTGGTGGTGGATGCCATCAGTGCATTTCTGGCCGACGACGTCAGTATGAAGCGTTGGGGCGCCGACGTGGTGTTCACCGGCTCTCAGAAGGCGCTGGCCGTGCCTCCCGGCATCTCCATGATGGTGCTCAGCAGCCGGGCTGTGGAGCGTATCTACGCCAACCGTCCCGCCTGCTACTATCTGGACCTGAAGGCCGCCCTGAAAAACGGGGAGCGGGGCCAGACCCCCTTCACTCCGGCGGTGGGCATCCTTATCCAGATCAATGCCCGCCTGAATCAGATCAAACGGGACGGCTTTGCAAACGTACAGGCCCAGATCCGTGCCATTGCCAAGGATTTCCGCTCCCGCATCGGGAAGTATCCCTTCCACATCGTGTCCGATTCCCTGTCCTATGCGGTGACGCCGCTGTCTCCCAACAATCCGGAGGTGTCCGCCCACCAGCTGTTCCTGACCCTGAAGGACGAGTACGGCATTATCATCTGCCCCAACGGCGGCGAGCTGGCGGATAAGGTGTTCCGGGTGGGCCACATCGGCCACCTGACCGTGGAGGATAACGACGCACTGTTCCGGGCCTTTGACGACCTCATGGCCCGTGGGATTCTGAAGGCTTGATCGATATATTACAAGGAGGAAGAAACATGAAAGTTCTGTTGCTTGCGGCGGGTCGAGGCACCCGCATCAGCCGGTATTTGGCCGGCAACCCCAAGTGTACCGTGGACATCGGCGGTCAGAAGCTGATCCAGTACACCATCGAGCTGTTCCACAAGAAGGGCATCACCGACATTGCCATGGTGCTGGGCTACCGGGCGGAGGTCATTCAGGAGACGCTGAAGGACTACGAGGGCATCCGCTACTTCTATAACCCCTTCTTCGACGTCACCAACAGCATCGCCTCGGCGTGGTTCGCTAAGGACTTCCTGTCCCAGTACGATGACACCCTCATCATGAACGCCGACGTGTATCTGGAGGAGACGCTGCTGGACCGCATTCTGGAGTGCCATAAGTCTCCGGTGATGTTCGCCGACGGCACCCGCAAGGAGGAGGCCGACTACAAGTATAAGTACGAGAACGGCCTGCTGGTGAAGTACGGCAAGGAGCTCACCGGCAGTGATATCACCGGCGAGTACATCGGCATCGGCCGCTTCAGCAAGGATTTCATGCCGGAGTTCATGGAGAAACTGGACGGCATGATCCGCACCCAGCAGCACAGCGTCTGGTGGGAGAATATCCTCTATGAAATGGTGGGCAAGCGCCCGGTATATGTGGAGGAGATGGACGGCCTGTTCTGGGCCGAGGTGGACTATGTGGAGGACTATGAGCGCATCCTCCGCTTCCGTGGCTATAAGGCAGACTTCTCCCTGAACGTGGAGAAGATCTGAGGAAGGACAGGCGGCCCGGCGTCAGCCGGAGCCGCCGGAAGGAAGAACGGATGAAACAAGAAAACGGCAAAAGAGCCATGACCGCCGGACTGCGGCGGACGATGGTGATCTTCGTGCTGGATATGCTGTGCATCGCCGGGTCCTTTTTCCTGGCGCTGTGGATGCGGTTTGAGTTCCGTCTGGGGGCCATCCCTCAGATGTACCTCAACGAGTATTTGAAGATCATCGGGCCGTGGATCGTCATCTGTCTGGTGGTGTTCCAGCTGTTCCGGCTGTATAACAGCATCTGGAGCTTTGTCAGCATCGACGAGCTGTTCCGCATCATTCTGGCCTATGGCGTGCTGCTGGCAGCCGGACTGGCCTATGTGCTGATCCTGAAGATCGATATGCCCCGCTCCTTCTACTTTGCGGGCTTTATCATGAGCTTCATGTCCACCACGGCACTGCGGTTCTCCTACCGATTCATGCGCCAGCTGATGGCGGGGATCAGCACGGAGAAAAGCGAGCGGGACCGCATTCTGATGATCGGTGCCGGTGAGGCCGGACGCCAGCTGATCCGGGAGATCAATTCCAATCCCCGGCTGGGCAGCCGGGTGGTGTGCATCATCGACGACAACCCCAGCAAGCGCCGCCGGTATCTGGACGGTGTAGAGATCGCCGGCGGGCGGCAGGAGATCCCCGATGCGGTGAAGAAGTACCAGGTCAATAAGATCATTTTCGCCATCCCCACCTGCGACGGACAGGACCGCAAGGAGATTCTGGACATCTGCAGCAAGACCGGCTGCCGGGTGCAGGCGGTGCCGGGGATGTTCCAGCTGGTCAACGGCGAGGTCAGTGTCAGCAAGCTCCGGGACGTGGAGCTGCAGGATCTGCTGGGCCGTGACCCTATTCAGGTGAATCTGGAGGAGATCTGCCGGTATATCTCCGGCAAGGTGGTGATGGTCACCGGCGGCGGCGGTTCCATCGGCAGCGAGCTGTGCCGCCAGATCGCCAAAAGCAAGCCCGAACAGCTGATCATCTTCGATATTTATGAGAACAACGCCTACGATATCCAGATGGAGCTGCGCCACACCCATCCGGAGCTGAATCTGGAGGTGCTCATCGGCTCCGTGCGGGACATGGGCCGTC
>ENA-OPCV01002245-OPCV01002245.1-human-gut-metagenome-genome-assembly--contig:-NODE-2245-length-12500-cov-1.892969_pt1 | contig 12500 bp, 9 predicted proteins | sample MGYA00241257_ERZ501494 | MGnify/ENA primary metagenome ERZ501494 (study PRJEB25962, sample SAMEA2042618) | human gut metagenome | biome: human gut; feature: human-associated habitat; material: faeces...
TAGTTGCACTGCTTGGCGGCGATGCCGAAATCATTCAGACCGGAACTTCCTATACACGGATTTTTATGTGTTTTTCCCCATTTTTTATGTGGAACCATATCTGCAACGCTTTTGTGCGAAATGATAAAAATCCATCCATCGCCATGGCTGCTACGTTATTCAGCAGTTTATTTAACATTGTCTTTGACTACATTTTAATGTTTCCTCTCGGTCTTGCTATGAAAGGGGCAGCTCTTGCTACCGGTTTTTCTCCGGTTGTCGGAATTTTAATCTGCTGTATTCACTTTTTTTCCAGGAAATCCACGATTAAATTGATTCCTGTCTTGCCGTCCATCAAAAAGCTGATTTATTCCTGTCAGGTTGGAGTTTCTGCCTTTGTTGGAGAAATTTCTTCGGGCGTTATTACAGTTACCTTTAATATGATTATCTTAAATCTTGCCGGAAATACCGGTGTTGCTGCTTATGGAGTTGTCGCCAATACTTCTTTGGTCGCTGTTGCACTGTTTAATGGAATTGCACAAGGGTCTCAGCCGCTTATCAGTCGATCCTATGGACGAGGAGAAGAACAAAATGTCCGCTCCCTTTTAAAAATGGCTCTCACCACTGCACTTGGTCTTGGTGTTTTACTGATGATTTTTATTTTCTTTTCTGCACCTGCTGTCACCGCTGTCTTTAACAGTGAACACGATTTGCAGCTTGCTGCTTATGCAGACTCTGGCTTAAGATTATACTTTATCGGATTTTTATTTGCTGGAATTAACATCGTCGGAACTGCGGCCTTAAGTGCTGTAGAATCCGTTAAATATGCTTTTTGTGCCTCTATTTCACGTGGATTTGTTGCAACTATTTTCTTTGCCTTTGTGCTTTCTGCCTGCTTTAAAATGACCGGGATCTGGCTGGCATTTCCTGCTGCGGAATTTGCTACAATGTTTATCACTTTAAGTGGATTATTGTGTTTTACAAAGCAGAAAGGTGGAATGTATCATGCAAAAGACTGAGCCGTCAAACACAAACCCGACTTTAAAAGAACAAAAAGACCACGGAACCTTTTCTTTTCCCTGTGGCCTTTATGAGACTTATGATGATGAGAACTGGAACGGTGTCAAACACCACTGGCACGATGAACTTGAAATTCTTTATTTTATGGAAGGCAAATTTGAATTAGTCATCAATATGAATATTTACACCATCACAGATGAATGTTTTTATTTTGTAAATTCTGGTGAACTCCATTCTATTTTAGCAAAAACTTCTGTAAAAGAATCAGCTGTCGTTTTTCATCCGAGAATCTTAAATTTTGACAGTTATGATATCGCACAGAGCCGAATTTTACAGCCCATGATGAAGGGAGAACTCTATTTTCCACGCTGTATTAAACCGGAACATCCTGTTTTTTCCAGATTAAAACAAGAATATCTTGAAATTGTAAATGCGTTTTATCAAAATGGATTTGCTCCAATCAACGAGTATCAGATGGTCACAAACGATTTAGCCTCCCAGCTGTTTATTCGTGCCGGTTTATTAAAAATCCTTGCCTTTTTAGAACAATATCAGCTTCTATCTGTAAAAGAGCATACGGATGATGATTATCGGGTTGAAATTATTAAAAATTCACTTGCTTACATTCATCAGCATTATGGTGAAAAATTTTATGTGCATACCCTTGCTCAAAATGCCGGCTTAAATGAACAGTATTTCTGCCGATTTTTTAAAAAATATATCGGCAAAACTCCTGTCGCCTATATCAATGAATACCGCATTGGGCGTGCCATTACTCTGCTTCAGGATACCCAACGTCCGGTTATGGACATCTGTCTTGACTGCGGATTTCATAATCTCGGAAATTTTTTAAAAGAATTCCGAAAAAAAACCGGAATGACACCTCTGCAGTATCGAAAGTCTTTTTCACAAACGCACAAGTCAAAATAACGTAGTTTTTCATCAGATATTCGTAGGACAAAATCATTTTTTGTCATTATACTATTACTTATCCGCATAAGTAATGAGCGAAACGAAAATTGATAAAAAAATCAGGAGGATACACGCTATGGAAAGAAAATGGTGGCATAATAAAGTTGCTTATCAGATTTATCCGAAGAGCTTTTATGATTCCAACGGCGACGGAATCGGTGATTTGCCAGGAATCACCTTAAAATTAGATTATTTAAAAGAATTAGGAGTAGACATTGTCTGGATTTCTCCAATTTACTCTTCTCCATTTGCAGACCAGGGATATGATATCTCTGACTACTATCAAATTGACCCTTGCTTCGGCACAATGGATGACATGGATCATCTTTTAAAAGAAGCCAAAAAACGTGACATGTATATCTTAATGGATCTGGTTGTAAATCACTGTTCTGATGAACATGAATGGTTTGAAAAAGCCTGTGAAGACCCTGACGGAGAATATGGAAACTTCTTCTATATTGAAGACCGCAAAGAGGGAGAACTTCCATGTAACTGGAGAAGTTATTTTGGAGGTCCGGTCTGGGAACCGCTTCCAGGACATCCTGACAAGCAGTACATGCATGCATTTCACAAAAAACAGCCGGATTTAAACTGGGAAAATCCAAAAGTCCGCGAAGAAGTTTACAAAAACATCAACTGGTGGTTAGATAAAGGACTTGGCGGTTTCCGTATTGATGCTATCATCAACATCAAAAAGAAACTTCCTTATAAAGACTATACGGTAGACCGCGATGATAATTTAAGCTGTATCGACCAGATGCTTGCTGATGCAAAGGGTGTTGGTGAATTTTTAGGCGAAATGCGTGACAAAACCTTTAAGCCTCATAATGCATTTACCGTCGGTGAAGTTTTTAATGAAAAAGACGAAGAGCTTCCGGATTTCATCGGAGATAATGGCTACTTCTCTTCCATGTTTGATTTTGCCGGCACTTCCTTTGGAAAAAGTGATAAAGGCTGGTATGCAAATACCCGCATTACTCCAGATGATTATAAAAAATGTTGTTTCCACTCTCAGAAAAGAATCGGTTCGATCGGATTTTTATCTAACATTATTGAAAATCATGATGAACCACGTGGTGTCAGCTATTATATTCCGGAAGGAGAGTGTTCCGACCAAAGCAAAAAAATGCTGGCTACATTATACTTCATGCTTCGTGGACTTCCGTTCATCTATCAAGGACAGGAAATTGGTATGGAAAATCTCGGTGTAATTCCTTTTGAAAAAGTTGATGACGTTTCCGCACTTGACCAGTACCATGTAGCGACAGAAGCCGGATACTCCGAAGAAGAAGCCTTAAAAATTATTTCCCTTTATAACCGCGATAATGCAAGAACTCCGGTTCAGTGGAATGCCGGCACAAATGCCGGATTTACAACAGGCACCCCATGGCTGATGGTAAACCCGAACTATACCCAGATTAATGTAGAAAGCCAGTTACATGATGACCATTCAGTTCTTTCTTATTATAAGAAATTAATCGCACTTAGAAGGGATCCTGCTTATCAGGAAACAATCGTTTATGGTGATGTCATTCCGTATCTTGAAGATACCCATAACCTGATGGCTTATTACAGAAAAGGAGACAAGACGCTTCTTGTTATCGGAAACTATCAGACCCAAGAACAGACCATTGCTCTTCCAGCTCCATATAAATCCGTTCTCTTAAACAACTATAATGATGTTGTATTAAACGGAAACGAAGTAACACTTCATGGATATCAGGCTTTAATTTTAGAATTTTAATTTTTATTAAAAATGCTTCTCCCTGTGTTAGAATATCTTTATTCACACATAGCTCTAACCAGGAAGAAGCTTTTTGCGACAAAAGAAAGGAGTTTTTATATTATGAGAGAAAGTGGTATTTTATTACCGATATCCAGCCTGCCGTCCCAATACGGCATCGGCTGTTTTTCAAAAGAAGCTTATGAATTTGTAGACCAGCTGGCTTTGGCCAATCAAAAATACTGGCAGATTCTGCCACTTGGACCAACCAGTTACGGAGATTCCCCGTATCAGTCTTTTTCCACTTATGCCGGAAATCCTTATTTTATCGATTTAAATACCTTAATTGAAGAAGGCGTTCTGACTAAAAAAGAATGTAACCTTGCTGATTTTGGTTCGGATTCTCGTTTTATTGATTACGGAAAACTTTATAAAGCCCGCTACAAACTGCTTCGAAAAGCTTATGAAAGAAGCAATATTTCCCAAAATCCAGAGTTCCAGACATTCCAGGAAGAAAACGCATGGTGGCTCGATGATTACTCCTTATTTATGGCCGTAAAGGGATTCTTTCAAGACGAATGTTGGGATAAGTGGCCGGAGGATATCAAAAAACGTTACGGATATGCCCTTGACTATTACCGCGAACAGCTTTATTTTGAAGTCGAATTCCAAAAATACATGCAGTTTGAATTTTCTATTCAATGGAAAAAATTAAAAACTTATGCAAATGAAAACGGTATCCGCATCATCGGTGATATCCCGATTTACGTTGCTTATGACAGTGCAGATACCTGGGCTCATCCGGAACTCTTTCAGTTAGATGAAGAAAATGTTCCGCTTGCGGTTGCCGGATGCCCTCCAGATGGCTTTGCCGCCGACGGACAGCTATGGGGAAATCCGCTTTACCGCTGGGATTATCACCGCCAGACCGGTTATGCATGGTGGATGCAGCGTCTTTCTTACGCATTTTATCTCTATGATGTAGTCAGAATCGACCATTTCCGTGGCTTTGATGAATATTTCTCTATTCCTTATGGAAATACCACTGCAAGAAACGGTCATTGGGAAAAAGGTCCCGGAATTGAATTATTCCACCGTATGAAAGAAGTTCTCGGTGAACGTGACGTCATCGCAGAAGACTTAGGTTATGTAACGGATAGTGTCCGCCAGATGGTTTTTGAAAGCGGATTTCCAGGCATGAAAGTTTTTGAATTTGCCTTTGATTCCAGAGATACCGGATGTGCAGGTGATTACCTGCCACATAATTATCCGGTCAACTCTGTTGTCTATACCGGAACTCATGATAATGCGACTTTAATCGGATGGTATCAGGACATCCCAAAAGAGGGCAGAGAAATGTTACGCGATTATATTCATGATTATACAACTTCTGACCACAGTCTGCACTGGTCAGTTATCTGCCGTGTTATGGGAAGCCCTGCACGTATCTGTATGATTCCAATGCAGGATTATCTGGGACTTGACAACACCTGCCGAATCAATACTCCATCTACTTTAGGAACCAACTGGAAATGGCGTCTCTTAGATGGAGAATTTACTTCGGATTTACAAAATAAAATCAAAAAATTAGTTCGGATTTATCAAAGAAACTAACTTTTGCAAAGTGTTTAAACATGCAAAAACCGCAGTATCATTTTCTCTTGATACTGCGGTTCTCCTTATGCTACTGACCGATTATCTTGTTTTTTTTTGCATAGTGCTTCAAATTCTTTTAATTTCTGCCGTGCTTCTACACTTAAATCCGTTGGAACTAAGATTTCTACTTCTGCATACTGGTCTCCATGTACCGAAGCATCTTTCATCGATACAATTCCTTTTCCTCTTAAACGGATTTTCGTTCCGGATTGTGTTCCTGGACGAATCTTACAGATGACATTTCCATAAAGGGTCTTTACCATAGCCTCTCCGCCAAATACTGCTGTTGTAAACGGAACCTGAACTTTTGTATAGACATCCATTCCTTTTCGTTCATAGCCGGATTTCTCCATGACCGTTACTTTTAACAGTAAATCTCCTGCCTCAGCGCCTCCGCTTCCCGGGCGTCCTTTTCCTCTTAAACGGATACTCTTTCCGGTTTCAATTCCTGCTGGAATATGCACCTCCAAAGTCTGTGTCTGACCATTTTGTAAAGACAGGCGGATTCTCTTATCACAGCCAAATGCCGCTTCATCAAATGTAACGGTCACTTCTGCATTCAAATCCTCACCTTTTTGCGCGAAATCCGCTCCAAAACCGCCTCCAAAGCCATTTCCAAAACCGCCTTGATAGAAGCTGCTCTTGCTTCTTCTTCCACTTCTCTGTCCTCCATGGAACATATCCCCGAAAATATCTCCAAAGATATCCCCCATATCATCGGAATTAAAATGGTACGCTCTTTGATATCCTCCATTTTGATTTTGCGACTGATAAGTTCCGCCGCCGGCTCCCTCATCAAACGCAGCATGACCAAACTGGTCATATAATTTTCTTTTTTCTTTATCACTTAAAACAGAATATGCCTCTGTAACTTCTTTAAATTTTTTTTCAGCATCCGCATCGCCTGAATTTGTATCCGGATGATATTTCTTCGCAAGTTTTCGGTATGCCTTCTTAATCGCATTTTCATCTGCATTTTTCGACACTCCCAACACTTCATAATAATCTCGTTTTACAGCCATTGTTTCCTCCTCCTTCCGTTTTTGTTCTACTTGTAATATAACACCAGTGTTTTTTTCTGTCAAGTTTCTTATTTTTATTTCACATTTTTTTCACAACTTTTCACTTTATCCCCCTAAACCTATTGACAAACTATGTTTTTAGTGGTACTATCTCGTTAACCAAAAACCAAGTAATTTAGTGGAGAATTAATTTATGGAAAATAAAAATACAACTGATAAAACATTTAACACCGTTGTTGAACCACATAACCACAGAGCCATTATCGGCTTTGATAAAAACGGAATCCCAAAGGTTTTAGTGCCGGTCAGCGGTCATACTCATAAACATGTTGATGAAAACGGCAATGAATATGAACACAGCCATGAAGAAGTCTTTACTGAAGACTACAGGAAAGCGGTTTCTGCTTACCGCAAAACCTTTCCAACCAAACAGGATGTGCTTGATAATGTTCCAGACCCTGCTGTAAAAGAAATGATGCTTCGAATGGAACAGCTTGGATATGACACTGCATTTGACCGTTTTGATAAACAACAGCCACAATGTACCTTTGGTTTAAGCGGAACCTGCTGTCGTATCTGTAACATGGGTCCTTGTAAAATCACCCCGAAGTCTCCTCGCGGAGTCTGTGGTGCAGATGCCGACTTAATTGTCGCAAGAAATCTTCTGCGTGGTGCTGCTGCCGGTGCTGCCCAGCACGGGATGCACGCCAGAGAATTGCTTTTAATGTTAAAATGGGCTGCCCAGGGCAAACTTGACCTTCCAATCATCGGAGAATACAAAGTACGCTCCATGGCAGAAGCCTTCGGAATCAAAACTAAAAAACGTACGTTAAAAAACATTGCAATTGACCTTGCAGATACTCTGCTTGATGATTTATCCAGAACCGAGCCGGATGAATACAAAGTCATTTCTGCCTGTGCAGCTCCAGAACGCCAGAAAGTATGGAAAGACCTTGATATTCTTCCAATCAGTGCTTACCACGAAGTTTTTGAGGCTTATCATAAAACCGGATGTGCGACAGATGGCGACTGGGAAAGTGTTATGAAACAGTTTTTGCGCTGTGGACTCGCTTTTACTTTTAGCGGGGTCGTTTCCACTTCCATTGCAACAGATGCCCTGCTCGGTGTCGGTGACCGTGTTACTTCCAAAGTAAATATCGGTGCCCTCAAAAAAGGCTATGTCAACATTGCAGTTCACGGACATCTTCCAGTTCTGGTAAAAGAAATTGTAAAAGCCGGACAAAGTGAAGAACTCTTAAACCTTGCAAAAGAAAAAGGAGCAAAAGGTATCCAGTTTTATGGAATCTGCTGTTCCGGTCTCTCCGCAATGTACCGCTATGAAGGAGTCATTCCTCTTTCTAATGCCGTCAGCGCAGAACTGGTACTTGGAACAGGTGCGCTTGACCTCTGGGTTGCCGACGTACAGGAAGTTTATCCGGCTATCATGGATGTAGCACGCTGTTTTAAAACAACGGTTGTTACTACTCATGATTCTGCCCGCCTTCCAGGTGCAGAACACATCGGATATGACCACCATCACTCCAATGTTGCCGAAACCAAAGCAATTGCAAAACGGATTGTCATGCGTGCCATCGAAAGTTTTGAAGCAAGAAAAGGCATTCCGGTCTTTATTCCAAAACACGAAGTGGAAGCAGAAGTCGGATTTTCTGTTGAATACATCTGTAAAAAATACGGCAGTTTCAAACCGATTGCCGACGCCATCCGCTCCGGCAAGATTCTCGGAGTAGTCAATATGGTTGGATGTAACAATCCAAAAGTCCTTTATGAAAAAGCAATCTTAGATGTCTGTGATGTACTGTTAAAAAATAACGTACTTATTATCACAAACGGATGTGCTTCCTTCCCTCTTATGAAAATGGGATACTGTCAGACTTCTGAATTTGCCTACAGTAAATGCGGGGATGGTTTAAGAGAATTTTTAAATCCGGATATGCCTCCCGTATGGCATGTTGGAGAATGTATTGACAATACCCGTTCTTCTGGTATTTTCGGAGGAATTGCCGGTGAATTTAACAAAGCACTCTACGAAATGCCATTTGCTTTTTCCTCACCGGAATGGTCCAATGAAAAAGGAATCGATGCCGCTCTTGGCTTCCGCTTAAACGGAATCAGCTCCTACCATTGTGTAGAAGCTCCAATTCACGGTTCTTCTAAAGTCATTGAGTTCTTAAAAGAAGGAACGAAAAAAACACTTCATTCTGCAATGATTGTCGATGCCGACCCTGTTGCACTTGGCGAAAAAATTGTCGCAGATATGAAAGAAAAACGAAAACAATTAGGAATTTAACTATAATTAAAGGAGTATAACCATGAAATTCAAACGCTTACTTGCATTTGCTTTAGCCGCTACACTTTCTTTTAGTGCTCTGACCGGCTGCGGTACCACAAATCCAGACTCTCCCTCAGCCGCTGACACTACAAAAACAGACTCTGCAAAAACCAATATTACCTTAGGCTATCTGCCAATCACACATGCACTGGCTGTGTTTGAGACAAAAGAACTTTTAGATAAAAAATCAGACAGCGATATTGAAGTCACCCTTCAAAAATTCAGTTCCTGGACGGATTTAATGGATGCACTGAACTCCGGAAAAATTGATGGTGCTTCTGTTCTGGTTGAACTTGCAATGGGAGCCGTAAGTAACGGAATTGACTTAAAGGCTGCTGCTCTTGGTCATAAAGACGGAAATGTTGTCATCGTATCTGATGATATTTCAGATGTCCGTGATTTAAAAGGAAAAACTTTTGCAATTCCTTCTAATCAGTCCTCACACAATATCTTATTAAATGACATGCTTGCACTTGGCGACTTAAGTATTGATGATATCAATGTGGTACAGCTTGCTCCATCTGAAATGCCTTCTTCCCTTGCAAGCGGTTCCATTGATGGATACTGTGTTGCAGAACCATTTGGCGCACAGGCTGTTGTACAGGGTTACGGTCACGTATTATATGATTCCACTGATTTATGGCAGGATTCTATCTGCTGTGCACTCGTATTTAACGGCGGATTCCTTGATAAGAATAAAGAGACCGCAGACGAATTTCTTTCTACATACAAAGAAGCCGGAAGTTTATTGGACGAAGGAATTGCAAAAGAAGTGGCTGAAAAATACTTAGGACAGGACGAAAAAACTCTTGATGTCTCATTAGAATGGATTCATTACGATGACCTTGACATCTCACTTGATGATTATGAACAATTAAGTGAAAAAGTAAAAGAATACGGAATCAACGATAATCCACCGTCCTACAATGATTTCATTTACCAGTAAATCAGTATCCAGATTGTGAGGACAAAAGATTATGTTAAAAAAGACAATACGAACGATTCTTTCTTTTGTGGTTGTAGTGGTGCTCTGGCAGACAGCCTGCACCCTCGCCCACACCAATGAAACCCTGTTTCCGTCTCCATATAAAGTATTACAGGCATTCATTCAGCTTTGTACAACCGGACTGCCGGGAAGTACTTCTTCTGTTATACTTCCTCTTCATATTGAAACCAGTCTTATTCGTTTTGCCATCGGTTATTTTTCATCTGCTATTTCGGCAATTCTGCTTGGACTGTTACTTGGAAGTTTTCCGCGTGTATTTACCTTTATTAATCCGATTCTTCAGATTATCCGCCCGATTGCACCCGTTGCTTTCATGCCATTTATCGTATTCTGGTTTGGAATCGGTGATGTACCTGCAATTGTAATCATCTTTATCGCCGGATTTTTCCCAATTCTGCTCTCTGTTGTCAGTGCAGTTCAAAATGTCGATAAAATCTATTATAAAATCGCAGACAGCTTCGGTGTAAATAAAGTAAAAACATTATTTTGTATTATCTTTCCTGCCATTTTTACCCAGATTTCCAACGCACTTCGTCTGGCACTTGGAACTTCCTGGATTTTCCTTGTATCCGGTGAAATGGTTGGTTCTCAGTCCGGACTTGGTTTCCTGATTATGGATACAAAAAACTGCATGCGGTTTGACTCTTTACTTGCAACTATGTTAACTATCGGTGTCATCGGTTTTATCTTAGATGGATTTCTTCGGATAGCTGAGAAACTGATTCGTACAAAATTCGGATTTGGAGCGTAAAAAATGATAGATGTATCAAATGTAACAATTTCTTTTGAAGAAGAAAATCAAACTCATGTCATTTTAGATGATGTTTCTTTAAATATTGAAAAAGGGGAATTTATCTGCCTGCTTGGACCATCTGGCTGTGGAAAATCTACTCTTTTAAATGCAATGGCAGGATTTTTAAAACCGACATCCGGCGAAATCAAAATCGAAAATCAGATTGTTCAGAAACCTTCCATGAAATATGTCACCATTTTTCAAAATTATGGATTGCTTCCATGGAGAACGGTACAAAAGAACGTAGAACTGGGACTTGAGACTCAAAAATACAGTAAAGAAAAGAAAGCCAAAATTGCGTCTCATTATTTAAAAATGGTTGGACTCGAACATGCTGCAAAAAAACGTCCGGCACAGCTTTCCGGTGGTATGCAGCAACGTGTCGCAATTGCCCGTGCCCTTGCCGTAGAACCGGATATTTTATTTATGGACGAACCATTTGGTGCACTGGATGCCATCACTCGAATGAAACTTCAGACAGACATTCTGGAAATTGCACAGGACACAAAAAAGACCGTAGTCTTTGTCACACATGATATTGAAGAAGCCGTCTTTCTTGCCGACCGAATTGTCATAATGTCCGCAAACCCCGGACGAATTAAGGCTCTCCTTACGGTACAGCTTCCAAAACACAGAGACCGTACTTCCAATGATTTCCTGATGATTCGTGATAAAGTCTACGAAATCTTTAATATGAAATCTCACGAAACAATTGAATACTATATTTAAAAAAGGCATTCGTTTTAATTATTTGTAAAGCATTCAAAAAAACCTCTCTGAAATCTCAGAGAGGTTTTTTACAAGCTGCCTAGCGGATTTGAACCGCCGACCTCCGCCTTACCAAGGCGACGCTCTACCAACTGAGCCAAGGCAGCCTGACTTGTGATATCACAAGCCGTTCATCACAATTACAGATTCTAGCAAAAATTGTTTGAAATGTCAATACTTTTTGTAATATTTCTTTTATTTTTTATGTTAATGCAAAGATTCTTTTATGAGTCCTCTCAATTAAAGCGAATCCAGCGACAATTCTTTGATTTTGCCACGGATTCGCTGTAGTGCATTGTCAATTGATTTTGGTGTTTTTTCCATAAGTACTGCAATCTGCGTATAAGTCTTTCCTTCAAGATACAAATCCAGCACCTCGTTTTCAAATTCACTTAAACATTCCCGAATTTTATTACGCATCTGCTCCGTATTTTCTCTGTCAATCACAATCGTTTCCGGATTCTGCTGGCTGAAATCAAATGCTTCTAAAAGTGGAGAATCGTCTCCACTTAAAGAGACATACGCATTGAGTGGTTTATGTTTTTTCCTTCCTGAAACTTCGATTGCCTTACAAAGCTGCCGTACTACGCAGAGATTTGCAAACGTCGAAAACAGCGTATTTTTATCCGGCTGATAATCACGGACTGCCTGAAAGAGTCCAATCATTCCCTCCTGAATCAAATCTTCTGTCTCTCCACCTGCTAAAAACATCGCATGTGCCTTTTTTAAGACCAGCCCCTTATATTTGTTGAGCAGATACGTTTCCACGCTTTGGTTACCATTATGAAGCTGTACAATTAATTCTTCATCCGTATATTGTTGTAAATCTTTCATCTTTTTATTTTCTTTACATTCTCTGTCTTACAATTTCAAACGCCAGAACACCTGCCGCAACTGATGCATTAAGAGAATCAATGTCTCCCTTCATAGGAATCGAAGCAATAAAATCACATTTTTCTCTTACTACTCTTGATACACCGTCGCCTTCATTTCCAATGACAAGACCAATTGCACCTTTTAAATCAAGGTCATACATATTTGTTCCACCCATATCTGCACAGACAAACCACAATCCCTCTTTCTTTAAATCTTCAATTGTTCTTGCCATATTGGTCACTCTTGCAACTGGTGTATAATTTAATGCCCCTGCCGAAGTCCGTGCCACTGTCGCAGTCAGCCCGACCGCACGGTTTTTGGGAATAATGACTCCA
>ENA-OPCV01002251-OPCV01002251.1-human-gut-metagenome-genome-assembly--contig:-NODE-2251-length-12484-cov-7.345965_pt1 | contig 12484 bp, 10 predicted proteins | sample MGYA00241257_ERZ501494 | MGnify/ENA primary metagenome ERZ501494 (study PRJEB25962, sample SAMEA2042618) | human gut metagenome | biome: human gut; feature: human-associated habitat; material: faeces...
AACGGACGCGCCGGAAGCAACGGACGTGCCGAAGCCGACGGACATGCCGGAAGCGACGGACATGCCGAAGCCGACGGATGTGCCGGAAGTAACGAATCCGCCGGAAGTAACGGAATAAGCAAACAGCTCCCTGATGGCAGCAAAAATCTGCTTCATTGGGGAGCTGAATTTTTGTCTAAAAACGGAAATCTGTACATTTGTCGTATTATAAAAAACGGGTCAGGGGAATGTGCATCCCTTGACCCGTATTCGTTTACTTATCCGCCGGACGGTGCGTTGCTTCCCAATGGTCATAGTCATCCAGGAAACTGTATTCCTTTTCGCCGATTTTCCAGCCCGGCATGGTGTCCAGACTGACGGCGTGAATCGCGCTGAAGACGTTCTTCTCTACATCGGGGTTCGTCTCCCGAAGCGTTTTCAGCAGCTGCTTGATTTCCGCGCGCTTCGAGTTGCCGATGCCGTCGCCGCTTTTGTCGCGCTCTTCGGTCAGGCGGCAGGCGCAGGCGATAAAGTGCAGGGCGTTGAAATCGCGCCAAGCACAGATGTCCTCCTCGTGGATGCAGTACATTGGGCGAATCAGCTCCATGCCGGGAAAATTGCGGCTGTGCAGCTTCGGCAGCATGGCTTGCAGCTGGGCACCGTAGAACATCCCCATAACGGTCGTCTCCACAACATCGTTGAAGTGATGCCCAAGTGCGATTTTGTTGCAGCCCATTTCCTGCGCACGGTCGTAAAGGAAACCGCGGCGCATCCGGGCGCAGAGGTAGCAGGGATTTCGCTCGGCGATTTTCGTTGTCTCGAAAATGCTGCTGTCAAAAATGCGGATGGGGATTTCCATCAGGGCGGCATTGTCGATGATACGCTGGCGGTTTTCAGCATTGTAGCCGGGATCCATGACGAGAAACTCCGTCTCGAAGGGAATGTCGGTGTGGCGCTGCAGCAGCTGCATCATTTTCGCCAGCAGCATGGAGTCCTTGCCGCCGGAGATGCACACAGCGATGCGGTCGCCGGGAGCAATCATTTTGTACTGCTTGATGCCGCGGACGAACGGCCGCCAGAGCGGTTTGCGGAAATCGGAGAGGATGCTGCGCTCGATGCGTGCAGCAGGGGATAGGGTACGCGGCATGGGGCGTACCTCCTTTGTCGAGTGAATTGGTGTGTTTACCGCATCTATTGTAGCATACTTTCCTGCGTTTGTCATGGAGAAAATTCGCCGATACCGCATACTGTTTCCGGCTCGTTCAGTCCTGTCCATCCTCATTTTTCTTCGGCGCGATGCGCGATAAGACTGGATTGCGATAATAACCATCGGGGTCAAGCTGCATGGTTTTCATAATCGCCGCCGCATCCAGTTCCGCATTGTCCAGCCCGTCGTACATTTCAACAGGCTGACCGCCGCGGTTTGACCAAAGATGGCTGTGATTGTTCAATTCACAGAGGCGGTTCGCGAATGTTTCAAACTGCGGCTTGGTAAACTGAATGCCGGCTTCTTCAAGCAACTCCACATAGTAAGAAAATTGATCGCAGACAAACGACAACAGAATCCCGCGCTGGATTTTTTCCATGATGCGCTGCAAATATGGCCTGTTTGCTTCTTCAGCAACCGCTTTTTTGCGCCACGCCGCCTTATAATCGTCATAATCCCAGTGGTCATCTTTTGTCCAGAATACAACCTCTGACAACGCCTTGCCGCGCAGAGGCGTGCCGTCGGGCGCAGTGGTTTTGGCGTCCGGAGCGACATGGAGGTTTGCCAGAAAGAAACGGAGAGAACGCGCTTCTGGCGTTTCCCAGAAATAATTCGGGTCGGCATACGCATAGAACACATCGTGTGCGGGAACGACACAGGGCTTATCGTCCTGATAGCTCAGCAGCTTGTAATACTCATTCAAGCCCCAAATGTTCGGGTAAATCAGCATTCTATGAACCAGCTCGGCATCCTGAATGCTGATGGACGTCTCCTCTTCGTACAGGTCAGGCAGCAGCATGATGGCATAGGCATGCTTTTCAACGCGCACAATTTCCGCAAAGGAAAAGAAATCCTTGCGGAGAATCTTTTTCTTGGCAGTCAATTCCGGCTCAACATGCTGAAAAAGCTCCCATGCGTGCCAGAGTGTCATCGTCCCATAAAGATTGGCACAGGCATCAAAGAAACGGTGGAGGAGGTCAAGACGCGCTTGCCCTTCTGCGGTGCTGTTGTCAAGTCGATGATGGGTGTCGATGGCAAGCCGTGTGTATAGGCGCGAGAGTTCTGTTTTGCTGACGGGTTTGGGCATTTTGACGCTCATGCGGATTCCTCCCTTCAAGCGGAAAAACAACTGCTTTCATCAGCTATTATAACACGAAATCACGATGGGGCAAAGGGAATTTTCTTTTTTGCAAAAGCGGTGGAAAATGCGGATTTTCCCTTGACGGACAGGGCGAATTTTGCTACAATAGACCTTTGGCTGAGGGGCATTTTCCTCTCGGCTTCTTAGGGGAGTGATACTATTTCTGGATTCACCTGCGCCATTTGCTTGCGCCTTTTCATCCGGAAATAGTATGAATACGGAAAGGAAAACAACATGTCAGAAAAACAGGAACAGCAGAACACGGAACGCAGCCGGATGCTGGGCACGATGGAGATGCGCAAGCTCGTGCCGACAGTGTCCGTACCGATTATGGTGTCGATGCTGGTGCAGGCACTGTATAATATCGTCGATGGGATTTTTGTCGGGCAGTATTTGCCGGATGCGCTGACGGCGGTCAACCTCGCTATGCCGATGCAGATGCTGATGATTGCTGTTTCGACCGGCATGGGTACGGGCATCAACAGCTTGATTTCACGTCGGCTTGGCGAAAAGCGCCCGCATGAGGCGCGCGACGCCGCCCGCCACGGCATCCTGATTGAGGTTGTCGGCTGGCTGCTGTTCGTTATCGTCGGGCTGTTCTTCGCCCGCGCGTATATCGGCATGACGAACCCGAAGGCGGAAGTGCTGGAAATGGGCACACTGTACCTGCGCATCGTCTGCACGCTCAGCTTGGGGCAGTTCATGTCCATCTGCTTTGAACGCATGATGCAGGCGACGGGCAACACAACGCTGTCGATGATTACCCAGCTGTCCGGCGCGGTGACGAACATCATCCTTGACCCGATTCTGATTTTCAGCTGCCAAATGGGTATCGCCGGCGCGGCGATTGCGACGGTTATCGGTCAGGTCGTGAGCTGCACCGTCGGTTTCGTCCTGAATCAGTGGAAAAACCGGGAACTGCGCCTGACGCATGAGGACTTCCGTTTCGACTGGAAGACGGTGCAGAATATCCTCGTCGTTGGCATTCCGTCCACCATCATGCAGGCGATTTCCTCCGTCTGCACGACGCTGATGAACATGATTCTGGCAGGCTTTGGCGATATTTATGTGAACGTTCTGGGCGTATATTTCAAGCTCCAGTCGTTTGTCTTTATGCCGGTGTTCGGGCTGTGCAACGGCATGGTACCGATTGTGGGCTACAACTTCGGCGCGCAGAAGAAAAAGCGCGTCTACGAGTGCGTCCGCGTGTGTCTGGTGTATGCGCTGGTGATTATGGCGGTTGGCGCGCTGCTGTTCCTTGCTGTGCCGAACCTGCTGATGATGCCGTTCGACTCCTCGGCGGACAAGGCGCTGACGGCGGAAGGCTGCGTCGCCCTGCGGATTATCTGCTCGCACTTCCTGATTGCGGCGGCGGGCATTACGCTCAGCACGGTTTTCCAGGCGGTCGGCCGCGGCACATACAGCCTGATTATGAGCCTGTGCCGCCAGCTGATTGTGCTGCTGCCCGCGACGTGGGCGCTGTCCCTCATCGGCCCGAACGCCATCTGGTGGGCGTTCCCGATTGCGGAAATCGTCTCGCTGACGATTTGCCTGCTGCTCTACCGCAAGTGCGACCGCGAACTGATTGCGCCGCTGCCGGAAGAATGACGGTATTTATACTATTTCCAGATTCAACTGTGCCATCTGCTTGCGAATTTTCATATAGAAATAGTATTAGGCAACACCGCCCGACGCGCCGCCGAGTTGCGCGGTGCTGCCATTATAGAAGAATCGCCCGATGCGCGGGAAATGCTCCGCACGCATCGGGCGATTTCTTTATCATGACTGCATTTTGCAAGGAACTATGATATCCCTTGTCAGATGTACAATTCAGACTGTCAAAGACGCCGTTTCGCGCAGCAGTGAAGCGGCGTCAAGCACATGCAAGAGAGCAGTAAAGCATGGCATCAGGTGTTTTTTTTATGTTCGTTTTTCAGGGACTTGCGCAATCACTGTACAGATGCTATAATATTGTCACAACGATTGAACAGACTGGAAACGGGAAAGAAGTTCCGTATCCTTTTGTGACAGATGGAACGCTGACAGCAACGAATGTCGTTCTGTCAAGAACCACAAAATGAATCGTGAAGATACGTCACAAGGGAGGCAAGACCTATGAAACCGTATTGCATGATCAGCAATGCAAAGACCTTCGCTTTCTCCGCAGAAAATTCCACAGGCGCCAGAGCGGGCGGTTCCAAAGGAGGAGACTGCACCAAGCTCAGTCCGACCGTGGCGATTCGCGCAGGGGAGACGGTGACGCTGGTGGACACCGACGGTCCCGGAATGATCCAGAGCATTTGGTTTACCGGCTACGTTGGACACAGCTTCGTGATCCGCATGTACTGGGACAACTGCGAATATCCTTCCGTGGAAGCGCCCATTTCCGCATTTTTCGGAACCGCATACGATGAGAATTTTGTGGACAGGGATGGGAAATACGCGGTGCTCAACTCCGCACAGATCCTGGTGGCTCCCGGACGGGGACTGAACTGCTACTGGGAGATGCCTTTCAAAAAGCACTGCCGGATCACCATGGAAAACCGCGGCGAAAAGGATCAGAGCCTGTATTATATCATCACCGGCTGTCACTGTGAGGTGCCTGACGAGATCGGATATTTCCACGCTTCCTACCGTCAGGAGCATCCCGTTCAGAAGGGGCGTTCCTACACCATTATCGATGGCATTCAGGGAAAAGGTCAGTTCGTGGGCGTGACCCTGGCCACCGGAATGAACGGAAACAACACCTGCTGGGTGGAAGGCGAAGCCAGAATGTACATAGACGATGATAAATATCCTTCCATTCACTATACAGGCACAGAGGATTATTTCTGCGGCTCCTACGGCTTTGGAAATGATGTGCAGATTAAATCCTATCAGACTTACAGCGGTCTCTACAGCGGAATGTACGCCATTTACGGTGATAACCGTGCATTTTACAACGGTCAGCAGAGATTCCTGCTGTACCGCTTCCACGTTGCTGACCCGATCCACTTTGAAACCGGATTTCGCATGACGCTGGACAACATGGGATGGACTGGACCGCGGTACGACGACTATACTTCCTGCGCATACTGGTATCAGACGCTGCCGTCCGCGCCGCTGAAACCGCTGCCGTCGGACAAAGAGATGATCATGAAGTGACCGCCGCAGGCTAATGGGTGAAAAGCATTACAAAAAAAATTCAGGGTGTCAAGCAAAAGCGCTTGACACCCTGTTGCCTTTATCCTATTTTCAGATAAGCATGCGCCAAGGCGTATGCAGCTGGCGCAGGTGCATTCGGAAATAGAATTACTTTGCAAGCACCTTCTGATGATAGGCGCATTTTCCGCAGAACGGACACGTCATCTTGCGGGCTGTGCCGCGATGCAGTGCCATCACGACGGCTTTCATGGTCGGTATGTAGCGTTCCCCGCATTCGGGACATTCGTAATATCCAGCATCATGCTCGATTTTTACGCCGACAAAGCAGGTTGCAAAAACCACGGCAATACCAAACGCCCATAGGACGATTGCGAGGGCAAGATGGTCTTTTGCCAGATAACACCCGACAAGAATCATCGTGAGCGATACGGCAATCGTCATGCAGGCAAGCGCCTTTTCCAGCTGAAGAATCCGCCGATTCGCTGATTCTTCCCGCTGCTTCATTTCCAGAAGCAATGCATCGAAAGCCTTCTGATGCGCTTCCATCGTCATTCGCTCCCCGTGAAAAAGCTCGCTCAGCTGAATGTTCAGCAGATCGCATAATTCGGGCATAATGGCTGCATCCGGCAGATTTCGCCCGGTTTCCCATTTGGATACCGCGCGGTCTGTGATACCTAACTTTTCTGCAAGCGCGGTTTGGGTGAAGCCCTGCTCTTTTCGGCAGGACGCAATGAACTTCCCGATTTTCTCCTGATTCATGTGGAAGCATCTCCCTTCTGGCAGTCATTCTATCACGGAAAAGAGGCTTTGCACACGAACCAGCGGTTGATATGCCCGAAATCGCGATTTCGCGGAACTCTACCGCGGGTTGAGCGGCTTTATTCCGCTTCCGCCGGCAGGAACGGGAGCGTCAGCGCCTCCCTGCCCTCGGAGGAATCCATCGCCGCCAGTTCCTCTTCGCGCGCTATCACCAGCGCCCGCAGCGCCTTGTTGATGGATTCGGCATTGCTGTACTTCGGCGTTTTGCTGGCGTCGTAGTTCATGTCTATCTGCATCAGGTGCAGCACATGCGCCGCCAAAGACCCGGTGATGAACTTCGGCTGATAGTTGTTCACCTGCACGGTGTCGCCCGCCGCGCGGTCAATGCCGGTGGTCTGTACGGGATAGAGGGTGATTTGCTGCCCCTTGTAAGTGCCGTCATCATCAAACGTCAGCACGGCGCGGAGCATCAGCGCGGGCGCGGCGTCCTGCACGGCGGGGGTGCGGTTCTTGTTCTCCTGATACGCTTTGCGGTTACCGCCAAAGCAGAAATTGCCCAGCGAGTAGAACGCACTGCGGTTGTTTATGACATCCATGCCCATGACGACGTGCGCATGGTGACAGATGACCAAATCTGCCCCAGCGGAAATCGCCATTTTGGTGAAGATGGTCTGCGGCTTAGTACGGTGGCGGCCGTACTCCTGTCCGCCGTGGAGGATGGCAATGACCGCGTCCGCCTGACCGGACTGCTTGATTTCCGTAATCTGCTGACGGAGATACGCGCCGTTGCCATTGGGGTCTTGTGGGTTGTAGTCGTCCCAGAGCAGGCTCATCAGGCAGATGGTCACGCCGTCCTTGGTGTAGAAGTAGAACTTTTCCGTTTCGGGGTCGCGGTTCTTGTTGTATGTGCCAAACCAGCCGAGACCTTCTGCTTCGACAGCGGCAATCGTATCGCGGAAGCCCTGTGCGCCGTAGTCAAACGCATGGTTGTTTGCCAGCGACGCGACTTCCACGCTCGCGGCGGAAAGCACCTTGGCGTACGCTACCGGCCCGCGGAACCAGTAGCCATCGTCGCCTTTGCCCTTGTCGCGCGGGTAAAGGGCGTTGTTGTCGGTCAGCACGCCCTCCAAATTGACGACGGTCAGGTCATCCTCGGCAAAGAAATCCGCGAAGTTTTTGAGGAAGTACCCCGCGCCTTCGCGCTCATAGACGGCAAAGAAGCTGTCCTCGGCGGTGCGCAGGTAATCCTCGCCGCCAAGGGTGATATCGCCAGTGAAGGTGAGGGTGATGGTCTTGTCCGCCAGCGCGAAAGAGGGGAGAAGACAGAGGAGCAGCAGCAGGCAGGTTATCTTCCGCATGTTAATCCTCCATCACCGTCGGCGGGATAAGGGTGAAAGTGTAGGGATCATCCAGCGTGCCCGTGCCGCCGGAAATCTCGCTCGCGCTCAAAGACAGATAGCACGCGGGCCGCATTCCCTCGTCCAGCGTGATGACGTTGATGCGCCCCAACTCGCCCTTGGACTTGATGCACCGCGCGTGGCGGGCGTCGGAGGAGGACTGGGAGCGCGTCCAGTAGGGGGAGTGACCGCCGCGCTGACTGCCGTACTTGAACAGCCCATTCGCCAGCGCGTAGGGTGTGCCCCACGCCTTGCGGCTTTCATTGCTGGTGAAGCCGTACGCCTTGTTTTTCAAATCCGCGTCGCTGGCGAGGAAAAACAGACCGAACGTGTCATCCGGGGTCAGCATGGCACGCTCATCGTCCGTGAAGCAGTTCTGGGCGAAATCACCGCAGAGGTAGCGGCTCATTTCGGTTTGGGTGAAGTCACCGTTGAAGCCGGGCTTCTTCTTGTTGGTGGGCTTGTTGGCGTACTCCTGATAATCGCTGTGGATGGGGCGCGCCTCCAGCACATATTCGCTCAGCAGATACGCTCTGCCGTCCTCAACGCTCAGCACGCGCCAGACAATCGGCTCGACGCCGCCGTCCGCATCCTGTGGGCACTGGCCCAGCGTGACATAGACATAGCCGGATTTGGCGTCGTAGCCGCGCAGGGTTACATCTGCCAGCGCACAGGAGACCATCAGCAGCGCGACAAGAAGCAGCGCAATGATTCGCTTCATTGTAATAACCTCCTTCAGGTTTGCACTTCCTATCATACCATACCCACGCGCGAAAGTCCACGAAAAACAGCGGAATTTACATTCTGATTGCGGAGGCGGCGTTTCGCTTGCGAAAAACCCAAATTTTTTGCATTTTCCCTCTTGACAGCGCTGCCAAAGGATGATATAATAATCCATGTCGCCGCGGTTCGACCGAAGAACCCCGCGCAGACACCACTTGGCTGTGGTGCAAAGGTCACTGAGCTGGCGAAAGGCTCTGTGCATCGGGAGCAGTACAGGACTTGGGAGCATAGCTCAGCTGGGAGAGCATCTGCCTTACAAGCAGAGGGTCACAGGTTCGAGCCCTGTTGTTCCCACCATAAATTCGGCCAGGTAGTTCAGCTGGTTAGAACGCCGGCCTGTCACGCCGGAGGTCGAGGGTTCGAACCCCTTCCTGGTCGCCATTTGCTGCTGTAGCTCAGTAGGTAGAGCGCATCCTTGGTAAGGATGAGGTCGGCAGTTCGAATCTGCCCAGCAGCTCCAAAAAGCATCGAAAACTTCGGTTTTCGATGCTTTTTTGTTGCAAAAACGCCGAAAACAGTGTGAGTCAAAATGTGGGTCAATTGCTGACCCACACCGTGACCCACATGCGGAAATGTGCGGATAGGTTTAAAGAGCACCGGAGAGGAGGTTTTGCCCCCTCTCCGATATTTCTTATGTTCTGTTTCTGCTCACATGACCTGCGCCATGAAGCTGCCCATCGTTTGTGCGGCTTCGTCCTGCTTCTGCCTTGTTGCGTGGGTGTAGGTTCGCAGAGTGAATCCCGCGTCGTAGTGCCCCAGCATACTGCTGACGGTTTTGACGTCTACTCCGTTTTGAAGTGCTAAGGTTGCGAACGTGTGTCTGAGATCATGGAAGCGTATGTGCGGAAGTCCTGCGTCTTTCAGTATTTTCTTGTGTAAGTTTACGATGGAGTCGGGATAGTACATCTCTCCTGTGATCGGTGACGGAAACATATAGGGATTGTCAGGATGTTTATTATGTTCTGCTACGAGGAGGTCAACAGCTTCTTGCGGTATGCTGACCTTGCGGACCGAGGTCTCTGTTTTCGGTCGTGTTAGAGCCAGCTCGCCGTTCGGATTCTTGACATACTGCTTGCTGACAGATATGGTTCGGTTCTGGATGTCAAGGTCAGACCAGAGGAGGGCAGTAAGCTCGCCCTTGCGCAGTCCGCTGACCAGTTCCAGATAGAACATGGGGAGGAGCTCGCGGGCATTTGCTGCATCGAGATATTCTTTGATATGTTCCGGCTGGAGGATATGCATCTCGAATTTCTGAATTTTGGGAGCGATGCAGTCTTCAGTTGGATTGCGCAGGATTAGGCGTTCCTTGACCGCCCGCTCGAAGGCATTGTGCAGCATCAGATGTAAGCTGCGGACAGTCGTGCTGCTGAGTCCCGGATTGCCGTGACCGCTCTTGCGGTCGATGCGTCCGTTTTCCATCAGATCTTTGTAGAGCTTTTGTAAGTCATGGGCAGTCAGCTTTGTCAGTTTGATGCTGCCGATGCGTGGGATCGTGTACTGCTCGACCATCAGTTGGTAGCGGTCAGCCGTGGCGACTCTCACATTCGGTTTGGCATAGATATCGTACCAGCTTCGCAGCCAAGTGGCAACGGTATACTCATCGGCGCGGCTGACATCGATACCCTTGACCGATTCCAGCGCGGCACTCAATTTCGCCTTGCATTCCGCCTGTGTCTTACCGAGAACATTTTTGATGATTCGCTTGCCTGTTTCGGGATGATAGCCCGCAGTATAACGGCCCTCCCAGCGACCGTCGGACCGCTTGCGGATGCTGCCCTCGCCATTGGCGCGCTTTTTAGCCATTCGTGATCATCTCCTTTGCTTTTTCTTCCTCGTCGGCATCGAAGGAGTAGGGCGCTCCCAGTTCTCCGGCGATGCCGGCTGCCAGCTTGAAGCCTGCCGTGAAGCTCATCAGCTTGGCTTCGACCAGCAACGCGTTCTGTGCGTCCAGCAGCCGCAGCAGCTTCCTGCGGCTTTCAGCATCTATGCCATCGCGCAGACCCTCACGGGCGGATTGGACGGCGTAGACCAGGTGCTCCGGCTGCTTTTCGTCGAATCGTTCCTGCAAGGCTTTCATGTAGTCGTACATGGTGACCCCTCCTTTGGTAGCCAACACACATACCACAACTCTGACAGGAAAGCTATTACTTTTTCGAGAATCATCTTTATTTACAGCGGTGCGTTTTTGAAAATGATTCTTTGACTATTGCGGCACAAAATATGCGCACTTTGTGCTTTAGTGAATCAATGGAACTGCATCGTGTATCCCTGCGGTTCGAATTCATGATCGTCCGGCTTGTGACCGAGGGCGACGCGCTTTTGCCGCAGTTGCGCCAGCCGCTTGCGGTCGATTTGGACACCGTTGGCAGCGGGAGCCGGGGCGTTGTCCCGGAAAATATTGCCCATGTGGTAGAGCAGACGGGTGGCTGACAGCAGGACGGAGGGCGGACGCTGCTCGCCGCGGTCGATTCGATCCATGAACATTCCCGCGTAGGTATGTCCGCTGTAGTACGCCTTTGTGAACCACTGGTATGCAGTATCGGTGTCTTGTTGAATGCCCTCGCCCATGAGGTACAGCTTTCCCAATAAATATTGCGCATAGGCATTACCATCGTTCGCGGACAGCCGCAGATATTCCGCCGCTGTCGAAGTGTCTTTTGACACATTTTTGCCGCTGAGATATTCCTTGCCCAACCGGTAAGCGGCGAAATCGTTGCCGTTGTCCGCCGAGCGTTTCAGCCAGTAGATCCCCTTGGCAGGATCGTGAACGTCTGCATCATCGGAGAGATACAGCTTGCCGAGGGCGTACTGTGCTACGTCCAAATCCTGCTCGGCCGCGCGTTCCAACAGCTTTTGCGCTTTGACCGTGTCGGGTATCAGCAGTCCGCCGTCACGGTACGCCGTGCCGATGATGTACTGGGCGTAGACGTCACCGTCCTCCGCAAGCTGCTCCAACTGCTCCGCCGCCTCGTCCCGTTCCTCCAGAGGGTAACTCTCATCGTTCGCCACGCTCTGCAGATCCTGACACGCATAGCTCATGTCATAGGTGCTGATCCGCTCGCCGTCATCCTGCATTTCCTCGTCCTCAAAGGAAAATCTGTTCATGCGGATATGCTCCGCCTCTTTGATGACGGCGTTCTTGATCTGGCGGAACTCCTTCTGCTGAGACAGCGGTGGGCGCAGACGTTTCTTCCCCTCGGAGTAGTAATCCTCCACCTGACATTGCAGCTCCCACCACGTTTGGTAACACGCATCCACAGTAGGCAGCTGCGCCATTTGGTCGACGATCTCATCCACCAGCTTTTTCATTGGCTTCGGCAGATAGCCGTAGGTTTTCTTACCGCCGACCTGACCGAGCTGCCGCGACAGATCCCAAATCATCTGCTCCGCCTCCGGGTGGATGCAGGTCATTTCCCGCATGGCCTTCGCCAATTCCAGCATGGCTTTCCGCGCTTCCGCCACCAGTTCGTCTCGCGATTTGCTTTTCTGCTCGTAGACGTGCAACAGCTCTTGACGGAAAATTTGGTTGGTCAGCGTGGATTTGATCTGGCGGATACCGTCTTTGGACAGGTACGCTTGATTCGGCTTTGCCGACCACGCCATCATGTGGACGTGGGGATGGTTTCCCTCGTCATGGAACGCCGCGTACCAACGGAAATCCTCTGGCGGTATCTTCATCGCCGCGGCAATGTCATTGCGGTGGGTGCGAAGCAGAGTGCGCCATGCGTCCGCGTGGTCATACCCAAGCCGCGCCGCATCCTCCCGGTGGAGGGAGATGATGTGCGTCCACACGTTGCCGGTGTAGTGATCCAGTTCATCCATGACTCTGTTCAGATCCACGTTATCATCGTCACCGAACAGACCGTGTTCCCCCAGCCGTTCCGCTCTGGGCCGCAGGGCGATGTACTTGGCATAGCCCTCCATCGAGGAGAGCCTGTCCCAATTCGATTCCAGCGTCAGCGTGATGAGCGCGGACGCCGTTGCTTTTGTCGGGTGTGAGAGGTAGTCTTCGTACTCCATCAGCTCTTTTGCGTCAGGAAAATCCTTCACCAATTTCGCGATGAGCTGCGTCTG